>ENA-UESD01000022-UESD01000022.1-human-gut-metagenome-genome-assembly--contig:-NODE-22-length-148077-cov-29.573635_pt1 | contig 148077 bp, 118 predicted proteins | sample MGYA00242985_ERZ507986 | MGnify/ENA primary metagenome ERZ507986 (study PRJEB26167, sample SAMN06115408) | human gut metagenome | host: Homo sapiens | place: China:Guangxi | collected 2016-04-06... | reverse complement strand
TCAGGGGAGAAACGCCCTGAGTGGGTCATTAGGGTAAAACCCTAATCCCCTCGGGAGAGCCCACAACTACGTAAGCGGAGCGTGTAGTTATAGTGGGCTATATCAATGGCAAGCCATTGTCTGCAAACTCCAGCCTACGGCTTCCGCTCTCCTCCGTCAGGGAGGTTTTTCATCATCGTTGCCGATTGGAGATGCACCGACCAGCACAAGGTCTAAATCGTCTATCAGTTTTTGCAGGACGGGATTCTTCTCTATCATCCGCTGGAGGATTCTCTCAGCCTCGACCAAGTGGTTGGCTGTACTCATCACCTTGCCCTCCCGTATCTGAAAGATAATCCAATCGGCTATGTCGATATGGGCTTCTTTTTGTTTCGGGGTGGCATTCCTTTCGATGATGTCCGAAACCACCACCTTACAAAAGTACATGCTCTCGGCTCGCTGTTTCCACTCGGCATAAGCATCGGCATCGGGAAAGAGAAGCACGGTTCGCCCTGACAGTACACGGAGTTTCTCTTCTCTCATCTGACTCTTACCACCCGTAGCCAGCCATACATAATCGGGGAAGATAGCAGAACCGATAACGGCACTCTTCTCGGATTCCACCAAGACCACCACCTTGTCGGGATGCGTTTTCAACAAGTGTTCCCCGAAAAGGCATTGGGATAGTTGCCAATCCTCTGCCAACACACGCTGCTTTTTCAATATGCTGTGTATCCAGTTCACTGCCGATGTCTGTCCTCCCTTGATACGGTGTCCGTCTTCGGGATTGTACTGCATCACCTTTCCCGTGCGTACCTTGCCCGTCCTGTCTATCTGCCAAAAGATAACAGAGCCGTCACGGGTAGCCCCCAAACGGTATTCCTCCAACAACCGCTTCAACACCTCTTTCGCCTTGTCGCCATAGTAGGAAGTAAGGAGTGTGAAGAGGAAACGGAAGAAATTGCTACGCTCGCTTTGCGACTTCTCCACATAGTGAGGGGGAATATAGCCGATGGCTGTCGGCTTACTTTGCTGCTTCACTTTCTTCTGCTCTGCTCTTTGCCTGTCAAAAGAGAAATCATTGGTAGTTCTGTGTTCAGGATGCTCTTGAAAATACTCTTTCGGAGTGTAGTGATACCCACAACCGCTTTCGTGGTTACATCTGCCGACCGATGGATGCAACGGCACATTATTTTCGTCCACGTAATAGACGAAAGAATGCCTGTCTCCGCATTTGGGGCAGGTATGCCGTGTTGCCGTTCCTTTATACTTCTGTAATGAATAATTGCCCATAGCTTAGTCCGTTTTTGATGGTTGATTGTCGGCTGTCCCATCCTGTCCCATTGTCCCACACTCTAAGGGTTGGGACAGTGGGACACTTGGGACACCTGCGTTTTTACTCTCTTTGCTGCGCTGGATGATACGGTTTACGGTGGACTTGCCACAATTCACCTGTGAGGCTATCTCCCTGACGGACTTGCCCGATTGGGAGAGTTGCAGAATTTGGCAATCCCTTTGGCTTGATTCATTGTCGCCCAATTTTTTCAAGTGTTCCTTTTCCGTGGAATAGCCCCTGAACACGAACTGCAAGAAAGCATCCACCTTGTCAATCTCGTAAACGATTACATTATCCGCATCATGAGAGAACGTGCCATAGCGCACTTTAAGCTGCTTCACATAGCGAAGCCCTCCGTCTTGGGCACTTTTTCCAATGGTGAACACGCTGTCAAAGAAATTGTAGAGCCGTTTGCTTCCGGCAAGGTCGTTGGATGTGATGGGACAATCCAAAGAGCGTTTGGGCGTATGTGCTAGGACAAGGATAGAGAGCGCATATCTCTTTTTGAGATTGTTCAGCTGAATCATCAGCCGTCCTGCGGCATCGCCTTTCTCCATGGCGCAACACAGGTAGGTAAGATTGTCAATGATGAAAATCTTGCAGTCGGTCTGCACAGCCATCTGTTCAATGCCGCCTATGATAGCTTCCTCAAAGTTGGCATCCAAAAGCTGGTTGCAGTCAATAGACACCCGATAGAGTTTGTCGGGAAAGGTGTAGAGCTCTCCATGCTCGTTGGTATAGCGGAGCTGGAACTGCTTTTCGGACAGTTCAAAGTCCAGATACAGCACATTGTCGGTTCGGGCGATGCGGTCGGCTATCTGCACGGCAAGGATGGACTTGCCCACGTTGGAATCGGCAAACAAGCAGGAGAGTTCCCCCTCGTACCAAAAGCTGTCCCACAGCGCACGGGGCGTAGGCAATAACGATGCTTCAAGAATGGTTTGGTTTGCCGTCTTGATATTCATCATGCCTACACTGTCGGGCATACCGTTATGCGCTTGGGATGCTTTTGTGAGGTCGCCACGTATCAGGTTGATATAGTTCTTATCCTCTTCCATATCATTCACCAGTTACGTGGGTTGGGCTTGCGACGGTGGGAAGAGGATAAGGACTTGTTCAGTTCCTCGTCTGACAACGGTATGGGATTCTTTCGGGCGGTTTCCAGCCACTTGTCCAGTTCGTCACGGTAAAGGCAATAGCGTTTGCCGGGCTTGGTGGCAGGGATTGTCCCTTCTGACAGTTTCATGTAGAGCGTACCCTTAGGGATACCTAAATACTCTGCTGCCTCGTCCACAGACATGGGCACGTGGGTGTCCACCGTTTTGGCATTGTTCACACTGCGCTGCTCGGCGAGCAGGCTTTTCAGGCTCATCACTTCGTCTCGAAGCTGAGCGACAACCTCGGGGAGGTCGTTGAAGGTAAGAATTGATTTTTCCATTCGCGTACTCGTCTCTTTTGTAAGACTTGGCGCAAAGGACTGAAATGATATATCCGTGAATATCTCCACGACACGTCATTGCAAAATAATTCCCGAATAATTAAGCCCAGCCATAAATGACGGGTAAAATTACTCGGGAAACGATGTAAAACAGGCGGTTATGAGTTACCGGATGGTTGTCGTTGGTGTCGTGATTATCCTAATTCCGCACATAATCCTCGGGATAGTGGAAATCAAGTTTGCCGTTTTCGGGTTCATCAATGGGAATTTCCGTCTTTAACGGCTCTACCTTGAAATTCTTGATGGTTGATAAGTCTGTATCAGCAAACGATTTCGGGAAAAGGGCTTTGATGAACTTGGCACGGTTATCCCCATTGTAGTATCTCTTGTACAGGAAACGCTCAGAGATATTCCATACGAAGTGACGGAGTGGAATGTTGTTGATGTCTTTGGTAAACGGTCTTTGTATGGGCTTCGGGGTATAAGTGTTAAGATTCATCCATTTGTCCACCTCAGTACAGATGTGGTTCACGGTTTCTTGGTCGGCAATGCGAGGCAGGTAATAATGGCAATACTCCATGACCATGCGGATGCGCTCTTCCTTTTCCCGTTGCTCTCTGCTTGCGTAATTGGCACGGTTCTTTTCGTGAAGATCCGGGGCGATAGTAAGCTCTATCGGTTGTGTTTGGATAAGTGTCTCTTCTTTTGTCGGGGATGATTCGGGTACAGGCTCAGGGACTGATGTAGGTCCAGGCACAGATGTGGCTTCTTCAAGTGTATTTTGTGACAGTTCTTCCTGCACCTCTATGGCTTCGGCAATCGTTTCTTTCTTGCCGAACTTGATTTTGTAGATTTCGTATGTATCAAAGATAAGTGTCTGAAAGGAGAGATAGAGCAACCATCCCAACAGGTTACAGCATACGAATACTATCCACCTGACAAAGTTGTCTTGGTTGAAGCTGTCCGCTATTACCAGCGTGGCAATGGAAGATATTAGGACGATGGCGAAGCCGACAAAGCCCAAGATGATGTATTTGTCCTTGATTGATGATTCCATATTTCGTTGAGAGATTGAATGTTCCTGTATTATTTTGTGCAAAGTTAATGCTATTTTTCCCAATTACTGCCCGTTATTTGCGGTTAGAACGGTCTTTTTCAATGTATTTCACGAAATGTCATCATATCATACTCTGTTTCATACTCTGAGGGGCTTATAAATGGTGGCATCAAGCCAAAAACATAGAGGGGCGATTATAGCCTTGTAGCCATAACCGCCCCTCTGAATACCTGTCAATGTGAGACATTTATGCCTCCTTGCGCTTCAAGGTTATCTTGTCCACCACCTGACACATCTGCTGCGCTGCTATCTTGGAATAGATTTGTGTGGTGGTAATGTTCTTATGTCCGAGATAGGCTTGGATGACAGCCATGTCCGTTCCCATTTCCACGTGCAGGCTTCCGAAGCTGTGGCGGGTACAGTGAAAGGTGATTTTCTTGGTTATCCCTGCTGCCGTGAGCCACCGTTGGAGTGGTCCTTGCAGCATCTTGTCCTTGAAATCCTCAAAGATAAGTCCCTCGCCCCGTTCTCCCAGCAGTCCATAGGCTTCATCACTGATGGGGTTATGCACTATTTCTTTGGTTTTCTGCATACGGGTGGTAACGAACATCCTGCCGTTGGTGTATGGTTGTATCTGCTGCCACGTGAGCTGTCTGATGTCGCTCTTTCTCAGTCCCGTAAGACAGGCGAAAAGAAAAGCTTTTTTCAAGACCTCCTCCTCACAGGGTGTTTCGGCAAGCCGTATCAGTTCCTCTTGGCTCAAATGCTCCCTGATGGTGGGAATGCACTCGATGCGGTCTAAGAAGCCGTTTGGGTTCTCCTTTATCTTCCTGTCACGGTAAGCGGTGTGCAGCACGGCACGGAAAGTTGACCAATAGCCTGCTGCGGAGTTGATGTGCAGCTTTTGGTTGGTGTGGATGGATTGGGGTGCATCAAGCAGGTATTCCATGAACTTGCGGCACAAATCCACATCCACCTCCTCAAAGGTGCATTTGCCGTTCACGAACCGCTGGAAATGCTTGTATACGTGCTGCCACTTGATATTCTTGCGGTCAGCCAGTCCTTTGAAATAGGCAAGGAAATCGCCCTTCATCTTGGTCTTGTCAAAAAAGCCGTTGTTTTCATTGAAAATGGCTTCGTAGCGCTGGTTGCGCAGGATGACCGCTTTCTTCATCATGCGTGCGTTGAAGTCCCGTTCCTGCTGGTTTGCAGGTTTGGCGAAGATGTAAATTCCTAAGGCTTCACGTGTAATCACTCTCATGGTGACATTGTCACGGTAGCCGGGATAGTAGTCAAGGCATAGTGAATACTGTGTCCCGTTCTTAATCTTGCGCTTACGCAAGGTAACTGTTTTGCATTTACTCATAATAATTATGTTTTAATTGGTTGTATACATTTTGGAGTTGTATCCATGTTTCCGATGGCAAAGGAACAACGTGAAATATCCGTGAATACCTCCACGATACATCATTTTGAAATAATTTTCGATAATCCCGATTTTTCACGGTTATTTGTTCCTTTCAGCCATGACACGCTCCACATCTGAGCGCAAAAGCAGGTTTTTCACACCCACCTTTATCTTTTCGATGTGCTTCACCTTGACGATATGGCAGATGTTGGCTGACGAAAGACCATAGATTTGCTGCACCTGCTCAACGGTATAGTAGCGTTCATCGTTCACAAGGTCAGTTCTGCGGAGTTCGTTCAAATGTGATTTGGAGTAATAGGTACGCCCGTACTCTCTTTTAGTGGGTATCTTATGGCGATAGGTGTAGGCACGGAGTGCGGTCGGCTTCATGCCGAACAGTTCCTCCACCTCCTCGGTCAGTAGCCAGTCGGTAATTTCGCTAATATCAACTGCCACACCGAAAAACTCGTCAATATGCTTCTTGCTGTAATAGTTCTTTCCTGCGATACGGCAGATGGGGATATGGTTACGCTTGGCGGAAGTGTAAAGCCATGACTGCTTTACCTTAAAAAGGGACATCACCTCCTCGCCCGAATAGAAGTCCAACACTTCTTCGCTTTCCTTTTCCCTTTTTTCTCTTTTGGCAGGTAAGGAAGATGAAGATGATTTCCTTGGTGTGGAGGTGTTGCCGGGCAGGATGCGGTGATAGGGATTGCCCTCCAACATCTGCTCGATGTCGGCTCTGCGGATGAATGCCATGCGGTTGCTGATGCGTGAGGCTTTCAGCTTGCCGATGGCTACAAGTTTGTAAATGTACTGTCGGGAACAGCCCATGAGGATGGCTGCTTTGGAAAAGGTGAGATACTCCTGATGCTGTATCTCCATCAAGGGTTGGGCGACTTTGAAGAGGTTGTTCTTCTGCATCACTCTGGCTCGTTTGGCTTCTGCCTGACAAGCCTCACTGCAATATCTTTGCATACCGCTTCGGGTTACAAAGGACTTGCCGCAAAAACTGCATTTTCTGGTTGCTTTCATACCGTTTTATCGTTTAATGGTTCATTTCTTCAATCCTATATCTCTGAAATGGTAAACGGATGTGAACGGAAGTCAACCATTGTCGCTTTTCTACACAGTGTGACTGTTTCCGCATATCGGGGCGGTTATTGTCGCTTGTCGTAAACGGTTGTAAACCCTTGTCAACTGTCTGCACGGTGTGACAAAAAACAAGCCCCGCAAATTCTCCACGTCAGAAATACGTCTCAAAAATATGTGGAAATTTGGGAAGCGACAAATGGCAACCGAAAAGTGTTAAATTTTAGAATATGCTGGTAATTAAAGATTTACACTCGGATATTTCTGATTAGTTTTGGTTGTTCTATGGTTATAAATACAATCATAGAAAGCATAGTTGCCGATTTCAACCAACCCTTCTGGTAGCGTTACAGACGTCAGATTCGTATTGCCAGAGAATACCTTATCGTTAATCTTTATTACCGGATATTGATTGCCTTCAAATTCTACTACGGAAGGGATATTCGCTTCTGTAAGAGCAGCTTCTGCAACAGCAACCATAGCTCCATTTTCATCAATACGATAAGTGATTCCATCGGCAACTACCTCTCCGCCATAGTAATTGGTGAAGTCTTTCCATCCATTAGCTTGTTTGTAGGCAGCTATGCTTGCCAACGGCACTTTTATGACTGGCTTTATATAGATGCCAAATGCATTGTCGCCAAGCGTCGGCGGCGTTGCGGTGTTGCAAGTGATTGACTGAAGATTGTTGTTATAGCGAAATGCGCTTTCACCAATTGATGTGATTGTTGACGGAAGTGTCAGATTTTGCAGTGAATTATTAAAAAACGCATAGTTGTCAATAGTCTGCACTCCTTCAGGTATAACCAACTCTGTCAAACCGCAATCGTAGAATGCCTGCTTTCCAATCGTTTTGACTTTTGCCGGGATGTTTACGCTTTTCAATGATCTATTGTCATAGAATGCACAGTCTCCTATTTTCTCCAACGATTCCGGCAACGTCAACGCCTTAAGATTGCAAGACTTGAAAGCAAACGAACCAATAGTCATTACTCCCTCTGGAATTGTCACGCTCTCCAACGATGAGCATCCGAAGAAGCAACTTCTTGGAATTGCCGTTACCCCAGATGGAATCTTAATCGTTTTCAGCAATTTGCAAGAAATGAAAGCATAGTCACCCAATGTTGTCAACGATTCGGGCAGCGCTACAGACTCAAGATTTTGACATTCATAGAATGCAGAAACTCCGATTTCAACCAGCCCTTCTGGTAGCGACACGCTCTCCAACGATGAGCATTCGTAGAAGCAATTGCTTGGAATTGCTTCTACCCCAGATGAAACCTTAACAGCTCTCAGCGATTTGCACGAATTGAAAGCGTCGCTGCCCAAAGTTGTCAATCCCTCTGGTAGCGTTACAGTCGTCAGATTCGTATTGCCAGAGAATACCATATCGTTAATCTTTATTACCGGATATTGATTGCCTTCAAATTCTACTGCGGAAAGGATATTCGCTTCTGCAAGAGTAGCTTCTGCAGCGGTAATTGTAGCGCCATTTTCATCAATACGATAAGTGATGCCGTTGTTAACCACGTCACCACCATAATAATTGGTGAAGTCCTTCCATCCATTAGCTTGTTTGTAGGCAGCTATGCTTGATATCGGCACTTTTACTTCTTGTATATTACACCCGTAAAATGCATCGTCGCCAAGCGTCGGCGGCGTTGCGGCGTTGCAAGTGATTGACTGAAGATCATAGTTATAGCGAAATGCGCTTTCACCAATTGATGTGATTGTTGACGGAAGTGTCAGATTTTTCAATGAATTACTAGAAAACGCATGGCTGCCAATCGTCTGCACTCCTTCCGGGATAACCAAGTCTGTCAAACCGCAATTGTTGAATGCTACCGCTCCAATCGTTTTGACTTTTGCCGGGATGTTTACGCTTTTCAATGAGCGATTGTCCTCAAATGCGTTGCCTTTTATTTTCTCCAATGATTCCGGCAACGTCAACGCATTAAGATTGCAAGACTGGAAAGCATCATCTCCAATAGCCGTTACTCCCTCTGGAATTGTCACGCTCTCCAACGATGAGCATCCGTAGAAGCATCTGTCAGGAATTGTTGTTACCCCAGATGGTATCTTTATTGCTTTCAGCAACCTGCAATCATTGAAAGCATCTCTGCCAAAAGTTGTCAACGACTCTGGAAACACTACAGACTCCAGATTTTGGCATCCCAAGAATGCAGAAGCACCGATTTCAACCAATCCCTCTGGTAGCGTTACAGCCGTCAGATTCGTATTGTCTGCAAATACGTTATCGTTAATCTTTATTACCGGATATTGATTGCCTTCAAATTCTACTGCGGAAAGAATATTCGCTTCTGTAAGAGTAGCTTCTGCAACAGCAACCATAGCTCCATTTTCATCAATCCGATAGGTGATTCCATCGGCAGCCACCTCTCCACCGCTGTAGTTGGTGAAGACCTTCCAACCCTCCGCTTGCCGATAGGCGGCAATGCTTGAAAGAGGCACTTTGACCGTCGCAAAGGCATTATAACCAAAAACATTTTCGCCAAGACTCGGAGGCGTGGTGGCATTGCAAGTGATTGACTGAAAACGATTGTTGCTAACGAATGCACTACGTCCAATCATTGTAACGGTTGACGGAAGTGTCAATTCTTTATGATTGCAACCGCAGAAAGCATATTCTCCAATAGTCATTACTCCCTCTGGAATTGTCACGCTCTCCAACGATGAGCAACAATAGAAGCAACTTCCAGGAATTGCTGTTACCCCTGATGGAATCTTGATTGTTTTCAGCGATTGGCAAGAATTGAAAGCATCGTAGTCCAAAGTTGTCAACGACTCTGGCAGCGCTACAGACTCAAGATTTTGACATCCAGAGAAAGCTTCGAAGCCTATACTTGTAATGCCTTCCGGCATAGAAACGCTTGTCACGGCACTGCCTTTGAATGCGTATCCTCCGATTTTTGTTACAGAATATTCCGTGCCGTTATTGGTGACAGTTTCTGGAACAGAGATTGAACCGGAGTATGAATTGTGGTCTAAGTCGGAATACGTCACTTCAACCGTGTTGTTGCCAGTGATATTGTAGTAGATACCAGCCGACTCAAAGCTGTAGGCGGCGGCTGAGAGTGAGGTGGCTATTGCCGATGCGAGCAGCAAGAGCCGAAAACATCGTTGTTTAAACATAGCTTTTTTGCAGGTTATTGGTTTGTTTTTTGTTAGATTAATGGCTTGCATAGCAGCCTTTCCTTAAATAGAAAAGCCGCTTGCGTGTGAAGAAAACGTAACAAGGTGTCTATGTCATCCCTAAGTTTGTCTTTGTGTTTCCTGGTCCTCTTTAGAAACTGTTAATAATTGAACATAAAAAAGGTGTGAGGATCATTTTTTGCTCTTATCCTTAAATCAGGCTCTCGCATAGCCCCTTCCGTAGATAAAAACAATAGCCCCACACCGAATATGCCACAACACACGCATCAGCACCACTGCCGACACGCGCGCAAATAAGCAAATTAGCGCAGGTGCCATTGTCAATCATCTTCACGAAAGATTCAAATTTGCGAGATTTGATTTAAGAAGACAATCACAATAACACCTATTTTCTGCAAAGCAAGACTCTGCAAGAAGTGGGGCTACTGTAGAAAAGTTTATAAATATTTATTCGCCACATTTATGCCGATAGAATTGCCTGCAATCCCAAAAGTATCCCAACAGCCAACTCTTCAGCCGCATAAGGACACCGCAAATATAGTGCTTTTCAAAAAGATAATGCAACATTTATGTGTTAAATTTTTACTGACGCCAAAAAAATCAACTTTTTTTATTCACCTTATAAAATAGGTGGCATCTTGACCGCGCGAGCACATAATGACTATCTTTGCATAACATAGGCGGCATCTTAGCAAATCGTGCAAATAAATTTGCCGTTTTGCATTCGATTTGCACTATCTTTGCATAAGACAGGCTGCGGTTCGGAAAAACATTTTCAAACAAGTTTGAATGTTTTTCGCTCTCCTTGCACTATCTTTTCATAACATAGGCTGCGGTTCGGAAAAACATTTTCAAACAAGTTTGAATGTTTTTCGCTCACCTTGCACTATCTTTGCACTGTTATTACGTAATAAAGAATGAACAAGTCTGACAGTGTGGTGATTATTCCCACATACAACGAAAAAGAAAATATCGAGAACATCATCAACGCCGTGTTCGCGCTTCCGGTGATGTTCGATGTGCTGATTATCGACGACAACTCTCCCGACGGGACTGCCGCCATTGTCGAACGAATGCAGAAGCAATGGGACGGCCGACTGCACCTGCTGAAACGCAGCGGAAAGCTGGGGCTCGGCACGGCTTACATCATGGGCTTCAAATGGTGTCTCAACGCTGGCTATGAGTTTATTATCGAAATGGATGCCGACTTCTCACATCCGCCGAAGAAACTGCTCGAGCTGCGACAGGCGTGTCTCGACGGCGCCGATGTGGCTATCGGCTCGCGCTACGTCTCGGGTGTCAACGTGGTAAACTGGCCTATGGGACGCGTCATTATGTCGTACTACGCTTCGGCATACGTCAGAATCGTGACGGGTATGAACGTGCGCGACACGACGGCTGGCTTTGTGTGCTACCGCCGCAACGTGCTCGAGGCTATCGACCTCGACAAAATCCGCTTCAAGGGCTACGCGTTCCAGATTGAGATGAAGTTCACGGCGTTCAAGATGGGATGCCGCATAAAGGAAGTGCCTATCATCTTCGTGAACCGTGTGCTCGGAACGAGCAAGATGAACAGCAGCATCTTCGGAGAAGCGGTGTTCGGCGTGTTGCAGCTGCGCATCCGCAGCTGGTTTAAGAAATACCCTCAACTCGCCAAGCATCAATAGCTTATGAAGACAATAATCTACAATGCCGACATCGCCAACGAAGGACGTCTGACGCGCGGATACATCGTTATCGACGACGAAATAATCGCCGAAGTGGGCGAAGGCGAGCCGGCAGCGGCTCTGATGGCTGAATGCAACGTGCGCAACGACGTCGACGGAGCGCTGGTGATGCCGGGCGTAATCGACGACCAGGTGCACTTCCGCGACCCCGGACTCACACATAAAGCCGACATCGCAACCGAGTCGGCGGCGGCGGTGGCTGGCGGCGTGACTTCTTACATGGATATGCCCAACACCGTGCCGCCGACTGTCACCATAGACGCGCTCGAAGACAAGAACATAAGAGCGCAGGAGGTGTCGGTGGCAAACTACGGATTCTTTATCGGCGCGACCAACGACAATCTGAAAACGCTGATGGCGGTGGACTACAGCTACACGCCGGGCGTGAAACTCTTTCTCGGCGCGTCGACGGGCAACATGCTGGTCAGCGACCGCGACGCTCTGCACGACATCTTTGCCGAAGTGCCCGCGCTGGTTGCCATCCATTCGGAGGACGAGCAGCTGATTCGCAGAAACCGCGAATTCTACATTAAAAAATACGGCGACGACCTCCCCGTGAAGTTCCATCCGCTGATACGAAGCACGGAGGTGTGCTACAAGTCGACGGCACGCGCCGTGGAATGGGCGGAGAAGTACGGCACAAGGCTACACGTGCTACACGTGTCGACAGCTCGCGAGCTGGAACTCTTCGACAACCGTCCGCTGCTGGAAAAGAAAATCACCGCCGAGGTGTGCGTCCACCATCTGTGGTTTACCGACGACGACTACCCTCGCCTCGGAAACCTCATAAAATGGAACCCCGCCGTGAAGTCGTGGGACGACCGCAACGCCCTGCGCAACGGACTGAGGCAGGGTTATCTCGACATCGTGGCTACCGACCACGCGCCGCATCTGCTGTCGGAAAAGCAGGGCAACTGCCTGAAAGCGGCGTCGGGCGGACCGCTCGTGCAGCACTCGCTGCTGGTGATGCTCGAACTGGTGCGCGAGAAGGTGTTCACGCTCGACCTTGTGGTGCAGAAAATGTGTCACGCGCCTGCCGACCTCTTCGGCGTGGTGCGACGCGGATACCTGCGCCCGGGCTACTACGCCGACATCGTGGTGGTCGACCGCGAGATGCCGTTCACCGTCAGAGCCGAAAACATCCTCACAAAATGCGGCTGGTCGCCGTTTGAGGGCTACACGTTCCACAACACGGTGAGACAAACCTACGTCAACGGAAACCTTGCGTTCAACCAGGGTGTGGTCAACAACTCGGTGCGCGGACGGAGACTGAGGTTTGACAACAACACAAACAAACGATAAGAGAAAACTTTACGACAAAGCAATTTTATGGAAACTGATATTACAAAGGGATTGAATCAACAGCAAGTGGCGGAAAGCAGGAATCGCCACGGCGACAACGTGCTGACGCCACCGGAGAAAGCATCGGTATGGACGCAGTTTTTGGAGAAATTCAAAGACCCGCTAATCAAAATCCTGCTCGTGGCACTCGTTCTGTCGATAGGCATCGCCTGCTACGAGGCTTTCTGGCTCAACGCCGGAGGAAAGGCGTTTCTTGAGCCGCTCGGCATCTTCCTTGCCGTGACGCTCGCCACCGTAATCGGATTCGTCATCGAGCTGAACGCTAACAAGAAATTCGAGATGCTCAACCAGATGAACGACGACGCGGCAGTGACCGTGGTGCGCGACGGAAACATCACGCAGGTGGCGCGACGCGACATCGTGGTGGGCGACGTGGTGATTCTCGAAACGGGCGACGAGGTGCCTGCCGACGGCAACCTTGTCGACTCTGTGTCGCTGAGCATCAACGAGAGCACGCTGACCGGCGAGCCGGTAATCAAGAAAACCCACATCGAGGCTGACTTCAAAAAAGACGCCACCTACCCTTCAAACCGCGCGCTCAGAGGCACCACCGTGACTGAGGGCCACGGCACGATGCTGGTTGACGCGGTGGGCGACGCAACGGAATACGGAAAGGTCTACGAGGCGGCGCAAATCGACAATGGCGTGAAAACTCCGCTCACACTGCAGTTCGAACGGCTCGGACGGCTGGTGTCATACGCAAGCTACACTATCGGCGCGCTGATTATCGTAGGCCGCCTTTGCATCTACAACTACGGCGCGGGATTCGAGTGGATGGGCTTCATCGAATACCTGCTCACCACGATTATGCTCGCCGTGACGCTGATTGTGGTCAGCGTGCCCGAGGGTCTGCCGATGAGCGTGACACTGAGCCTCGCGCTGAGCATGAGACGGATGCTCGCAACAAACAATCTGGTGAGGAAAATGCACGCCTGCGAGACGATGGGTGCAACAACCGTGATATGCACCGACAAGACGGGTACGCTGACTCAGAACCAGATGAGAATCTACGAAACGCAGTTTGCCGCCCTGGGAAAATCGCAGCAACTTGCCGACAACAATGAGTCGAAGCTGATTGCAGAGGCAATCGCCGTAAACTCCACGGCATTCCTCGACCGCGGCGCCGACCGGCCGACTGTGGTGGGAAACCCTACGGAAGGCGCGTTGCTGCTGTGGCTCAACGACCAGCACTCCGACTACAAGCCGCTGCGCGACAACGCTGCCGTGACGGAGCAGCTGCCGTTCTCCACGATGCGCAAATTCATGGCAACGGTGGTCGACAGCGGTGTTTGCCCGGGCAAGCGCATTGCCTACGTGAAAGGCGCGCCTGAAATCGTAATCGACAAATGCCGCAACTTCCCCGACGGAGTGACAAAGGAGCAGCTGCGAGAGGCGCTGCTCGGATACCAGCAGAAGGCGATGCGCACCCTCGGATTCGCATACCAGGAGGTGGGCGATGGCAAAGCGGTGGAGAGCGACTCGCTCAACGCCGACAACCTGACGTTTATGGGCATCGTGGCCATCTCCGACCCCGTGCGCGCCGACGTGCCGGCGGCTGTGAAGGAGAGCATCGACGCTGGAATCAAAATTAAAATCGTGACGGGCGACACTCCGGGCACCGCAAAGGAAATCGGACGGCAGATAGGACTGTGGAACGACAATACCGACAACGACAGCAACATAATCACCGGACCCGACTTCGCTGCCCTCGACGACAACGACGCTGCCGAGGCGGCACGCCGCATAAAGATTATGTCGCGCGCACGTCCTACCGACAAGTCAAGACTCGTCGGACTGCTGCAACAGCAAGGCGAAGTGGTGGCGGTAACAGGCGACGGAACAAACGACGCCCCTGCCCTCAACGCCGCGCAGGTGGGACTGTCGATGGGCGATGGAACATCGGTGGCGAAGGAAGCAAGCGACATTACAATCATGGACAACTCGTTTGCAAGCATCACAAGAGCCGTGATGTGGGGACGGTCGCTCTACCAAAACATCCAGCGGTTCATCCTCTTCCAACTCACCGTAAACCTCGTGGCTTGCACCATCGTGCTGATTGGTGCATTCACCGGACAGCAGTCGCCGCTCACCGTCACACAGATGCTGTGGGTAAACCTGATAATGGACGCTTTCGCAGCCCTCGCGCTCGCTTCGCTGCCGCCAAACGAAGCCGTGATGCGCAACAAGCCGCGACGGCTCAACGACTTCATCATCAACCGCACGATGAAATGGTTTATCATCGGAGTCAGCGCTGTGTTTGTCGTCGTGCTGTTCGGATTCATGCAGTATCTGAAGGCAAACCAAGTGGACTCGCTCGACGGCTTCAACCTGCCCGACTTCTTCGCAAGCTTCCTCAACTTCAGCAACGCTGAGATGAACGCATACGACGTGACTCTGTTCTTCACCTTCTTCGTGATGCTGCAGTTCTGGAACCTCTTCAACGCTAAAAGCTTCGAAAGCGACTACTCCGGATTCAGCCGTCTGCGCGACAGCAAAGTGTTCTTCCTGACTGCCGCGATAATCATCGTCGGACAGGTGCTGATTGTCACCTTCGGCGGAGAAATGCTCAACGTAGTGCCACTCGGGTGGAAAGACTGGCTGAGACTGATCATCGCATCGTCGGCGGTAGTGTGGATAGGCGAACTCGTGCACCTCGTGCTGCGGCTCAAACACAAAAAAGCATAACTCACTATGGGACTCGTTTACAACAACAAAAACAAACTCGACATCGAAATCCTCTCGGAGGAAAAACTGGAGAAGAACGAAGGCAAACTCTGCGACTTCGTTATAATCCCCGAAAGCCATGACGAGTCGACCGACAACAGCGACAAAGAAAAAAGCGAATAACGCTCCCCCCCCCTACTTCTCAAAAAGCCTCCCCCTCGGAGGCTTTTTTTGTGCCGCTACTTACACGCAGCTGCGCGCATGGGGCATAGGCATAAAAAAAATTGATTGTCTCCCGACAACCAATCTTAATTAACCTTAAATCTAATACCATGAAAAACACATTGCAAAGGTATCGAGTTTTGACTAATCCACAAGCGTAAGCCTAAAAAAATATCACGCATTGACAATAGTTTAACTTACATGGGCGGATTTGTTGCCCATATAAGCATAAGAGAACACAAAAACAAGTCAGAAATGCGCCAATTCCGCAACACACACTGCGGTTATTGACAAATAATCGCTAACTTTGCAGAAAACAAACACGCCAATGATAATCAAAGACGCGAAATTCGTTATAAGCAACTCCGATGTGAGGAAATGTCCGGAAGGCGACACGCCTGAATATGCATTCATCGGACGGTCGAACGTGGGCAAATCATCGCTCATCAATATGCTGACCGGCCGAAAAGGCTTGGCCATGACTTCGTCGACCCCAGGAAAGACTATGCTCATAAACCATTTTCTGGTCAACGACAGCTGGTATATCGTCGACCTCCCCGGCTACGGCTACGCAAGGAGGGGCAAAGACGCCCGCGAGAAGCTGCGCACGATGATCGACTCTTACGTGCTCCACCGCCATCAGATGACCAACCTGTTTGTGCTCGTCGACATACGCCACAAGCCGCAAGCCATCGACCTCGAGTTTATAAACTTTCTCGGAGAGAACGGAATCCCGTTCAGCATCGTTTTCACGAAAGCCGACAAACTCGGTCCGATAGCCGGAAAAAAGATGGTGGCGGCATACAAGGAGGAACTCTCGAAGCTTTGGGAAGAACTGCCGCCGATATTCATCACTTCAAGCTCCGACTTCCGCGGCCGCGAAGAGCTGCTCGACTACATTGAAAGTATCAACAAATCACTCTGACAAGCTATGGCAAACCACAATACAGAACAAGAATTTGCAACGGCGATAAAAGATTGCCGCGAGATTTTCGAGAAAAAACTGAAAGACTACGGTGCGGCGTGGCGCATACTCCGACCGTCGTCGCTCACCGACCAAATTCTAATCAAGGCTTCACGCATACGCTCGCTCGAAACCAAAGGCGAGGCAATGGTGAACGAAGGCATACAGCCGGAATTCGTGGGCATCGTCAACTATGGCGTGGTGGGACTGATACAACTGGAGCTCGGAGCAGCCGACCAAGTCGACATATCCGCCGAAGAGGCGCTCTCGCTCTACGACAAATGGATTGGCGAGACCACACGGCTGATGCTCGCCAAAAACCACGACTACGACGAGGCGTGGCGACTGATGCGCGTCAGCTCATACACCGACATTATCCTGTCGAAACTGCAACGCACCAAGCAGATTGAAGACCACAACGGAAAGACAATCATCTCCGAAGGCATCGACGCCAACTATATGGACATGATTAACTACGCTCTGTTTGCGCTCATCAAACTGAGTTATGACAAATAGCCACTCTTCGACTCCGCATTGGCGGGAAACTGCCGCAAGATGGACTGTGCTGGCGCTGAGACTGGCGGTCGGCGGAACGTTTGTGTTCTCCGGACTTGCTAAAGCTATCGACATCTGGGGCGTTGGCTACAAAATCGACGACTATCTGGCTGCGTTCGGATGGTCGTGGGCAATGCCGTTTGCCGGAATGATGGCGGTGGCGTTGCCGCTGTTTGAGTTTCTTGCCGGACTGATGCTCGTCATCGGCTCGTTCCGACGCGCCACGGTGATTGCTCTGCTGTGCTGCATGGCGTTCATGCTGCCGCTGTCGGCCTACGTGATGGCTTGCGACCCTGTCCCCGACTGCGGATGCTTCGGAGAGGCATTGACCCTCGGAAACACGGCTACGTTCTGGAAAAACGTGGCGCTGACGGCCGCCCTCGCCTATCTACTGTTGCGCAACAAGAGGCTGCGCAGCCTCTACGGCCCTGCCGTGCAATGGCTCACGCTCACCATGCCTGCCATCGTGGCGATGATTGTTATGGCTTACGGATACTACTTCCAGCCGATGATCGACTTCCGCCCATACAAAGTGGGGACAGTGCTGACCAACTCCGGCGAATCGTTCGACGACAGCAACTACGTGTTCATATATAAGAAAAACGGAGTCACAAAAGAGTTTTCAATCAACAACTTGCCCGACACGTCATGGACGTTTGTCGACCGCAGGGAAACCGTCGTGAACCACGAAGCCGACAAGAAGGCTTCGCCAATAACCGCCTACGACGGCGACAATTCCGCCGCCGACAACCTCATCCCGGAAAAAGGCGTGACTCTGCTGCTGCTGATTCCCGACATTGAGGAAATGAACTCGCTGACAAACTTCCGCCTCAACGACATCAACGACCTCGCCGCCGACAGCGAATACCAGATGATATGCCTCACAGGCTCTGACGAGAAGCAACTCGACGAATGGAGAGAACTGTCGATGGCCGACTACCCCGTATACCGCATGGACGACAGCCAACTGAAACAGATTGCCCGCGGAAACCCCGCGGTGGTGATCGTGGCCGACGGAAAGATTGCCTACAAGTCGTCGTTTACCGACTTCTATGCCGACTTCGACAACGCCACGAAAGGCAAACATCTGGACATCAAGACCTACACCGAATCGATGGGCGAAGACTACGAATACTTCCTGTCGCTGATGCTCGCGCTCGCAATCGGCATGGCGGCTCTGCTGACAATCAACAGGGCTCCGCTATTCTTCAAACTCGCAAGGCTGAAGAAAAACAAGTCGGAAAAAGCTCCCGACAGAAATCCAAGATCGTGAACATTATCTATAACAACAGCGCGAGCTGCTCTGCAACGACAAGTCAACTCGCCGTTGCTGGCAGACACGTTCTTGATGTCGTTGCGATCCTTGAACGACAAGGCTATAGGGTTAATGTTGACATTTTAACAACGACTTGCACTGCTACACAAGTAGCGATGTGTTTCGTCCACGTCAAGGATGCTTTGCGTGCAATTAACCCACTAAAACTTGCATACATTCTTGTGCATCCGTCGTTTTTTCGCAGACAGGGACTCCGTTGGATTGAAACCTGTCCCAAGATTACAGACGAAACATTTTCCGACGGCTATGGCTATCCGTTGATATGGCTGGCGAATAAAAAGAACGAGTCTGAAAGAGAATGGATGAAGCGGCACGGACTTCTCCCCGATGGCGTTTTCTTCACTTGCTACAAAGAAGCGGTTAATAATAACGCTGAAGAGCTAATGGATATTATGGGTTTGTGTAAAAAGAAGTAAGTTTAACTACAAAGATAGGCGAATAGAAATATTTGCCTATCTTTGTCATCGATAAATCAACGCTGTATGGAGAGAATCAAACTGGCGAAAGAAGAGAAGGAGGCTTTACGGATTCTGCACGAGGGCAAAATCAATATGACAACCGACCCTCAGCGAATCGGCAGTCTGTCCTATGGATTTGAAGCGCTTGAACGGCTTGGTCTTGCTCGGTGCGCGTGGTCTGAGGGACACGTAATCGAGGATGTCGCAATAACAAGCAAAGGGAGACGGTATGTTGACCATAATCCCAAATTGCGGAACCCTGTTGATTGGCAGAAAATCCTCGCAGTCGCATCGGTCATATCTGTTATCATAGCGGCTCTTGCATTATTCATCGCCTGCTCTGCGATTAAGCAAAACAATTCGTAATTTTTAAATAACAGCAGATATGGATAAAAACATACTCAGACAACTGCAAGATATTAGCAAAAAAAGAGATTGGGATATAATTGAAGAAATTATAGGATTGACTCTGAATAGCAGACCTGTTTTTCAATTACGTTGCTCTAATATTCCCCAATTTGCAAAGACAGGATATCCACACCTCTATTCTGTTAAAGAGAATGGTGCTGTATTTGCAATAGATTGGCGAACAATTCTTTCATTATCCGCATCATATATTGATTGTGGACGCAATAGAATCCAATAGACTTGGGTTAACCAACAACTTATCCACACGGAGCAATTCAATCTTTGAACCCATCATTATATCGTTCACTATCTCTCCGATGGATAAAAAATCATTTCTTTGCGGGTCATAAAAGACAAGCCCACTTTTTGTCCGCTCTATGGTGATTATATGTCCGCCGCCGAGTTTATTATCCCACCCGATATGATACCGACTGCCAACAACTTGGGTCTGTTTTTCAATTTTTGAAACAATCTCCTTCTCTGACCCTCCAATCAGTGCTGTGAATTCTGGCTTTTTGCCCTTTGATGTCAGCCACGCTTGTCGTGTATCATCAGACAGGAGCATTGATACGCTTCCGCTTTTATGGTCGTAAGCGAGAGATGTGACATCAAACCCGCGCAACCGCAATTCGTGAACCAACACACAAGCGGCACAATTCTCATCATCTCGAAATACATTCGATTTACCGCCGTCGGCTTCCTTGAACGACATTGGTTTGCCTCGCTTCCATCCAGTCCTTTGCTCTATGTCTTTGAAATTTAATTGCTGCTCTTCTGAATAATCGTGTCGTTCTTGATGACTCAATATTGCCTCCTTTGCGGATTTACTTGCGGCTCTGCCGAGCTTTACCCCTTTATACAGACCTCTTTCTTGCTCTTGATTTATGCCTAACATCCGACTATTATCTTTCACCCAGTACGGCAACGACTGCGCTTCAGAAACTCTCTTCTTGTTCTTCATCCACCAATCTTGAAAATACTTGTTTGGCTCCCGAATCACGCCCTTACTTTCGGGTATAGGCTCATCATTAAGGATAGCCTCCTGTATTTTATCAAACTCTTTTTCATCTGCAAGTATCGGCACGACATAGCAACGGCATTGCGGATGCCAGCCTTTGAATACAAAGTCCTTCGGGTATACTCCTCGACTGCCTTTCTCGCCACGCCTTGCCGACAAATCATTGCAAATATCTGGCTCTGGATGGTTGTCAGATAGCACAACGCGATAGCCGATGACGAAATCAAGTTGTCGCCATCGTTCTTGATCCGCAGTGCGATATGCCATATTTGTTTCTGTGCGCGCCAAACGCATAGCGTTTTTGTATGACGAGCGATACACACCACGACCGAAAGAATAGTCCTTAAGGTTCACAGTCTGCCACGATACATTGCCTGTCACAGCATCAACAACCTTGCGCCTCCACACGCGACCATAAACAGGCTCTTTTCCGACAACGTTGCCGTCAGCATCAAATATGTCTTGTTCGCCCGTCTTGACACGAAACCGACGAAACATCATATCTGGGCGCTGAAGATACTTGCGCACCTCTCGTGAGATTGTGGCGGCGCTCTTGCCTTCGCCCATCGCTACGGATAAAGCCATTTCCATCTCGGTTTTGAAATCACCAACGTATTTCCACACACGCTGTGACAGATTCAATCCACCATACTCAGACTTGCGTTTGAAAAACGCATCCACGCTCTCTTTGTTTCGCGCGAAATACCGCGCATAGTGATTATCCTCTTTGACTTTTTTACCAAAGATTGACGTAATCAGCACATCGCAAGATTTGTTCGCATTTTCCCACTCTGCAATGACTCCGCCCTTGATTTCGTTGTATACGCCGCTATACAACGCTCGGAGAATAGCGTTTGCTTGTTCACTTAATCTTTTGCTGTCGGAAAACGAGAATGCCGCAGACGCTCCGTTGGATGCCTTCATCGCAGAAAGCTTCAGCAACTCGTCGGTAGCGGTAGCGTAAAGCCGTCGCACATTGTCGGCATAATGCTCTGTACGCGAGAAAAGCATTTTAGCGGCTTTCTCGTAGTCAATCTTTTTTTTAAGCATAGTTGGCAGCCCTCCCCCAACGCCACCGACAGCGACCTGAACTGACGCTTTTTGACGCTTTCATTGCGAAAACCAAACACTTGTTTATCGAAAAACCAAAAATTTGCACTACCTTTGCACCCGAATATGAGGCATCAAAAAACTTGCCGCATATAGGGAATTTGTTCAAAAAATTCAGAATTCTAAAAAATATTACAAAAATGAGAAAAAACATTGTAGCAGGTAACTGGAAAATGAACACGACACTTCAAGAAGGTGTCAAATTGGCAACTGAAGTCAACGACGCTTTGAAGAGCCGCACTCCTAACTGCGACGTTATCATTTGTGTTCCTTTCACCCACTTGGCTTCGGTCAAGGCGGTTATCGACGACAGCAAACTCGGTCTCGGTGCAGAAAACTGCGCTGACAAGGCCAAAGGCGCTTTCACTGGCGAAGTGAGCGGCGCTATGGTTGCTTCAACTGGTGCTAAATACGTGATCCTCGGTCACTCTGAGCGCCGTCAGTACTACCACGAGACTTCTGAAATCCTCAAAGAAAAAGTGGCTTTGGCTTTTGAAAACGGCCTTACTCCTATCTTCTGCATCGGCGAGGTGCTCGAAGAGAGAGAGAACGGCACATACTTCGACGTTGTGAAAAAGCAGGTAGAGGACGCCCTGTTCCACCTTTCTGCCGACGACTTCAAGAAAATCATCCTCGCTTACGAGCCGGTTTGGGCTATCGGTACTGGCAAAACCGCCACTGCTGACCAGGCTGAGGAAATCCACGCTTTCATCCGCAAGACAATCGCCAACAAATACGGCAACGACGTGGCTGAGGAAATCTCAATCCTCTACGGCGGTAGCTGCAAACCGTCAAACGCCAAGGAAATCTTCTCGAAGACTAACGTTGACGGCGGTCTCATCGGCGGCGCCGCTCTGAAGGCTGAAGACTTTATGGGCATTGTAGACGCTTTTTAATAAAGCATAAACAATTTACATACTTACAGAGACTGCAAATGTGGTGATTTTTCACTACATTTGCAGTCTACTTATTTTGACGCTTCTTTTGACAAAAAAACTGATGAAAAAACAACACTTCGCAATCCTCGCGGCTGCCGCCCTCATAACGGCGGCGATGGCTACCGCCTCAGCGCAGCCGGGCAAGCACAACGTGCGCTCAATAGCCGACACCATCCGGACAAACTCCAACGGACGGGTGACAATCACATGCAGCGACGGTGTGGAAGCGCTGGCCGTAATCGACACCACCGAAGTGAGACAGCCGTCAGCAAGACATGAGAGCGACACCGACGAATCGCCTGCCACAACCACGCAGCGACGACACGCCGTGCACCGCGCCGGATACCGCATACAAGTGTATTCCGACAACAACCAAAGGCAAGCTAAAGCAAAAGCGCAGCAGATTGCCGCCAACATCGGAAAGCAATTCCCAAGCTACGGGCTGTATCTCACATACAACGCCCCGTACTGGAGACTCAGAGTGGGCGACTTCACAACACAAGAGGCAGCACACTCGGCTTTAAGAGCGCTCAGAGCGAAATTCCCAGCACTGGCGGGCGACATGCGCGTGGTTAGAGACAGAATTAAAGTTTACGAATAGCATAATTTGAATGGACAACAAGAAACAACTTGACGGTTTAGACATTGAGAAAGTAAACAAAATTGCCGAGCACTACGAAGCAATCCTCTCGCTGCTCGGCGAAGACACCTCCCGCGAAGGGCTGGTGAAAACACCTATGCGCGCCGCAAAAGCAATGGCATTCCTGACTTCCGGCTACCGCAAGGACGCCGACAAAATCGTGAAATCCGCTATATTCAGCCACGAAGGCTCACGGATGGTGATTGTCAAAGACATCGAGTTCCATTCGCTCTGCGAGCACCACATACTGCCTTTCTTCGGAAAAATAGCAATAGGATACATCCCCGACGGAAACATCGTGGGACTAAGCAAAATCGCACGCGCGGTCGACGTCTTCGCCCGACGGCTGCAAGTGCAGGAACGCATGACACGACAAATCTGCGACCTGCTGACACGCGAGCTCTCCGCCAAAGGCGTAATCGTATTCTGCGAAGCAACCCACATGTGCATGCGCATGCGCGGAGTGGAAAAAGAATGCTCCACAACGCAGACCATCGAATATTCCGGAGTGTTCGAAAAAATTGAATACCGACAGGAATTCCTCTCGATGCTCAAACAATAATGCGGCGGAAAGACCGAAAATCCGGAAAAATTCAGTAAGTTTGCCACAACGAAAAAACAACAATAAAAATATAATTCTCAGACATGGAAATTACAGGTAAAATCATCGTAGTCCTTCCGCCTCAGAGCGGCGTTTCTCAAGCAGGAAACAACTGGAAAAAACAAGAATACGTGCTCGAGACAGAAGAGACATACCCTAAAAAAGTGCATTTCGACTTCTTCGGAGAGCGCGCCGACCAATACAACTGGATCAAAATCGGCGACCGCATCCGCCTAAGCTTCGACATCGAAAGCCGCGAATACAACAACCGCTGGTACACAAGCATCCGAGGCTGGAAAGCCGAAAAAGCCGACGATGCCGCCGCGACTCAAGCCCCGGCCGCGCCAAGCCCCGCAGCACAGCCTGCGGCACCGATGCCAGACTTCACACAACCTGACAGCAACAGCAGCAGCGACGACCTCCCTTTCTAAACGGACGGCAAGCACAACACAACAACGGCGGATGGAACTCAACTCCATCCGCCGTTGTTTCATAACCTACCGCGAGTGCTTCAAAGATGCGCTACTACGGGAGAGACGATGACACGATACGCAGCGGGGGGATGCAGACTCATGCCTGCATCCCCCCGCATATTTTTTCCGGCAAGACCGCCGCCCTACTTCTTCACATAAGGCAGCACCGCGTCGCGCCACACAAGATATCCGGCGCCAAGCAGATGCAGACCGTCATTGGTGAGCCCCTTGCGCATGCTGCCCGTGGCAGGGTCTACCATCTTTGAGTACAGGTCAATCCACGTCACGCCATGGCGCTCAGCCATCTCCTTATACAGGCGGTTGGTCTCCACAATCACCTGCTCCTTGCCCACCATCTTGCGGTAGCGGCCGAAACTGTTGTCGATAGGCAACAGACTCTGCAAGTAGATTTTGGTGCGTGGCGACCCTTGCTTGATTTTCACAATCAGCTTCTCCATCGACGTGCAAAGGCTGTCGGGAGTAAGGTCGTGAGAGATGTCGTTTACGCCGCCGAGAATAAACACCTTCGCCGGCTGCCCCTCAACAATCGGGTCGACACGGTCGATGAAACCCTGAATCACGTCCGACGAGATGCCACGGTTTTTCACGTTCTTCATCCCGAGCAGTTCGTGCCATTCGCAACCGTTAGTCTGGCTGTCGCCGAGAAAAACGATGTCTTTCTTCCCCACCGGCAGCTCGCTGAAAAGCGAGGCGCGCTGGAAATAGAATTCATTGTAGACATATTTTTCCTGAGCCGCCATATCGCTTGAAAAAAGCGTCGCCGCCAGAAGCAGCGACGCCATTATCGACTTATTCATTGTGTCACAAAGCAAATATTAGTGTTCACTGCGGTAAGCGTCGACAGCAAGCTTCACAGAGCCGTGGAAGAGAAGCAGACGCTTAGCCTCGTCGTAAGGCAAGCCGAGTTCTTCCGACACCATGCGAGTGCCGCGGTCCACGAGTTTCGCGTTGGTGAGCTGCATGTTCACCATCTTGTTGCCCTTCACGCGACCCATCTGAATCATCACCGACGTAGTGATCATGTTGCAGATCATCTTTTGTCCTGTGCCTGATTTCATACGCGAGCTGCCTGTCACGTATTCCGGACCTACGATCATCTCGATAGGAATTTCGGCAGCCTCCGACACCGGAGCGTCAGGGTTTGAAGTGATAGCCGCAGTGAGCAGGCCGCGCTGGCGAGCCTCCTTCAATGCGCCGATAACGTAAGGAGTGGTTCCCGAAGCAGCGATACCGATAACCGTATCCTTCTCGTTGATGTTATACTTTTCAAGGTCTTTCCAGCCCTGAGCAGTGTCGTCTTCAGCGTTCTCCACCGGGTTGCGGAGCGCAATGTCGCCACCGGCGATAAGACCGATAACCCATCCCGGATCCATACCGAATGTAGGCGAAATCTCAGAAGCGTCGAGCACGCCGAGACGTCCGGAAGTTCCGGCACCGATATAGAAGATACGGCCACCCTTCTTCATGCGTTTCACAATGCCCGTCACGAGTTTCTCAATCTGAGGAATTGCCAGTTTGACGGCATCGGCAACCTTGTGGTCTTCGGTGTTGATGTCCTCAAGTATTTCGTGTACCGACTTCTTTTCCAAGTCATTGTAGAGCGATGATTGTTCGCTGATTTTCACAAATGCCATAATAGTTGTTGTAATTTATTTTGAATGATATTTCAACAAGCCTTCCATAGGGCTCTTGATAATGTTTCCGATAGTGATGTCGAGCGCTTTGGCTGCCTCGCCAAGCACGTCGCGATAGTAGTGAGCCACCGAACCAACGAAGCTTACAGGCAGTTGCTTGTAGCCTTCATAGTTCTCGATGTTGCGCACAAAGAACGCCTTGAACGCATTGAGCACCAGGCGGTGTATTGCCGGCTCCTCGATGTTTTGAATCAAGAACGGCGACAAAGAAGCGAGGAAGCGGTTGGCTGCCGGCTCTTTATACACTTTTTGGATGATTGCCATACGGTCGAGGTTGTACTCCTTGAGGAATTTCTCGCACAATGCCTTAGGCAACTGGTTTTTAAGCACATCGCCTACAAGCAGCTTGCCAAGCACGGCGCCGCTGCCCTCATCGCCGAGGATATAGCCGAGCGGCGACACGTTGCCCTTGATTTCCTTGCCGTCGTAGTAGCAAGAGTTTGAACCGGTGCCGAGGATGCAGGCGATGCCTGGCTCGGTGCCGCAAAGCGCGCGGGCGGCTGCAAGAAGGTCGCTGTTGACGGAAATTGTCTTTGCTCCCGGCACACAAGCGGCAATCGAGCGGCTTACGTTTGAGCAAATCTCATCCGAGAGGCAACCAGCGCCATAATAATACACTTCGTCAATTGAAAAATCCTTAACCTCCGGTGCCAATTCTTTTTCAAATGTCTCGCGGATTTTCTCCTCTGGCATCAGCAACGCATTGACACCAGTTGAGAAAAAGCGCTTCTCAAGTTTGTCTCCATTGAGGACACACCAATCAATCTTGGTTGACCCACAGTCTGCAATTAAAACCATATCTAAATTTTTATATATATTTTCTTTTTATACAAAACGTATCCTATCGACCAGTTGATTCCGATGAATATCAACGCGTAGAGCAACGACGCGAACGTGCGGTCGGTGACAAGCGGCACGAGTGCCTCGTCGTAGATCCATTTGTGGATCGACAACCCGAACACCGGAACGGTGTTGAACAAAATGCCGAGCACGCCGCCGAGCACATACATAAACAACGGGTTGACGCCGAAAGCCTCAAAAAACTGTGTCCAGCGCTTGTAGCCCTTCACGTCGATTATCCATATCAAAAGTGCCAGCAAACTTGCAGCCAGACCGCAAGTGACGATGGCAAACGTCGGTGTCCAGAGTTTTTTGCTTATTGGCATTCCATAGCTGAACAGGAAGCCGGCAAACATAAGGATTGTGCCGATAAGGAAGAATTTCTCCATACGCTCGCGGTTGTCCTTCACCTCTACGATGACAAATCCGCAGCAGAAGCCGATAAGCACGTGGGCTATCGACGGAAGGGTGCTGAGCAGACCCTCCGGATCTATCGGAAGTGTGCGGGTCTCATAGATTTCGAGAGAGACCGACGAGCCCATCTTCACGGTGTCGGAAACCGTTGTGGCGGTGTCGCGGTAGAGATGCGCGTCGCCGATAACGGCGTGGTCAATCACATAGACAATGTTGTCAAGCGAGAAATCAAGTCCGTTGAACATGAGCAGCAACGCTCCGTAAACCACCAATATTCCTGCAATAATCCACGGAATAAACTTGTGCTTCACGGCTATGGCGACAATGGCGCAGGCACAGTAGCAGAGTGCCAGACGCGGCATAACGCCAAGGATACGCAAGGTGGAGAAACTGTTGGCGGCATCGAGGATGCGCTGGCCGAGAGGTAAGGCGGAGTCGGCGCGGTAAAGGCCGTAGCACAAACGGCTGAACCATGCGATAGCCATACCGATAAGGAATATCACGATGGTGCGGCGCACAATCTTCACAAGCGTGGCATGGGAATATTCAAACTTATATTTACGCATCGAAATATAGGTGGAGATACCCATGATGAACATAAAGAACGGGAACACAAGGTCGGTCGGAGTCAGACCCAACCAACTTGCATGCTCAAGCGGAGCATAGATTGCGCCCCATGAGCCGGGATTGTTCACCATAATCATCCCTGCCACGGTGATGCCTCGCAGGATGTCGAGCGCGAGGATTCTGCTTTTCGGCTTTTTCAAAGCCACTTCTTGTTCCATTTTTACGTATCGTTATTTTTTAATTGTACATTCGTCTACTAAATACGCTATCGACTGATATGGCACTCCGCCATTCACTGTCAGTCCGATTTCACAGGTACGGCTGTTGGAGAAGCCGCGCTTCACCCCTGCTGCCTCAAGCTGCTTGCGCAGTTTGCGAAGAGCGTAGCGGTTCACTTCGGGGTCGGTAAAGCCTTTGTCGCCGGCAAAACCGCAGCAACCCACTTCCTCGGGAACAACAACCTTCGTTGTGCACATTCCTGCCAACGCCACAAACATGTCGTTGAGTTTCATGTGGCGCGTAGAGCATGTGAAATGCAGTGCTACAGGCTCGTCGGTCTGCACAAAGCGCAGATGCGGCGCCAAATACTCATAAATAAACTCTACCGGCTCATATAGTTTCACTCGCTTGATCGTGTTGCGCATGCGGTGCAGACACGGACTTTGGTCGCATAACACCGGATAGCGTCCGCCGTCGGATGCCTCAAACAGGGCATCGTCAAGCTCCTTGGCCTTACGGTCGGCAATGTCGGGCATGCCCTTGCTTTCCCAGATGGTGCCGCAGCAAAGGTTTTTCATATTCTTCGGGAATATGACCTCATAGCCGGCTTTCTCCATCAGAGCCACCATCTTGTCGATGAGCGGTGTCGACTGTCCCTTGCTCTTGCCCATGGTCTGGTTGATGCAGCTCGGGAAATAAACCACCTTCAGCTCCGACGGCTGGGTCTTTATCGCATGGGGATAGTATGCCAGCGGGAACGCCGACGACCACATAGGCACACCTATCTTGCTCAGTCCGCGGCCTACGGCATCGGTTGCCTTGTCGCCGAGAACGGTATGGGCGGCGCCTGCGGCGGAAAGCACCGGACGAAGTGCCGACTTGATGGCCGACAGATGGTTGGCAGCGAAATCACCAACCTTGTAGCCGGCGCTGCCCTTAGGCAATGCCTGGGCGCGCAGGTCGTGGATCATCTCGCCTGTGTTTATCTGCATCGGGCACGACGTAGAGCAGAGGCCGTCGCCGGCACAGCTCTGTATGCCTGGATATTTAAACTGCTTTGTCAACGCGGCAAGCCAGCCAGTAGAGTCGCCGTCGGCACGGAGACGGCTGATTTCGCGTTGCACGACAATGCGCTGGCGCGACGACAACGTGAAGCCGCACGTCAGACAGTTGCGCTCGCAGAAGCCGCACTCGATACAGCGGTCTACGCGTGGATTTGTCAGAGGCAGTGGCTTTATGTTCTTTATGTAGCACTCCGGATCGTCATTGAAAATGACACCTGGGTTCAACAGCCCTTCCGGGTCAAACAACGCCTTCACTCGCTTCATCACGTTGAACGCCTTCTCGCCCCACTCCAGCTTGACAAACGGAGCCATGTTGCGGCCAGTGCCGTGCTCCGCCTTCAGCGAGCCGTCGTATTTGTCAACGACAAGATGCTCAACCTCCTGCATCAGCGTGCGGTAACGGTCAACCTTCTCTTTCGTGTCAAACGACTGCGAGATGACAAAATGATAGTTGCCTTCAAGGGCGTGACCGTAGATGCAGGCATCGTCGAAGCCGAATTTCTCGAGAAGGTCGGCAAGGTCGGCGGTTGCCTCGGGAAGGTTCTCTATGTGGAACGCCACGTCTTCGATAAGCACCGTCGTGCCGAGCGGACGCGTACCTCCCACCGAGGGGAAGATTCCCGAACGGATTGCCCAATATTTTGAATATTCCTCCGGTTTGTCGGTGAAATATGCTGGCTTGAACAGGTCGAACGGCTCAAGAATCTTCTTGATAGCGTCGATGTTTGCCTGAAGTTCCTCCTTGGTGTCGGCTTTGGTTTCCGTAAGCACGGCTGTCAAGCCCTCCCCTGTAGTGTCGTTCACACTCGACAGCGATTTCTTGTCGAGCATCTCGGCACTGAACACCGGTCCGTTTTTCATTGCCACAACCGCACGGCAGGCGTCCTTGATGTCCTTGAAATAGAGCATCGCGCTGGCGCTGTGAGGATAGAGGTGACCTGTCTTCATCGTCACCTCGGCAAGAAATCCGAGTGTTCCCTCCGAACCTACCATAAGGTGGGTGATGATGTCGAACGGGTCTGTGAAAAGCACAAACGGAAGGATGTTCAAGCCCGTCACATTCTTGATTGAATATTTATAACGGATGCGGTCGGCAAGTTCCTTGTCGGAGTTCACCTCGTCGCGGATGGCTTCAATGCCGCTGATAAAGTCGGGATGCGACTTGCGGAAAGCGTCCTTGCTCTCAGCGTCGCCGGTGTCGAGGATTGTGCCGTCGGGAAGAATGATGCGCGCCGACACAAGCTGACGGTCGCTGTTGGCATGCGTGCCGCAGTTCATTCCCGATGCATTGTTCACAACGATTCCACCTACCATAGCCGCATTCTTAGAAGCCGGGTCGGGCGTAAAGATGCGTCCAAAGGGTTTCAGAAGCTGATTTACGCGCTCACCGATGATGCCCGGTTGCATCGTGATGGTTTCCGCATCGGCGGAAATTTTATAATTTTCCCAATTTTTGCCTGCCACGATGAGGATGCTGTCGCTCAATGACTGTCCGCTGAGACTCGTGCCGGCGGCACGGAACGTCACCGGCAAACGACGGCGGCGGGCTGCCGAAAGCAGACGCGACACCTCCTCCTCCGTCTTCGAGCGCACCACAATCTGTGGCACAAGGCGGTAGAAGCTGGCATCGGTGCCCCACGCCAGGCGGCGCATCTCGTCTGTGTAGATGCGCTCGCGTGGGATAAATGCGCTTATTTCTTTTAAATACGACTTATAGGTTTCTTTCATTGCTTACTTATATAAATAATATTTCTTGGCTTTTTCTTTAAAAGCGTCCGCGTCTTTGTTCCAATAGTCAATCATATCGCTGACCTGATAGTTCTTGGAGAAGAGTGTGCGGATTTTGTCTGTGCCACACACCTTGTCGAACATGTCGAAACGGCTCTTGTCGGTGGCTGTGTCGAATATGCGTTTTTCTGGATAAAGTTTCGCCAACTCCTGCATCGCATAGAATTGGATGAGCGTAAGGCTCGAGCCTGGCACGTCGTCTACATAGAACTGCACGCCCTGCAGGTTCTCGCCCTTGCCTGTTCCGTAGAACGGCTTCACGTGGATCGGGCGGAACTTGGTGCCCGGCAGATTGAGGGCGTTCATGCGCGCTGCAAACTTGTCGGCGTCAATCCAGTCGGCGCAGATAAGCTGGAACGGCAAGGTGTAGCCAACGCCGATCGAAACGTAGTAAAGCTCGCCGAGAATACCGGTGGCTGGATAGTAGAACGCCGTGGCTGGCTGTGGAATATGCGGTGAAGGCAACACCCATGGCATTCCTGTCTTGTCGAATGTCATCGAGCGTTTCCAGCCCTTCAATGGCACTACTGTGAGTTTCGCTGCCTTCTCGCCACGCGCCACGCGCTCGCCATTGAGATAGCGTGCCATCTCGCCCGGAGTCATACCATAAAGATACGGAATCTTGAACTGGCTGACAAACGAATAGAATCCGTCCTCTACCAAGCAGCCTTCAACACGGTTGCCGCCGAGGGGATTCGGACGGTCGAGAACAACAAACTCTATGTCGTTCTCTGCGCAGGCGTCGAGAGCCAGACCGAGTGTGCTGACAAACGTAAACGAGCGGCAGCCGATGTCCTGAATGTCGTAGACAAGGGCGTCGATGCCGGAAAGCATCTCTTTGGTCGGCTTCTTGGTCTTACCGTAGATGGAAAACACCTTGACACCGGTGGCTGGGTCGGTGGTGTTGCCAAACTCGTCGCCGGCATGCACGTTGCCGCGCACTCCGTGTTCAGGGCCAAACAATGCCACAAGCTCAACGCCTTTGGCTTCATGAAGAATGTCGACGGTCGACTTCAAGTTGTTGTCAACGCCTGTCGGATTGGTTATCAGACCTACACGCTTGCCTGCAAGCTGCTTGAAATCATTGTCGCGGAGCACCTCCACGCCCGGCTTCGTCGCCGCAGCAGCGCCGAGCGCCGCCGCAACACACAAAGCGATTGTTAATATCGTTTTTTTCATTGTTCTGTTTCTTGATTATTTTTTACCGTAATTAGGGTCAATCTTGCGGTCAACAAGATAGGTTACTATCAGAGTCGCGATGCAGCATGCCATCACCATCCAGAAGAAGTTGACATAACCGATTGCCTCCTGAATATAACCTGCCACGAAACCTGGCAACATCATGCTCAACGCCATGAACGCCGTGCAGATGGCATAGTGCGATGTCTTGAACTCGCCTTCCGAGAAGTACATCATATAGAGCATATAGGCCGTGAAACCGAAGCCGTAGCCAAACTGCTCGATGCAGACTGCCACACTGATCACGATTGGGTCAGACGGCTGTGCGATGGCAAGATAAACGAATGTGAGGCATGGCAGCGTCATGCAGGCTGCCATAGGCCAAAGGGCTTTTTTCAAACCCACCTTCGAAGCAAACACGCCGCCGACAATACCGCCGGCAAGCAACGCGATGACACCGAATGTGCCATAGACAAGACCCACAAGCTCTGTGGTCAAGCCAAGACCTCCCTCAGCTGTTGAATGCACGAGGAACGGCTGGCACAACTTAATCAAGAATCCCTCCGGCAAGCGGTAGAGAAGCATAAACGCAACCGCGAGAAGGAAACCCGGCTTCTTGACGAATGAAACAAATGAGTTTGCAAACTCTGCAAGCCCTGATGTGCCGTTGCCTTCTGTATCGGCTGAGACACGTGGACGGTCGTCGGCCGAACGAGGAAGGATAAACGTATGATACATAGTCACAAGGAAGAACACTACGGCACTGACTCCGAGTGTAACCTGCCATGACCATGGTATGTCGCCTGTAGAGGTTTCAATCAAGCCGGCAATGTAGACAAGCACACCCTGTCCGAATACGGATGCGATGCGGTAGAACGTGCTGCGCACTCCGATGAAGGCTGCCTGGCTGCTCGGACTGTGGGCAAGCATATAGTAGCCGTCGGCGGCGATGTCGTGGGTGGCAGAGGCAAAAGCCGCGATGATAAACAGTATCAGCGTGATGGTGAACATGCTGATTGGGGTCTGTCCGGAGGCGATAGTCGCCACGTCGGGCTTAGGCAATGTGACGGTGAGCAGAATCATCAGCGCTGTCATCAACACTTGCATGGAGAGAATCCACCAACGCTTGGTCTTTACAACATCGACGAGCGGACCCCACAAGCCTTTGAGGAACCACGGGAAATAAAGCAATGTTGTGAAAAATGCCATGTCGCCATTAGGAACACCCATCTTGGTGAACATCATGACGGAAATGTTGTTGACCACGAAATAAGGCACGCCCTCTGCAAAATACAGAGTCGGAACCCAAAACCATGGAGATATTGTCTTGTTTGAAGTTTTCATGTCAGGAGTTTAATATTGTTTTGTTATTTCCGCATCTATAAAATAGTGCAGAAGGATTTGTTTATAGTCATAGCCTTTCTCGCCCATCACGGCTGCTCCGATCTGGCAGAGTCCGACACCATGTCCCCAGCCCGCGCCTTTAAGCACGAAGCGTTCGGGCAGCCCGTCGCGCTCGCCTTGCTTCTCCACTACAAAAGCGGAGCTGTAGAGGTGCGACGGCGACAGCGTACGGCGTATTTCAAGTTCCTTGCCAATGATGCAGGTCTTCTTGGTGCCGACAATCTTCAAGCGGTAAAGACGGCCCGACGTGCCACGCGCCACAGGTATCAGGTCGACGATGTCGCCATAGTCCTCGCCGCTGCGCTCGCGCACAAGACGCGACAGCTCGGCTTGGTCATACTCCACCGTCCATCGGTAGAAGTCGGTGGTCTCCTGGTCGTAGCTGTTGAGCACCTGCGAGAGGATATGCTTGTCGGTGGTGTTGCAGAATGCGGCTGGCGACGAAAGTATCCACTCTCGGGCATTTTCCTCGACCGTAAGGTCGGGATAGTCCATTGCGTTGGCGTTGTCCAATCGTGCCACAAGATAGTGATAGTGCTTTGGCTCCCAGCAGTTTTCAAACTGCTCAAACACTCCGCCGCACGACTTCGAGAAGCGGGCGTCGCAGAGCGTGCCGTCGTAGGTGAGCACCTGTCCCCACGTCGCTTTGATGGCGTCGCGCACGGTGGCTGTCGACTCGCGGGTGATGCCCTGGTAACGCTGGCAATGGTCGTCGGCGCAGACGTCGAAATTAACATGGTCCTCGCGGTCGTACCAACGCACCAGCTCTCCTTCTGTGCGTGTGCATGGGTTGTAGGGCGTTTCTTCGGCTGCAAGCTGCTTGTTTTTCTCTATCTGTGCCAAGAGCCAGCTGCGGGAAATCACGGCATGCGCTTTCAGCAGTTCAAGAGAGGCGGTGGCGCTCATTTCCGACGAAATGACGCTGAGCAGATATTCCTCGATGGGAAGGATGTTGACCGCCGTAAGCTTGTCGCCTTCCACGATGATGCGCAGAGAGCCGCGAAACGACTGGTTCTCCTTGCGCTCCCAGTGGAAATTGACACCGATGGTCACGTCGATAAGTTCAAAACTGCCGTTCTCGGCATCGCAGGGCGTAAACTCCACGCTGTCGTAAAGCGCGCCGCCCCACAGCACTTTTCCATCGCTGAGGGTGGCTTCCTGTGCGCCTTCCACGGTTTGACCGCCGAAGCTGTAGGCTGTCGGGAAGACAAACCGTATCGCAGGGCTGCTCATAATGCCCACTTTCACTTGTGGCTGTGACATAATGGTCTGGTTTTATTTAAGTTTCTGGGCTATTTCCAATAATTCGGCTTCGCTGAGACAGCACTCGTCAAAGATTGTCTTGATGTCGGCTGCAGTGATTTTCTCGAAGTCTTTCTCCAACGGGGTGATAAACACGCCTCCCATATCTACCGACGCGGGGCTGATAAGGATGTTGGCGTCGCCCTCGGCTGCGTAGCACGACGGACGGTGTTTCTTGCGTGGAAACACAAGGATGGTCCAAAGTCCGTCTTCATACCAGCACAGCACGTTGAGCATCGGTTCCGGCTCGCCTTCCGGTATCGTCAGTACATTGTAGACAAGGTCAAACATCTTCTCGCCCTTGTCGACTGCCGACGTGCGGATGCAGAAGCACGGATGCGACATTCCCTTTACAATCGACAGCTCTACGCTGCCGCCGCTGACGATGATGTCGCGCTCTGCCGACGCCATCTGGTCTTCCATCGGCATGAAGCCGCGGTTGCCAGCCTGAAAGTGCATGTGGTCAGGTGCCGACGCGCCGCATTTAGGCCCGTTGTAAAACAGCGTGAATCCCTCCAAGTCGCGCGACAGGTTCATCATATCGGCGATGCGCCCCTTGATGAGCTGGTCAACGTGCTTGTTGCACGGAATCGTGAGATGACGGGGGAAAATCGGGAACGGATTGATGAGTATTGTGTAGTCATCGCCCCAGGCAATGCCCTCCTGCACAGCCGGACGATTGGCTGCGCAGAGGAAGCATTTGCGTTCTTTCAGCGATTTGGCGTCGACTTTGGCTGCCGACGAAACAATGCGTCCGGGATTGAACTGCACCTTGATTGTGGTGCCGTCTACGTTGAATTCCTTGACCTTGACATTCTTCAAAGCCTCGAAATTATTACGAGCGGTGTCCCACACCTGCAGCTGACGGTCGAAAAATTCTGATATGTTTATACCCATTGCCTCTTATTTCTTTTTGTTGAATGCAATACGCGCCTGGAGCTCCCATGTGCGGATGCGGTCTTTATAAAGGTTGTGGGCGTTCATCTTCACTACGTCGAGCGATGCGTCTGAGTTGTCGTCCCAACGACGGCAGTTGTAGACTGGCTCATAGACACGGCCGATTTGATATTCGCGGGAGAAGTTCAAGCCGAGTGCGTAGTCCTCGCCGTAGCTGGTGTTAGGCACCTTCACTTCACGGAGCACCGGTGTGTAGAATGCACGCGGAGCGCCGAGACCATTGATGCGGAGGGCATTGTTGCGGCCGTTCTCCGGTGTCCACTCTTTGTGGTCGATGATGCCCGGAGCGATCATGTTCATATTGAAGTCGGTCATCATGTATGTGCCCACTACCATAGCGCAGTTCTGCTCATAGAAGGCGTTGACCATGATTGACAAGGTGTTTTCGTCGCGATAAACGTCGTCGCTGTCAAGCTGCACTGCAAACTTACCGCATTTTGGATGATGAACACCCTCGTTCCAGCAGCCGCCGATGCCGAGATCATTGCGCTCCGGAATGATGTGGATCAAGCGGTCGTCGCCCTTGAACTCGTCGATTGCCTCTGTTGTGCCGTCGGTCGAGTGGTTGTCGATAACGATAAGGTTGAACTTGAAGTCAGCCTTCTGGCTCAACACCGACTTGATGGCGTCGCGGATAGTGCGGATACGGTTGCGTACGGGGATAATTACCGATGCCTCATACTCGAAGTTGCCTGCGCTGAACTCTATTTTCTTGAATTTTGGCTCAAGATAGCCACCGATTGCTTTCAAGTGGGCTGTGCATGCCTCTTCCATCTCAATCTGCACGCCACGGTTCTTCGGGTCTACATAGTCGAAAATCTTCTCGCCGCTCTTGCGTGTGTCGAGCTCTACGTCGGAATAGAGATACTCGTTGATGTGAACGAGCTCTGCTTCCTGTGTGATTTTCAAACGCACGTCGTAAAGACCGGCAAAGTCATATTCCTTGTCGATTTTTGCTACTGCGCTCTTCAATGCGGCTGCATTGAAAAGAAGCACTGATCCGAAATCGAAATCGTCGCGGAGACTGCCCTGCTGATAGTCGATGACCGGAGCGTTTGAACGCTGGTCGCCAACCACGTTGTAATGGTCGGCATAAGCCATACCGGCAGCTGAGTCGTCGGCGATTTTCACCATGCGCTCAACAGCAAACATGCCGAACTCCAACGAGTTGTATTTTGTGTAGAGCATAGCGTAGTCGCAGTCGGCTTTGGCAGCGATCTTCTTCATCGTGTCGCTGCTGTTGAGATTGCCGATGGCAATTTTCTCGCAGCCTTCAACTTCGCCCTGGGCGTCGGCTCCGGCAAGCAGATAGATGTTATGCACCAAGTCGCATGCCTTAAGACCTGCCACTGTATTTTTCACTTGTTCCGCATTCATGAACGGAATGAAACAATCGATTCTTTTCATTTTTTATTTTATTTTTAATTTTTCTATTGGGGTTAATCTATTATTTCTTGTTGAAAAATTCCATTATCTGACCCATCAAGGCACGGCGGGAAGCGGCGTCTTTGATAGTCTCAAACGGGAAGCCCATCACGCAGGTGCGGTAACCGCCCTGGTCAGCAACGACGGCTGCAGGGATATTGTTCTCGCCGTAGCGCATCAACGTGCAGCCTTTGGTCTTGTCGGCTGGATAGATGCCGTCGGGCGACTCCACTGCGTAGAATTTGTCGTTGAGCGTGGTGTAGTATTCCACATTCAAATCGCCGAACGAGTCAAAATATGTCGGAACGGTGTGGGCTTTGCCCTCTATCGTAGCCTGACCTACGCGCCACTGGTAGCCGAGCGTCTGCTTGGCAAACTCTTTCGACGCCTCGTCGGGATTGGCCTTGTCCCAAATGTCGGTTGCCACATAAGAGCCGCTCACGAGGATGCTGCCGCCGTTGGCTGTATAGTCAGCGATGGCTTTCTGCAATGGCGCCGTAAACGCAAGGAAGCGGTTTGGCACTTCGCCACGTCCGATTTGTATCTCTTTCTGCTTGCCGAGGATAAGGTCGGCAAGTTTATACTGCTTCATGTCGACGATGCCGTTCTCTACGGCGGCAACGCTTGCCGACACAAATGAGTAGCCCGACTCCATCAAGGCTGCGCCGTGGATGGCTGGGTAGTCGAATGTGTTGCCGGCAATCACCTTGTCCTCCTGGTCGGCACGGCTGGCGCCGAAGCCGGCTGAGTCGTCGTCATACCATGGAATGTCGCGGCGGAACTCATACATGTCGCCGATGGTGTTGATGTCCGACATATAGGGCACACCGTGGTCTTTCGCGCTGGCGAATCCTGCCACATCCGGACTTGCCACAAACGAGTCGGGCGCACAGACGCGCGTGAAGCCGTTGACCACAAGCACTTCGCCTTTGGAGCCGTCAGCCTCGCCGAGGGCGAGAATCTCCGACGGGAAACTTACACCACCGTCGTTGGCTGCCACAATGCGGTAGCTGTGGATGGCATTGTCTGATATCTTGGCCACATATTCCGGCTTCTTCACTACGGCTATCTGACGGAACGCGCCGTCACCGATGCGCTCGCTCACAATGTAGCTTTGTGCCTGCGCGCGGTCGCACAAGGTGTCGACGGTTTCCTTCCATGTCAACCGGTATTCGCCTTTCTTCACTTTAGCGATGGCGAAACTGTTGACGGGAAGCGGCTGTATCATATAGTCGCTGCGGCCTTCCTTGGCGGCGAAGAACTGTGCCATTCCTTTATAGATGGCACGGCTCACCGTGAAACGGAACGTTGGGTCAAGGCCGTAGCGCATGTCGGCGAAATTCTGATGCGACAACAATTCGAGAAGCATTGCCGGAACTTCAGGCACGCGTGCCTCATAATAGGAGGCGTCCCACATGCCGCGGCGAATCCATTTCGAGTCAAACTGCGCGCGGACATCGCTGCAGATATTCGACATAACCATATCGGTGAGCTGACGTGAGTTCATTCGGTCGGTGCCGTTCGCATACTTGTCGCCCTTAGTGCAGTAGATGCCGAGCGTGCCGATTATATCGTCGTTCTTGGTTGTTCCGGCATCGCTGTGGAACGCAAACGAGAGGTCGACGGGGATATTCAAGCCTGCCTTGCCGGGTATCACCGACGATCCGCCTGCAAGATAGTTGACCCACAAGCCGCGGCAACGATAGTCGTCGTTGTAGTCGTTGACTCCATGCGACGGAGAATAGACCGAGTCGGGCACTCCTGCCCACTGCAACCAGTAGCGTGCGCCCTCGGTGAATCGAGGATAGCCGCTGAGCTGATAATTATGCGCCAGGCGGTCGATCATCGTGACGGCGCTGAGGTCGCTCACTTGCTCTTCCGTGAGATTGTCGGCAATCCTACGCTCGATGTTGCCCATACCGCCTCCGATTTTAACGGCGTCGGCTGTGACCACCTCTCCGGTCTTGCCGGTGTTGCTTGTCAGCGTGACAACGGTATGGCTGCCGGCTGCCAGGTCAAAATGTCCGAGATAAATCCATGTGCCGCCTCCCATTCGCTGGTTCACCTGAAACTGCTTGTCGCCACCGGCTGTGTGAACGGTGTAGACGGCTTTCTCTGTGCTCTCCGGAAGAGTGGCATAGGAAACGTAGACTGCATACGACCCTGCCTCGGGTATGTCGGCCGACCACGAAGCGGTCGATGCGTTTTTGCCCTTTGTCGACGCAACCTTGCGGAAGGTGCCGTCGCGGAACGGATTCTCGAAATCCTTGTATGTCTTTGTCTTGTATGCAAAACCTGCGCCGCCGTCGGTCCATGCCTCCGTGCCGTTGCTCTCCGCATAGGCACCGGCTGCAAAGCCGCCGTTGTTGTCCACAATCAGCTCGGCACGGCGCGTGTCGCGCTCGCGCGGACTCATCACATAAGCGCCGGCATTCTCAAGCATCGGCATGAGATACGGCATTACAAAGCTCTGTGTGTAAAGATCTTCTACGGTCTGGAAGATGCGGGCGCGCTGCCACTCCCAACGATTCAATTTCGGCTCGAAATAGAAGCCATGGCTCTGCCACATGGCGATAACCTTGCCGTCGAGACCTTTCTTGGGGTGACGCGTCTTGTCGAGGGCGTAGACAAACGGAGCCTTCTCCGACTTGCGGACGTAGGAATAGCCGGCGTCGGAATACAGACGCTCGACAGGCACTCCGCCAACTGTCACTTCTACGCTGTAAGGCTTGTCAAACATCATTGCCACCTTGCTCTTGACCGTCGCGTTGTAGCCGGCAAGTTCCGGCACATAGCCATACGCGGCATTCATGTCGAGCTTCAATTTTGAATTCTCAACATCAATCATTGCCGAGTCAACGGCAACCTTGCCTATGCCAAGACTGGCTGGCAAATTCTCGTTCAAAACAACGGCAATACGCCCCTGTGTGGCGGCGTCAAGCGGCTTGAATTCCGCATTGACCACTCCCATTGTGGCAATCGTTGCAGCTGCCAGTAGCAAAACCTTTCGCATCGTTCCTTTTTTTTGAGTATTATTGTTTGATTTTAAGTAGTATCTGCTTTATTTGCAAATTTACGATAATATGCCTATTCAAGAAAAATTTATTGATTCAAATCTTTATCAGTAAAACATTATTTAATATTTCAACACAGATTTTTAGAACCATTTCCCTCAAAAAAAAGCCGGCCGAAAGCTTTGCGAGTGTCGCCAAGCGTCCGTGCCGGCAAGTTATCTGTCTGTAGAATGATACTTAACAAGCCCTGGCATCGAGCTTGGTGCGATTTTTTTAATCTTTATGTTGTAGGAATCTGCAACTTCGGTCAGCACCCCGCTATAGGCGCACGCATTGGAGCCGACAAAGCAGACGGTCTTGTCCTCATAGTCATACTGAAGCACGTTGCGGCGGAAGAATGCGTCAATGGCATGGCGCACAAGACGATAGACGTAGTCCTGGTCGAGCTTGTCCATTAAGAATCGGGAATAGACACTCAACGTGTTGCTCGGAAGCGAATGGTCGTAGATTGCCGACATTATCTCGTCGGGCGACAGATTGATATACTCGAAAAAGTCGTTGACAAGCTGCGCAGGAGCAATGTCCTTCAGGCAGTCGCTGAGAAATCGCTTGCCGATATACGCGGCGCTGCCCTCGTCGCCAAGAATATAGCCGAGCGAGCGCACATTCTTCACTATCGCGCGGCCGTCGTAATAGCACGAGTTGGAGCCGCTGCCGAGAATACAGGCTATGCCCGCCTCGTTGATCAGCAGCCCGCGGGCTGCGCCGAGAAGGTCGCTCTCGACGGTGACCGGAGTCTTGAACTGCGCGACAAGCGACGCCTCGACAATCTTCTTCTTTTCCGGACTCGTACAGCCGGCTCCATAGAAATGGATTCGCTCCCAACGACGCTTGAAAAACGCCTCCGGAAGTTCAAGACGGATGCTGTGGCTGATGTCGCGGCGGGTGTGGAAAAACGGATTCAAGCCTTTTGTAAAAGCATGTTCCACCACGGTTGCGCCGTCGACCAATGCCCATTCTGTACGTGACGCACTACTGTCTGCTATTATTTTCATCTCTTTGTTAGGTCTTGTTTTGGGTTTCGTTCAAATGGTTGTCTCATGCAAGAGATATCAAATTCTAAGGCTTCATATTGATGACTCCTTGACAAAATGCTCCCCCTTATTGCACATTTACACCACAAATTTAGCATAAAAAAATTGGAATGCCGCCATGACATCCCAATTTTTTATCTTTATGTCAGTTTTCGACAATTTACCTTACGGCGATTTTCTTCACCACCGCTCCTGTGCGAACCACGTAGACACCAGCCTGCGGCAATTCAACGCTGCTGTCTGTGCCGCTGTAAACCTGCCTGCCGTCGGCGCTGAACACTTCTATCCTCTGACCGTCGGCGCCAGCCACCCTGAGCGTACGTCCGTCCGCCGCCACGACAACGGCATCGTCAGCAATCCCGTCAACGGAGTCATACTCAACGATATTGAAATGCGACCAGAATTTATGTTTGAGATAGGCGTCACCCGCTCCTTTGGGGACAAGCACAAATTTATCAAGTTTATCATACAATTGACACAATGTTTCCGACCCTCTTCCACCAACTGTAGGCGGCTCCTGTGATTGGCACTCCACTACGGTTAGGTTCTGTGTGTTTGGCATAAATCCAGTTACATATTTTACATTTTTTGTTATTACAAGTTTCTTCAAATTTGGGTATGTCCCCATAAAGGCATACGGCTCACAACTTTTGTCAAGCACAAATGTTTCTGGCATCTCGTCGTCCTTCATAGGAGGGTAACACACATAGTCGCCGGCACTGCCGTCTTCATTTTTACGATACACTATTCCATCAATCATTACGAATCCAGACTCTGGAGTCACTTCCACAGTAGTCAGATTTTTTATGTATTTCAGTGCCAATGCCGGAAAATATTCGCTGCCTGAAGCTACAACTTTTGTCAAATTATCGCAACCGGTGAAAGTTACGGAATATACATATTCATTATGATAACTTTTTTCCGCCGGATTGTCCAATCTCCGGTTTACAACCCATTTATCCACCATCGGCAACACATGTATCAACCTTGATGTAACCGACCCTTTCACATACACAGCCTCATTCTCCACATAGCCCCCAGCTTCTACCTCTTCAAAACCTGGTCCGAACACTTCCTTTAGATTACGGCAAGTCGAAATTGTTTCTGCTAACGAGCTGCCTTTCGCACTTACTTCCACAACTTTAGGACACTTAAACGACAGAGTCTCAAGCGAAGTGCAATTTTTAAAACAATTTGTAAGGTATTTCAACTTCAATGATTTCAAACTCTCGCAGTCATCAAAACAATTGGGTTGGGCTACAATATACTGACCGTCTGGAATGTCTATTATTTCCAAATTCCTACATCCTCTGAAATCAACAAAGTTTATAGTGTCGCAATTGTCTACATATCCTATTCTGGCTGCCATTCTTTTCAACGAGTTTGAGTTTACACTCAAACTGAATGCTGCATTACCAATTGAATCCTCCTGCCATTTTGTAAAATTTTTTCTAGTAAATGTAATGTCAAGATTCTCTACTGGCATGTCCGAGCCAAAAGCCCGATTTCCAATATAAATTGCCGAAGGAAGCGTCAGTGTTTTCATCTCCTCCGGAAAAGAGACCTCAGAGAATGCTTCATCTCCAACATAGCGCAATTTCAAGAAACCGCTTTCTGTGGCAGAGACTTTAGCATCCACACCTCTTTCTCCAACATACCACACATTCGAGAAAAGACTGCCGTCCAATGTATTTTTACACGATATCGCTCTATGTCCTATCACTTCCAATTTGCGTGGCAGAGTCAAATTGTCTATATCCCGGCACAACGTTTTATCTGGAATTTCTTTTACTTCATCACTAGTGAATGTCAACGTTTTCAACGAAGTACCTACAAACGATCCAAACAACACCTTTTTCAACGATCGGGGTAGAATCAATGTTTCCAAATCGCCAAACATATTGAATCCCGTTGTATTGTTTTCCGTGGTTATTTCGTCATAATCATACCACCCAAGCTCTGTTTTGCGAGATCTACGGGCAAACGATTTTCCACCATCTACAATGTTGGCGTCTGTCAAGTCCAAATATTTCAAATTGCCCTTTTCATTGCTGATTGGATCGTATGTGTTTTTCGTATATTTACGCAGTATGTAACCATTAGACATTATTTTAAGGAAAAGGAAATCCGTGCCATTCAGATTACCATTAACTTTCAAATCTGTCACTGTCTTCCAGTCTGTTTTCTGCGATATTTGATATGACAACATTCCTGGAGTCTCGACAATGACCTCCAGCAATTCTGCATGCACGAGCATTGGCAATGTCAAGAATAATGCCGTAACCAACAACGCTATCCGTTTCATATCTTTTTTTATTTGTTGTTATCAATTAACGTATATTTATCACCCAACTTGTAGACCACATCTTCCGATTTCAAGTTCTTGTTTACCTTACGGCGATTTTCTTCACCACCGCTCCTGTGCGAACCACGTAGACACCAGCCTGCGGCAATTCAACGCTGCTGTCTGTGCCGCTGTAGACCTGCCTGCCGTCGGCGCTGAACACATCTATTCGCTGACCGTCGGCGCCAGCCACCATAAGCATACGACCGTCGGCAGCCACAACGACGGCTCCGTCAGCAACATCGTCGACAGAATCATACTCGATGATATTGAATTCTTTCCAATAGTCTGCTTTCTTATAATTTGAGGATGCGCCTTTAGGAACCACCACTATTGCTCCAAATTTTTTACGTGTGTATTGTAACGATTCTTCATCAAGCGTTGGAGGTGTTGTGGACTCACATACAATTTTCAAGAGATTTTCCGCATTCGGCAGCAACCCTTTTATTTCCGTAATAGTCCGTGGAATAATCACCGTTCTCAGAGTTGGATATTTTCCATAGAACGCATACGGGAGCCAACTATTCTCAATCGTAAGCGTTTCAAACGACACTCTATACTCTGGATAGCACACCAAGGCTCCACATTCTTCGTCTGTCCATCCTTTTTCATAAACAATATCGTCAATCACTTTGTAGCGGGTAGACGGTTCAACTGTCACAGACTTCAGATTTGGAAAATTCAGCATTTCCCGCACCGGAAAATCGCCAGACTTTAGATTGAATGCAACAATCTCGGAACAATATTTAAACGCACCGTCATAATGGTTGGCAAAATCCTCTGTATAATCCATATTTTTGCGCCCCCAAGGATATATCAACAGTCTTGTCTTCTCGCCATCATTGTAAAACAGGCATCCGTCTTTAGTCACCAGTCCTACTTTCGCACCAACAAGCTCCGCCGGGCCATTGAAATTCTGCAAGCTCGTGCAGCCTTCAAACCATCCAGCAACATCCTCCAACCTATATCCATATTCTTCTTCCTTCGTATCAATCTTGCTTGTTTTCAAATTAAGAGTCCTCAAAGATGAGCACCCTTTAACCACATTTCTCGAAACTTTCGACAATGGCAAAGACTCCAATTTTGCGCATCCCTCAAAACTGCTTTCTTCCGGTCGAATCCACTGTCCTTCCGGAATTTCTAAATTCAATTCTGAAAAATCCTTGAATGCCTTGCTCTCGACACAGATTGTGTCACCATACATCTCCGGATTGTCTATTCTAACCTTCATGGAACGCAAGACTGGTGTAAAGAATCCTTGTCCAATAAAAAATGGCTTTTTAGCTATCTCTTCCAATATTCTTGTATCCGTTATTGACTTGCAGGCTTCCCTTGAGAATGTCAAGTCTGCGATTTCCCATGGATTATAAAACTGCCGACGCCCATATTCATCTGGTTTATGACTTCCTAAATATACAACAGACGGCATCCGCAATGATGTCCAAGACCTTGAATCAACGCTTTGTAATGCATTATTTCCAATATATACAAGATTGGATATGTCTTTTAAATAATCATCAAATATTATATATGACCCTTCATAAAATGCACCAGCTCCAATATAGCGCAAACTCTCTGGGAATTTTTCTATATTCATTTTGAAACCAAACCCCACTTTTGTATAACTAAAAGCTTGCGATCCAATTCCTTCCAACACAGATGGCAACTCTATAGATTCAAGATTTTCAAATCTCCAGAGCAACATTTCCGGCAAGACTCTTACAGAATCCGGCACCTTTACTTTTTTTAAGGATTTCCATGCAATGCTCCCAATTGGCCAAGCATCGATTCGAGTTGCGGAATTTGGGAATATCACCTCACTGAACTCACCAGAGAGCATCAGCGATCCGACCACGTTGTCTTCCGTATAACAATCTTTCGTGTGCCCTCCAACGCTTACTATCTTCTCATCGCCATCAGATACAGCATATACCGCCGTTGCATAAGCATCCCCTCCTGCAACAATATTGGCTTCTGAAAGATCCAGATACTTCAATTTACCTTCTGTTGTGTTACCAACATAAGTGCCTGCAATCTCATTATATATATAATAGTGATGTTTTCCACTTCCACCAACAATAGCCGGCTCTCTGCCTCTTCCCATTCTCCTGTATGTTCTGACATCAGTTCCATTGATTCCTCCAATCACTTTCAAAGAATCAACAGTTTTCCAATCCGCCTGCTTCGCCACCTCATAATCAAGCGTGCCCGGAATCTCCACATTGACAATCACATACTTTGAATATGCAATCAATGACGTAAAAGCCAAGATTGCCAACAATGCTATCCGTTTCATATCCTTTTGTTTTATTTGTTGTTATCAATTAACGTATATTTATCACCCAACTTGTAGACCACATCTTCCGATTTCAAGTTCTTGAATACCGATTGATTGGCATACAATTTCGCCCTTGATGCGGATATTTCCACGCTGTCCACTCCTTTATTGAGCGTAATTTCATCATTATGCGTATAGTCCTGCCACGGGAATCCACAGACAGACACTCCGTTGTCGTACAAGAATTTCGCTCCGCATACCGGCACATCAACATATCTACAATCAGCCCCCGTGCTTTTCATTCTTTTTATTCTCACGACACCATAAACACAAGGAAGCGCAATGAGCACTCCTTTCACAACACTCCTTGTTTTCTCTTGCTTGTCATCAATATAACTTACGCTGAATTCATCGCGCACAGTCACCTCGTCTACAAACCCATCACCATTCCAAATAGGCAAGTTTCGCATCGTCTGTTTGTCGTCGTACGTCCATCCTATGCCTCGTTTGCTGTCAAGCAACAGCTGACATTCGTAAGTATATGTCCCAACATCTTTTTCATATTTTTTATTTCCTTCATTATCTGTTTCCCCCGTATCATACATCAAAACCCACGCAACTCCGGCATTAAGCATTCCATGCGGCCGTGGGTCGGGCACGTCCATTAATCCGCTTTCCTCAAAATGCATATTCGCTTTAAATCCAGTGGATATCTGGCAGTTTCTTGACAGAGCGTACGAGAACCGCTTGAACACATCAAGCACCTCGCCGAAACTGCCATCATCCATCCACTCACAGACATGTACCCCGCAGGTAAGCATCGATGAGAAACCTTCTCCACCCCAATAACGATATACGTTCGACAAATTCAATTTGGACTGTCTGTCAAGCGCAATGTCCGCATTAATTCTATAAGCAGCGCCATTATCGTCCTTCGTCTTTTCAAAGTCTGACTGGCTCATATAGAATGCCGAATCATAAAATCTGAACGCATCGCCATCCATACTCACTACCGAGCCATCCGCACCAGAAATCTGCACCACAGGCTCCTGGCCAAGCCAGAAATAGTTGCTGCGCATCGTCACCTCAGAGTCCTCTATTTTCAAGATTGTGCCTCGCTCCAGATGATTCGACGAGAAATCGACCGCCTTGCTTTGGCGTATCTTCGACTCGGCAGTTATTATATTGTCGCAGATCATCGCACCGCCACAATTATTGACCAGCAAGCCTTTGTTAACAAAACCGCTTACTCCATTGTGGGCAAACATCAAAGCATCTCCAAGAAATCCCATATTGAAGGCATACGGCTTGTGCGCCTCATCCTGATTTAACATATATGCATCCCAATATTCGCTCATCGTGCAGTTCACAACGCACTTGTTGTCGATATAATTGTCAGTAAAGCGCAATGCCTGCCCAAAATGCTGGAACGTAACGCCGTCCATATTCAGCGAAGCCCCGGACAGAATGCCATACATCAGATAGGCCTGCTCTCGACCGATGTCTTTCAACAGAGGCAGTGAGCTATTTCGCAGTCTCAAATTCTTTATTGAAGTTTCGCGAGTGGTATATTCTATCTCGCTACGAGGAACTATTATTTTTTTCCATTTCTCTGCGTCGTCCTCTGGATTTTCTACAATTACAACCCACTGTACATTTATCTCTATAAGATAATTATTTTCTTTGCAACTTTCACAATTATCATCAACCCCCTGCAGCCGCGACTTCAATCCTTCATAGTCAAACGCAGACACAAGCACCGTGCCGTATTTTGTCACTCCATCATAATCCCATTCAACACTGCTTGCACCACGGATATTTACCCCAAACGGAAGCTTTATGGTTCTTGCAATCCGATAATAGCCTCGCGGAATAAACACCTCGCCATATACAGCCATCCTCACCGCGCGCTCTATCGCATCCGCGCTACAGACCGAGCTGGCAGCCGAAGCCTCTCCGCACGACTTATAAGCCACCGCGCCGAACCATTGCGGATAGACGCGGTCGTTGAGCCAATCACCCTCAACCTTGACCTTCGAACCGAATATCTCCACAAGCGGGGCTTCTATCTGCGCGAAATCGCCCACAAGCGTACCGCTACCAATCACTGAATGCCGCTGCAAATGCAGCACGGAGTTCTGCCCTATGGTGAGACTTTTCTTCTCCAACAACGACAAGGCTTCGCTGCCTGCATATATCCGGCAGTTCTTGTCCACTGCCACATTGCTTGTCACTTCAAGGCAGCCTCCTTCTTTGACTTCAAGGACCGTCCCGTCGGCAAAGGTAAAATCCACATTAAAATCGACATGCACACCCTTGCCAACGACAAGATGAACTCGCGGCACATTGGAGGAAATCTTCTCTATCGTCGAGTCTGACGTGATTTCAACGACATCACCTTCATGCCAAGAAGATGTATATATAAAATTTCTTCCCATCGCTTATCTATCTGTTGGTTTGCAAAGCAAAGATAGAGATTTAAGCCACGCATTGAGCACATTAGCGTGTTAAAAAACGCTAAAGCGGGGCGGCTCCACAAGGAGTCGCCCCGCCATGTTGACTGTTACAATTGTTCGGTTAGAAACCTGCTGCGGCAGCGTGGTTAAGCGCTGTATAGATGCAGCTTGCAAGACCAATAAGGATGATGCCTGCCACGCAGACCACCAGTCCGGCACGCTCGCTCCAATGGCTCTTGAACGTGGCGATTGGATTGTCGTTCGGATTGATGAACATCGCCTTCACTACAAGCAAATAGTAGTAGAGGGAGATAATCGTGTTGAGCAATGCTATGAACACGAGGACGTAGACGGCAACGCTTCCTCCCTCCAGCGCGCTGGAGAAGATGAAGAACTTGCTGAAGAAACCTGCGAACGGTGGGATACCGCCAAGTGAGAACATGGCGAGCATCATGGCGAACGAAAGTTTCGGATTGGTCTTGTAAAGTCCGTTATAGTCGGTCATGTCAACCTTGCCTGTGGCGTTCTCAATTGCCTGGATAACGCCGAAGGCTGCAAGGTTTGAAACTACATAGACAAGCACATAATAGCTCAACGACGCAACACCGGTGGCGTTGCACGCTATCACACCGAGCATGATGTAGCCGGCTTGCGAAATCGAGGAGAACGCAAGGAAGCGCTTCATGTTGGTCTGACGGATGGCGAAGAGGTTACCGAGTGTGATGGTGAGGATAATCAACGCATAGAGCATCCATTCCCAAACCTGGCTGTAGACCGCGCCGAAGGCTTGTGTCAAAACTACGAACGCTGCAAAGGCTGCCGCGCCTTTCGACACTACCGACAGATAGGATGTGACCGAGGTTGGCGCGCCCTGATATACGTCGGCGGTCCACAAGTGGAACGGAACAAGGGATATCTTGAATCCGATGCCGGCGATTACAAACGCCATAGCGACATAGAGCAGGAACTGCCCGTCGACAAGCATCACCGATGCTGCGATGTCGCTGAAATACAGAGAGCCTGTGAAGGCATAGACAAACGACAGTCCGAGCATATAGATTGCCGACGAGAAGACGGCTGTGAAAAGATATTTCACGGCTGCCTCGTGGCTCTCATACTGCTTCTTGTCAAACGCCGCCAACGCTGCCAACGGCAGTGAGGCTGTCTCAAGACCGATGACGAAGATAAGGAAATGGCGTGCCGACACCATAAGGTACATGCCGAACAATGTGACAAGCATCAACTCCAAAAATTCGCCGTGGCGCACTGACTGCGTCTCGCTGTTGTTCCATTTGATGGACTGCAACAGGACGATAAACATACCGATGTTGAGAATATTCTTAATCGATGCTACAATAGGCGACGTTGCATACATCCCGGCAAATGCCTCGCCTGTCTGCTGCGGGGCGAAGAAGCCATAGACTGTGAAGGCGCCGAAAAGCACCAATGCGGTCACCGAGAGCGAACCCTGCACTTTCTTGCAACCGAAAGTATCGAACAGGAACACCAGAATGAACACGATGAGGAGTCCGATTTCGTGGTGCATCAATAAAAACTGTGAATAATCCATAATTTCAATTTCTTTTATAGTCCGTTACTTTATTGTTACTGTGCATAAGTCATTATGTGTTCTACAATCGGACCGAAGCTGTCGCGAAGGATAAGGTTGGCCATATCCGGGAAACAGCCGATCGCTGCGATGGCGAGCATCAATGTGACGGTCGAGAACCGCTCATACCAATGTGCGTCGTCGAGCTCGCGGTGGTGTTCGTTCTGAACCTTGCCGAAGAGCAACTTGCCGACAACTCGCAGAATGTAGACTGCCGTAATCACAATCGACGTTGTGGTGACAATCGCAAACGTGTGACGGAAGAGGTTGCCGTCGCCGAGAACGGCGTTGTAGATTGTTGTGTTCTCAAACGAGCCGAAGAAGATGGTCATCTCTGCCACGAATCCGCTCAAGCCCGGCAAACCGAGCGATGCAAGACCGGCGATGATGTAGCCAACCGAAAGGAACGGCATTATCTGCATCAAGCCGCCCATCTCGCGAACGTCGCGGGTGTGTGTGCGGCCATAGATCATACCGATGAGGGCGAAGAACAACGCTGTCATCAAACCGTGTGAGAGCATCTGCATTACGGCACCGCTCATCGCTGTCTGGTTAAGCATCAGAATGGCGAAAAGCACCAAGCCGCAGTGGCTGACCGAAGAATATGCGTTGATATACTTCAAGTCGGTCTTGACACAGGCGGCAAACGCTCCGTAGACCACGCTGATACCCGTAAGAATCATGAATATCCAGCCGAGCTGCATGGCTGCATGAGGCATCAAATAGATGGCGATGCGGAAGCAGCCGTAGCCTCCAAGCTTCATCAACACGCCGGCGTGGAGCATTGACACCGCTGTAGGCGCCGATGCATGACCGTCGGGCGACCATGTGTGGAACGGGAACATCGCGCCAAGCACGCCGAATCCTACGAATGCGCAAACAAACAATGCGTTCTGCCAGTCGAGGTCTACGCCGTGTTGTGCAATCTCAACAAGGTTCATCGTATGGCCTGCGTGATAGTAGATGCCGAGGATGCTGATAAGAAGCAATGCCGAGCCGCCCATAAGCATAAGGGTCAGCTTCATCGCAGCATAGTTCTTGTTGCCGCTGCCCCACACTCCGATGAGAAGATACATCGGGATGAGCGCAACCTCATAGAACATGAACATTGTGAACAGGTCAATCGAGATGAAGAAGCCGAACACTCCGGTTGAAAGAAGGATGAACCAGAGGAAATACTCCTTTGTCAGAGGCTCGATTTTCCACGAAGCGAATGTGCCTGTAAACACGATGATTGCCGAAAGCATTATCATCAAGACGGAGATGCCGTCTACGCCAACTGCCAGATGGATGTTGAGAGGCTCAAACCACATATAACTGTCGGTGAAGAGCATCGGTGCGTCCGGATTGGCGGCACGCGCGCCTACAAACTCGTAGCAGAGATACGCCGCCGCAATCAGGAGCAGCGACGCACCGGTGGCTGCCACGGCGCGCACCTGCTTGACGTTGCGCGTCAGAAACAGCGCGCCGAGCGTCAGCACAGGAATTATAACGAATAAGAAAAGTATATTAAACATAACTTTATTTTTTATCTATTCCGTCAACTTTAAATTAATACTACGAATGTCACTGCCGCCAAAAGCAATGCGCCGATCAGGTAGACCCAAACATACATCTGGATGGATCCCGACTGAAGTTTGCGGATTGCGAAGGATGCGCGGTTTGTCACGGCAGCAAGGGCGTTCATCGTGCCGTCGACAATCGTATGGTCAAACCATGCGATGCTCTTACAGATGATGCCGAAGATGATTTTATATGTGACAAACTGATAAATCTCGTCCATATAGAAGCGACGGTAAGCCGCACGGTGAAGGGTCTTCATCGAGCCGGCGATACGGTCGGGCATCGCGTTCTCCTTGCGGTAGAGCACTGTGGCAATCACGATGGCAACCACTGCCACTACTACGCTGGTACCTGCCACGCCCATATCAAGATGGGTGATGAGTTCCTTGCCGTCGTAGGTGACGAAGCTGCCGAATGGAATGAAGCCTGCCACACACGAGATTACCGCAAGAATAATCAGAGGAAGGGTCATTACCCACTCGCAGTCGTGCGGTGTGTGGTGGCTGTAGTCTGGTTTGTTCCACCAGAAGATGCGGTAGTAAAGACGGAACATGTAGAATGCTGTCAAACCTGCCACTGCCGACATCCACACTCCCCAGAACGGGCTGTACTGATAAGCGGCGACAAGAATCTCATCCTTACTGAAGAAGCCTGCAAACGGAGGTATACCTGCGATAGCGAGACATGCGATAAGGAATGCGATGTGGGTTATCGGCATATACTTGCGGAGGTTGCCCATGGCGTCCATCTCGTTGCTGTGCACCATGTGGATAATGGCGCCGGCGCAAAGGAAGAGCAAGCCCTTGAACATTGCGTGCGTAAACAAGTGGAACATTGACGCCATATAGCCTACGCCCTCGTGAAGTTCCGGACGGGCTACGCCGAGCGCCGTAAACATAAAGGCAATCTGTGAAATCGTTGAGAACGCGAGCACGCGCTTGATGTCGGTCTGCGCGCATGCCACAACTGCGGCATAAAGCGCGGTGACTGCACCGGTGACGGTGATCAGGTCGAGCACCTCCGGTGTGCCGAGATACATCGGGAACATACGTGCCACCAAGAACACACCGGCAACAACCATCGTTGCGGCATGGATCAACGCCGAAACTGGTGTCGGGCCTTCCATTGCGTCTGGAAGCCAGATGTGCAACGGGAACATCGCCGACTTACCGGCACCGCCGATGAAAATCAGAGCCAACGCCCACGATGCGGCTGAACAGCCCATAAACGTAACGCCTGCCGAGCTTGTGAGGATTCCCGTTGGGTTCGACATCAGCGACTTGAAGTCGAACGTGTCGCAATAGTAAGCCAAAAGCATTATACCGATGAGGAAGCCGAGGTCGGCGAAACGAGTCACGATAAACGCCTTCTTCGACGCTGCCACAGCGGCTGCCTTCTCATAGTAGAAGCCTATCAGAAGATATGACGACACTCCCACCATCTCGAAGAAGATAAACATCTGGAAGATGTTGGTGGCAACAACGAGTCCGAGCATCGAGAACGTAAACAATGAAAGAAACGCATAATAACGCTGGAATCCCTTCTCGCCGTGCATATAGCCGAGACTGTAGAGATGCACCATGAACGAAATCGTTGAAATAACGATAAGCATCATCGCCGAAATCGGGTCGATATAGATGCCAAGCGTCACCTTCAAGTTCTCGCCGAACGTAAGCCATGTGGCATCATAGACCACCTGAGCCTGGCGAACTCCGTCGACAATATACTCTGGGCTGAAAAAATAGCTCAACGCAACTCCATAAGCCACAACGGCTGTGACGAGCATAGAGAGCGTTCCGAAAATTCCCGCAGTCTGCTTAGGCATCTTCATGCCTACAAGGCCGAGCACGAAAAACGTGAACAACGGCAGCAGAATTGTGATTATTGATAATGACAAGTCCATGAGCTTAATATTTCATTTTAGTTAAACTTTGGATATCAACATTCTTCACTGCGCGGAATATGTTGATCACAATCGCAATCGCCAAAGCTGTCTCTGCCGCCGCGATGGCTATCGCGAACAGGGCGAAAAACATTCCCTCCATCTGCCCCGGGAAAAGAAAGCGGTTGAAAACCACAAAGTTGATGTCAACAGAGTTGAGCATCAATTCCAAAGAGATAAGGATGGCGATCAAATTCTTACGGGTGATAAAACCGTAAACGCCGCAGGCGAACATCACCAGACTCGGCACCAAATAATAAAGCATTGTCAAATCCATTGCAATTATCTTTTACGGGCGATTACCACACCACCGATTATACATGCCAATAACAACACACTGATTGCCTCAAAAGGCAAAAGATACTCAAACTTCTCGGTGCCAAGCAAGGCATGTCCGATTTTCTCCACCGTCACATCGCTGGTCGTCGACAGCAATGACGCTGTCTCTCCACCAAAGAATGAGAACAAGGCGTAGCCGCATACGGCAACACCGGCAAGGGCTGCGATAAGTCCGAGTGTTTTACGTTTGGATGCCAAACGCTCGGCATTGTTGCCGGGTTTGCTTGTGAGCAGAATCGAGAATACGAACAGCACCAAAATACCGCCTGCATACACTGCTATCTGAACCGCGCCGAGAAACTCATATCCTAATTGGAAATAGAGTGCCGCCGTGGCAAAAAGAGTGAAAAGCAAGTAAGTGGCCGAACGCAGGATTTTGCGCGAAGTAACCGACAAAACCGAGAATACGATGATTGACAGTGCAATCACGCAATACACGATTGAATTACCTACTACATTCATATATACTTTATATTAATTTTTCTCTGTTGTTTCATTTTTAGGTGCTTCGGCGGCTTTCGCCTCCGCTGCTTTGGCTGCGGCCTCTTCCTTGGCCTTCTGCTGCGCCTTCCAAACCTCTACTGGGTCTTTTTCCGGAAGATAATTCAGCTGTTTCACAAGTTTCGAACGCGTATAAACCGCATGCTCAAACTTGTTGGTGAAGTGGATTGCGTGGTGCGGACATACCGAAACACACATCTGGCAGAACGTACAACTGCCAAGGTCGTACAAATATTTCACCAATACTTTTTTCTTCTTCCCGTCGGGCAGCTCCACCATCTTCGACTCGATGTGGATTGTCTGGTTCGGGCAGTTCATTTGGCACAATCCGCAAGCAATACACTTGTGGTTGCCTTTTTCATCATAGATGAGCTCCAACGTGCCACGAAAACGTTCGCCTACCGGCAAATTGTCTCTGTTGTCAGGATATTCCTCCGTCACCTTCTTCGTGACGAACTCCTTTCCTGTCACTTCCATTCCCTTCAAAAGGCTGACCATACCTTTGCCTAATCCGGTGAAGTAATCTTTTACACTACTCATAACTCTATTGTGTTCAGTCAACTGTTTTTTCTCATACCGGCATTCATAAAAATTCATTAAAAACATCCGGAAGGAGGTCCGGTATGTTTGCCTCCTTCCCGATGTTGTCTGTCATGTACTATTTCTCAACCTGGCCGCCGAGTATGTCGAGCAATTCTGTCGTAATACCCTGCTGACGCAGCTTGTTGTATTCCAATTTCAGAGAGTCGTGCAGCTTTACTGCATTGTCGTTGGCACTCTGCATTGCCATCACGCGCGCTGCCTGCTCTGAGGCGGCGTTCTGCCCAAACACTTCCTGCACAAGCGACAAAACGTAGAGCGGCAGAATAGCGTTATAGATCCGGTTGGCGTCGGGTTCGAAAAGATACGGACGGTTTGTCGGGCCATCGGCTTTGCCGAAGGATTCTGCCGACACTGGCAGCAACTGCTGCACGGTGAGCCGCTGCTTGCCTGCCGAAAGAAACTTCATCGACACCACCTCTACGCGGTCGGTCTTGCCGCCGACATAGTCGGCTTTAAGAGTGTCCACAAGACGGCGGATGCCGTCGATGCCCGATTTCGGACTGGCTTCGGTGCGCTCAACCGAAACACCGTCGCCGGCGACAACAGCGGATGCCTTGACAATCTTCTTGCCCACTGGCACCACGTTTATCATTACCGACGGGTTGGCTTTGCGCAATTCATTGATATGTCGGAGCAAGCCCTTGAAGATGTTGATGTTGTAAGCGCCACAGAGGCCCTCGTCGCTGCCAAGCACCACTATTGTCACCGTCTTCACGTCTCGAACGTCAGTCAACTCGGAAGTATACTCGGCGTCGGTCTGCATAAGGTTGCCCATTATGCCCTGAAGCTGATTGCGGAATGGCACCAAGCGGCTCAAATTCTGCTCCGCCTTGTGCATCTTTGCCGATGAAATCATCTTCATGGCGCCGGTGATTTTCTCCGACGACGCCACCGAACCGATTCTTCCCTTAAGTTCTCTTAACGTTGACATTACCTAATTCCGTTTCTTTATTGAGCATATTTAGCAGAAACTGCCTTGGCGGTCTCGGTCAGAATGCCCTCTACCTCGGCGGTCAACTGACCTGAACGAAGCACGTCGAGAACATCCGACTTGTGCCCTGCCTGCAGCATCTGGATAAACTCTGTTTCAAACTCTGCGACTTTGTCCATCGGCACTGCCGACAGCAGTCCGCGCGTTCCGCAGAAAATCACGGCAATCTGCTCCTCCACGGCCATCGGATGATACTGCGGCTGGATGAGCAGGCGTTCGTTCTTGCGTCCCTTGTCGATTGTGCGCGCCGTAACAGGGTCGATGTCGCCGCCAAACTTGGTAAACGACTCCAACTCGCGGAACTGCGCCTGGTCAATCTTCAATGTGCCGGCAATCTTCTTCATCGCCTTGATCTGAGCGTTGCCACCAACACGCGACACCGAAATACCGACATTGATCGCCGGACGGATACCGCTGTTGAACAAGCCCGACTCAAGGAATATCTGACCGTCGGTAATTGAAATCACGTTGGTCGGGATATACGCCGACACGTCGCCGGCCTGAGTCTCGATGATTGGAAGCGCCGTGAGTGAGCCGCCGCCCTTGACGATAGGCTTCAGTGCCTCCGGAAGGTCGTTCATGCTCTTTGCAACCTCATCGTTGTCGATAATCTTCGCTGCTCGCTCCAACAAACGGGAGTGCAGATAGAAGATGTCGCCTGGATAAGCCTCACGTCCCGACGGACGCTTCAAAATCAACGACAGCTCGCGATAAGCCACCGCCTGCTTCGAAAGGTCGTCGTAAACAATCAGCGCGTCGCGGCCGCTGTCGCGGAAAAACTCGCCGATAGCCGCGCCGGCAAACGGTGAGTAATAGCGCATCGCAGCTGAGTCGCTCGCCGATGCCGCCACAACAACCGTATAGTCCATAGCACCATATTTCTTCAGCGTGTTGACAAGCGAAGCAATCGATGAAGCCTTCTGTCCGATAGCCACATAGATGCAATAAACAGGCTTGCCCTGCTCATAATTCTGACGCTGGTTGATAATCGTGTCGATAGCGATGGCGGTCTTGCCAATCTGACGGTCGCCGATGATAAGCTCGCGCTGACCGCGGCCGATAGGAATCATCGAGTCGACTGCCTTCAAGCCAGTCTGAAGCGGCTGCTTCACTGGCTGACGGAAGATTACGCCAGGAGCCTTGCGGTCGAGTGGCAGACGCATCAAAGAGCCCTCGATGGGTCCTTTACCGTCAACCGGCTCGCCAAGAACGTTGATCACACGGCCCAACAGTCCTTCGCCCACAGGTATTGATGCGATTTCACCAGTGCGGCGAACCGACATATTCTCGGTCACTTCATTGACTTTGTCAAGAAGCACAACGCCCACGTTGCTCTCCTCAAGGTTCATGGCAACACCCGTAGCGCCGTTGTCAAACACCACGAGCTCGTTTGCCTCCACATTGTCGAGACCATAGACGTGAGCCACACCGTCGCCGACGTTGAGCACTGTGCCAACCTCCTCAAACTGAGCCTTGCCTTTAAGGCCGTCGAGTTGCTGCTTCAGTATGTCTGAAATCTCACTTGGGTCAATCATTTTTTATTTCTTACTTAGAAGTTTTAAACGCAATTTTCTTAAATCATTGCTCATCGAAGCGTCGAGCACCTCGCCGTCGACACGCACAGTGAAGCCTCCGATAAGGGAAGCGTCGACGCGCTGACGATATTCAAGGGTGCGGCCCTTCAGATGAGTTTGCACGGAGTCCTTGATTTTGTCCATGACAGCCTGGCTGAAGCTCGACGCTGTGGCAATCTCAACCTGTGAAATCTTGTTGACATCGCGATAGCGCTTGCCGTAAGCCAGTGCCATTGAGCGTATGAAGGATTCCCGTCCATGGCTGAAAACGAGTTTGAAAAACTTGTCCAGACACCCGTCGTTCTCCGCGCCCGACGCAACAAGCAGCAGCTGCTGCTTGTCGGCAAGCGGAAGAAACGGATTTTCCACCGCGCGCGACATCTGCGGATGCGCCTCATAGCCGGCGGCAAGACGCTCCGTCTGCTCATAGACGGCGGCGGCTTTGCCTGCTTCCTCGGCATAGAGGTGCAGCGCTTTGGCATAGCGGCTCGGAATCAGTCCTTCATTCATCTTTTACGATTTAAATTATTATCAATTTTTCGTTTCAATCTCATCCAGCAATTTGTCTACAAGCTGCGACTGAGCTTTTTCGTCAGCCATATGCTCACGGAGCAACTTCTCCGCAATCTGAATGGCGAATGTGCTAACCTCGTTGCGGAATTGCAGCTCGGCTTCCTTGCGCTCCTGCTCTATCGACACCTTAGCGGCTTCCATCACCTTGTTGGCCTCGACCGTTGCGGCTTCCTTGGCCTCCTCAATGATTTGTGCCTTCATTCGTGCCGCCTCGCGCAGAATCTCCGCCTGCTGCTTTTGCGCCTCAAGGATAAACTTGTCCGCCTCAGCCTTCGCATTGTCGACATGCTCCTTGGCCTCCTCTGCATATGCAACGCCCTTGTCGATCAAGTCGGCACGATCTGTCATCATTTTGATGATGGCAGGCCATGCAAACTTGCCAAGGAGGACGCACAGCAGCACGAAGACCACAAACATCCAGAATACCAAGCCAAATGCAGGCGTAAACAGTTCCATCTCTTAAGTTGTGCTTGATTAGATGAACAACGAAAGTACACAAACAATCACACCGAACAACGCTACACCCTCAACAAGGGCTGCGATGACGATCATATTACTACGAATGTCGCTTGCCGACTCCGGCTGACGGGCAATTGCCTCCATAGCGGCTGCACCGATCTTACCGATACCGATACCTGCAGCGATGGCTGCGATTGCTGCACCAAGACATGCACCCATTTTGTCAAGTCCCAAAGACATAACTGCTTCAGCAGCCTGCGCTAAAATCATTCCTAACATAGTAATTAAATTTTTAAATTGTTATTTTTTGTTTTTTTTATTTTTTTATTGGTTATGCGGCCTCCACCTCTTTTTTATCGTGATGCTCCGGCTCTGCCACAGCAAGAGAGATGAATAGCGTCGAAAGCATTGTAAACACAAACGCCTGAATGAAACTTACAAGCACATCCAGTAGAAGCATAAACAATGAGAAGAACACCGATACGGCGGTTGCGGCAGTCGTAACTCCCGCGCCAAACGGTGCGAAGATAAATATCAACAGCGTCAGCACTATCACTATCATATGACCGCCCATCATATTGGCGAACAGACGGACACAGAGTGCCGCCGGCTTGGTGAATATTCCAAAAAGCTCGATTACAGGCATGATTGGCAACGGAAACTTTAGTGCCAATGGCACGTCAGGCCAAAAAATGTCTTTCCAATAATGCTTGTTGCCTTTTATGTTGGTCACGACAAACGTGCATACGGCAAGAACAAGCGTCACGGCTATATTGCCGGTTAGATTGGCGCCTCCTGGAAATATTACTGCCAAACCCAACAGGTTCATAGTGAAAATGAAGAAAAACGCCGTCAGCAGAAACCCTGCAAACTTGGGCGCCTTATCCCCGAGTGTGTTCTTGAGCACGCCGTCGTAGATAAACCCGATGAGTGCCTCTACGGCGCCCATTCCCTTGCGGGGGGCTTTCATGCCGTTGCGCTTGTAATAGCGCACCAGCGACAGCATTACCGACAACACTATCAGTGCGGCTACTATCAAAGCTGCAACGTCCTTGGTTATCGACAAGTCGACCGGACGAAACTCTTTGCCGTCTGCCGCCACTTGCACCACCTTGCCGCTGTTGTCGCCCTCCGAGGCTATGCGGTAGACAACGCCATCGCCGGCGTCATAAGACTCTCCGCCTGTAACCCTCGAAGAACTGAACACGTGCCAGCCGCCACGATTGTCGTTGACAATCACAGGCAGCGGAATGCGGTGCTCGTGTGAGAAAGGAACTTCCCAGCCGTAAGCGTCGCCGAGGTGCTCGAAAATGATTTCCTGAAGGTTCATTCCGCCCTCGTCATCCTTTCCGTCGCCCGACTTTGACGAAGCCTGCATCGGCAACGCCAACGCAAACATCATCAATACCATTATGGCAAGTACTTTCTTCATATTACTAATAGATACATACTGACACCACATTGCGGTCCACATCAACGATTCCTCCGGCAATATCCATCGTCTCGCGCTGCGCGTTGTCGGCTCTTTGATATTCAATAGTGCCTTTGGTCAGCGCCGACACAAGGGAGGCATGGTTTTCAAGCACGGTGAAAAGTCCGGACTCCCCCGGAAGTGTCACCAACGAAACCTGTCCGTCAAACAGAATCTGTTCTGCAGAAATCACTTTTAGTGTCATCTCGTTTGTTTTTATTATTGGTCAATCTCAGCAAGCAGTTTCTTGCCCTTCTCGATAGCCTCGTCGATGGTGCCGACATTGAGGAATGCCTGCTCCGGATATTCGTCGACTTCGCCGTTGAGAATCATCTTGAAACCGCGGATTGTCTCGCTCAGTGGCACCATAACGCCCGGAAGTCCGGTAAACTGCTCGGCAACGTGGAACGGCTGCGAGAAGAAACGCTGCGCACGGCGTGCACGGGCCACAACGAGTTTGTCCTCGTCTGAAAGCTCGTCGACACCGAGAATGGCGATGATGTCCTGAAGCTCATTGTATTTCTGAAGCAGCTGCTTTACTGCCTGAGCCACATTGTAGTGCTCCTCGCCGATGATGTTCGGGTCGAGAATACGCGATGTTGACTCCAGCGGGTCGACAGCTGGATAGATACCAAGCTCCGAAATCTTTCGGCTAAGCACGGTGGTGGCGTCCAAGAAGTTGAACGTAGTTGCCGGTGCCGGGTCGGTCAAGTCATCGGCCGGCACATAGATTGCCTGAACCGATGTGATGGAACCCTGCTTCGTCGACGTGATTCGCTCCTGGAGAGCGCCCATCTCCGACGCAAGCGTTGGCTGATAGCCAACGGCCGACGGCATACGACCCAAAAGGGCAGACACCTCCGAACCGGCCTGCGTGAAACGGAAGATGTTGTCGATAAACAGAAGAATATCCTTCGATCCTCCATCCTGGTCACGGAACTGCTCGGCTACGGTCAATCCTGAAAGCGCAACACGCAAACGGGCGCCAGGAGGCTCGTTCATCTGTCCGAACACAAGGGCAATCTGCGACTTCTTCAAAGCCTCGGCGTCGACATCCTCGATGTTCCACTCGCCTTTTTCCATGCCCTTCATAAACTTGTCACCGTATTTCAAGACTCCGCTCTCGAGCATCTCGCGCAGAAGGTCGTTGCCCTCACGCGTACGCTCGCCGACGCCTGTAAACACGGAGAAACCGTTTTGTCCGATGGCGATGTTGTTGATAAGCTCCATGATAAGCACGGTCTTACCCACTCCGGCACCACCAAACAAACCAATCTTGCCACCTTTCAAATAAGGCTCCAAGAGGTCAATCACCTTGATTCCCGTATAAAGAATCTCAGAACTGTTCGACAAATCGTCAAACTTCGGCGCCGGCTGGTGGATAGGACGGCGATTCTCGTCCGACAAGGCTGGCAAATGGTCGATTGGCTGACCGATAACGTTCAGCAATCGTCCTTTGACCTGTTCTCCCGTCGGCACTGAAATCGGTTGTCCCATATTCTCAACCTCCATTCCGCGTCGAAGACCATCAGTCGCATCCATTGCGACGCATCTCACCGTCTGCTCACCGATGTGCTGCTCCACTTCGAGCAACAAGTCGGCGCCGTCTGGACGACCCACCTTCAACGCTGTGTAGATTGGCGGAAGGTCGTTTTTGTCGATGTCGAATGACACGTCGACCACAGGTCCGATTACCTGTGTGATCTTTCCTTTGTTGTTGGTCATTTCGTTTTACAATTAATAAACTTTTTATTTACTCTCTCTCAAAAAATAAATCTCTTACAAACTAAGTCCGAATGCTACCACAATAAGCATCAACACGAGGTTGAACAAATTGATTGGCAACAGATATTTCCACTCGAACGCAAGCAACTGGTCAATACGCAGACGAGGGAACGTCCATTTGAACCAGATGATGACAAACGACAACGCTACAGCCTTGGCTACAAACCATACTACCGACGGGATATAGTCCATCACGGCGTTGAAGCCTTCCCATCCCGGGATGTGCAGCGGCATCCATCCTCCGAAGAAGAGCAGCGTTGCCACGCCCGAAACGATGAAGAGGTTAAGATACTCGGCGAGGTAGAACAGTCCGAAGTGCAGGCCTGAATACTCTGTGTGGTAACCGGCAGTAAGCTCCGACTCTGCCTCTGGCAAGTCAAACGGACCGCGGTTGGTTTCTGCCGTTCCGGCAATCATATAGACAATAAATGCTATGACGGCTGGAATGTGGCCCTGGAAAATGAACCAAAGGTCTTTCTGTCCCTCTACCAGACCGGTAACCGACATTGTGCCGCTGAGCAGCACGATTGTCATGATCGACAAGCCGATAGACAACTCATAGCTGATCATCTGCGCGCCGCTTCGAAGTGCGCCGATAAGCGTATACTTGTTGTTTGACGACCATCCGGCGAGCAGAATGCCGAGCACTCCTATCGATGAAACGGCGGTCAGGAAGAAGATGCCGATATTGAAATCAATAATCTGCAAGCCTTTTCCCCATGGAAGAACCGCGAATGCGGCAAACGACGCCACAATAACAAGGAACGGTGCCAAGTTGAAAAGAAACTTGTCGATATTGTTGAGTGGAATCAACTCCTTAATAAGAATCTTGAACATATCGGCGAAACTCTGGAGCAAGCCGAGCGGACCTACGCGGTTCGGGCCGAGACGACACTGGAACGCGCCGCAGACCTTACGCTCAAAATATATGTAGAACAGCGCCAACAATGCATAGACCACCAAAAGCCCGACACCGATAAGCACACATTCGACCACAGTGGTTGCCCATGCCGGCATGAAGCCGTTGAGCAGATTGTCAAACCATTCTGTGACTACTTTGAAGTCAAAAATCATATCTTTAAATTTTCTTTGTTACTCAATCTGTTATCTTTATCTGTCGATTTCAGGCACCACATAGTCGAGCGATCCGCCAATCGTAATCAAGTCGGCAATCTTCTCGCCGCGGGTCAAGTGGTCGACAACGCCGGCAAGACGCAGACATGTGCCGTTGACCTTCATGCGGTAAGGCGACTTCTCGCCCTTGCTGTCGATATAAACGCCGAAAATGCCTCGGCATGCCTCAACTTCCTGATACCAATGTCCTTCCGGAAGCTTGATAATCTTCGGCACCTTAGCGCAATAGTCTCCCTCTGGGATATTGTCGACAAGCTGCTCAAGAATCTTGCACGACTGCTCAATCTCTTTCAAGCGCACCAAGTAGCGGTCGAACGAGTCGCAGCCGTCAAGCACAACCTGCTCGAAATCAAGCTCGCTGTAGATGGAGTACGGATTGGTCTTGCGGAGGTCGCACGCCCAGCCCGAAGCACGTCCCGACGGACCTGCCACACCATAATTCACAGCATCTTCCTTCGACAGCACGCCCACACCTTTCAGACGGTTCTGGAAGATGATGTTGCCGGTCACAAGCTGATGGTATTCTTTCAAGCGCTCAGGCATGATTGCCAAGAACTCTTTCACCTTTTCCTGGAATGTTGGATACAGATCGGCACGCACACCACCGATAGTGTTGTAGTTGAACGACATACGGGCTCCGGTTGTTGCCTCAAGGATGTCGAGGATTGTCTCACGCTCACGCATACCGTAGAACAGCGCGGTTGTGGCGCCAAGGTCCATACAGTAGGTTCCGAAGAACAACAGGTGGCTGGCGATACGCGACAACTCGTCGACCATCACGCGAATCACCTGCGCGCGGCGGGGCACCTCGATGCCGAGGGCCTTCTCGATGCAGGCGCAGACACAATGCTCGTTGGGAAGCGCCGAGAAGTAGTCCATACGGTCGTAGAAGTGGATGGTCTGCGGATATGTGAGTTTTTCGCAAAGCTTCTCCACTCCGCGGTGGATATAACCGCAATAGAGGTCGATTTTCTTCACTTCCTCTCCGTCGAGCGACGTGCGGAAGCGGAGCACGCCGTGGGTTGCCGGGTGCTGCGGACCGATATTCACGACAAACTCCTCCGGGCTGAAGATTGTAGCAGTCTTTTCTGTCACATTGCCTTCAGCATCTTCCACGTATGTAACTGTCGTGTCGTCGGTCTTCTCGTGATAAAGACGGATCGGATTGATTTCCGGATTCTCGTCGTAGTCCTTTCTTAAAGGGAAACCCACCCAGTCATTGCGCAGATACAAGCGGCGCATGTCGGGGTGGTTGATGAATTTTATGCCATAGAAGTCATACACTTCACGCTCTTCCAGACGGGCAAATTCCCACACGTCATAGACACTGTGAAGCATCGGGTTCTCACGGTCGGTTGTTGTCACTTTAACCGAAACCATAGAATAGTCGGATGTCGACTTTATATAATAGGTGCAGCCCAGAGCGTCGCCCCAGTCCTCTCCTACTACACATGCCAGCCAGTCGTAACCGGCTTTCTTCAATGTCTCGGCAACGGTGTGCCATTTTGCGTCGGGAACGACGGCCAATGCCACTTCGTTTTCCTCAAATACGGCTTCCGGACAAACCTTGCCTATTATTTCTTGTATATTTACCATACCTTAATATCTTATTCTTGTACGTGTTCCTCTTTCGCTATCTCTGGGTTCTCGCGGAAGAAGTCTTCGCGCGTGCGCTTGCGGTTCACTCCGCCAAAGAATTTTTCCACCTTGACTTTGCGTTGAAGCTGCATCAAGCCGTAGAACATCGCTTCCGGACGTGGAGGACATCCCGGGATGTAGACATCCACCGGAACAACCTTGTCAATACCTGTAACCACGTGGTAGGAGTTTTTAAACGGTCCGCCCGACACTGCGCAGCCGCCAACCGCGATTACATATTTCGGCTCGGCGAGCTGCTCATACAAGCGGCGGAACACCGGCGCCATACGATGCACGATTGTACCCGCAACCATCATAAAGTCGGCCTGGCGTGGGCTTGAACGTGCCACCTCAAATCCGAAACGCGCCATGTCGTAGCGCGCGGCGCCAAGCGAGATGAACTCAATACCGCAGCAGCTTGTGGCAAACGTCAGCGGCCACAAAGAATTGCTGCGACCCCAGTTGATCAACTCATCAAACTTGCCTACTACAACGTTCTGTCCGTTTTCCTTCAGCTCGTTGACCAAGTTCTCGATATACTCGTTGTCGTTGAAGTCTTCCCACTTCATTCCTTTAATCTTTACTTCCACTGCAACGCTCCTTTCCGCCATGCGTAAGCAAGGCCTAAGATGAGTACAAACAGGAACACACACACTGCGAGAATGCTCTCGACGCCCATACCTTTGGCAATCACCGCCCACGGAAACAGAAACACTGTCTCGACGTCAAACATCAAGAACAGAATGGCAAACAGATAGTAGCCCACCTTGAACTGAACCATACTGTCTCCTCGGGTAGGGATACCGCACTCATAAGGCTCGCCTTTTTGCGGAGCATATGAGCGTGGGCCTATCAACGCTGCCGTCGTCAAGCCCAAAACCACCAGTGCGACACCGGTGAGGACGGCTACCAAAGCCGTCGAGGTACTTTCGATACCAAATATTGACAAATCCATATCTAAAAATTACTTATAATTTCTATGTTAAACAATGCGCACAATACGGATTAACACACTAAGAACCAGCCGACAAAGCCGGCGGTCGTCAGTTTGTTCCCCTATTCTGCGCTTTTAAGCCGTGCAAATATAGCAATTCTTTTGCTTAAAAAGGCATTAATTTTCAATTAATTCTCATCGCATCGACAAAAAAGCACTCATTCACCCCGTGCCGCAAAATCACCAAATCTTGTGATTGCGTGATTCGTAATGTTTTTGTTCCTTTGCAGCCGAAAATCAGTTACGTTTTGAAAGTTAGAATCATCCTTTTCACAACCGCCTCCCTGCTGGCGACATCTGCTTTCGCCGCACCAGCGAAGGCTGGATTCGACGCCAACCAATACGGCGACTCTATCATAAACCTGAAAGAAATCTCGGTGATTGCCGCCAAGCAGTCGGCCGACGCGGAAACAGCGGGTTCGGCGTCTACTCTGATATCAAGGGCGCAAATCGAAAGGCTCAACATCGCCAACGCTCGCGACGCAAGCTCGATTGTGCCAAACTTCTACATCCCTGAATACGGGTCGCGCATCACGTCGTCAATCTACGTGCGCGGAATGGGCGCTCGCATCGACCAGCCTGTAGTGGGGTTGGTGGTCGACAACGTGCCGGTGCTCAACAAGGACAACTACGACTTCGACATAGCCGACATCGAGAGCCTGCAGATGCTGCGCGGTCCGCAAAGCACTATGTACGGACGCAACACGATGGGCGGCGTGGTGTCGATACGCACTCTGTCGCCGCTTTCACACCAAGGCTGCCGGCTGCTGCTTGAATACGGCAAGGCGAACACCACAAAGGCGTCCGTGTCGCACTACAGCCGGCCATCGCGGTCGTTCGGAGTGGGCGGCAACGTTTCGGTCTACCACACCGACGGCTTTTTCCGCAACCTTAACAACGGCAAAACCTGCGACAAGGAGACATCGGGAAGAGCCATGCTCAAACTGGCGTGGAAGCCGTCCGACCGCTTTATAATGGAGAATATGGCGGCGGTGTCAATAAACCGGCAGGGCGGCTATGCCTACGAGTTTGCCGACACGCGCGAGATAAACTACAACGACACGTGTTTCTACCGCCGCACGTCGGTAATCGACGGTCTGACAATGAAATGGCATGGCGAAAACATTGAGCTGACAAGCAGCACGAGCTATCAGTTCATCGACGACAATATGACACTCGACCAGGACTTCCTGCCGTTATCGTATTTCACTATAACACAGAAGAAGACGGAGCATGCAGCCACGCAGGACGTGATTGTCAGCGGATCGGCTGCCGACGGCAAACTGCGATGGATAGGCGGAGCGTTCGCTTTCTTCAGACACATGAAGATGCTGGCGCCGGTCACGTTCAAGGACTATGGCATCGAGTCTCTGATTGCAGGAAAATGGAATGAGATGAACCCATACTACCCCATCGTCTGGGACGAGGACAGCTTCGTGCTCGGCTCGGGATTCACTATGCCGTCGGCGGGAGCGGCAGCCTACGGCGAGGTGTCGTATGCGGCCCGCAGGTTTACGCTGGTGGCGGGCTTGCGGTTCGACTATGAGCAGTCGCGGCTCGACTACACAAGCGACTGCTCGACGAGCTACACCGTGATGCAGCGCGCCGGCGACGGTTCGCTTAGCCCTTATGCGTTCCACCCAGTGGAAATCCACAACGGCGGCAGCCTGAAGCGGTCGTTCACGCAGCTGCTGCCCAAAATTTCTGCCTCATACTCAATCCCGTCGCGCCACGAGGCGAAAGTAAGACTAACTGTCGCCAAAGGCTACAAGGCGGGAGGATTCAACACGCAGATGTTTTCCGACGTGCTGCAGCAGCAGCTGATGGAGAGCATGGGCATCGGACGCCGCTACGATGTGGACCAGGTGGTGGGCTACAAGCCTGAAAACAGCTGGAACGCCGAATTGGGAGCTTTGATAAAGACTGCCGACAAGCAGTTTTCGGCAAGCGCCACGGCTTTCTACATCTACTGCCGCGACCAGCAGCTGACGGTGTTTCCCGAAGGCGACATTACAGGACGCATAATGACCAATGCCGGAAAAGCGCGCAGCGCTGGCATCGAGGTGTCAGTTGCCTACAGCCCGGTGGAACGGCTGACGCTCAACGCTGCTTACGGATATACCAACGCTAAGTTCATAGAGTTCAACAACGGCAAGGAAGACTACTCCGGACGTTTCGTGCCCTACGCTCCGCAAAACACCATTTTTGCCGCTGCAAACTATCTTATCCCCGCGCAGTTCGGACCGCTGCGCTACATCTCGACGGGACTGTCGACACAGGGCATCGGCAAAATCTACTGGAACGAAGACAACTCTACGGCACAGAACCTATACTTCAAGCTCGACGCGAGCGTCAAACTTATCTGCAACAAGTTTTCCGTGGATTTATGGGCAAAAAACATCACCGCCACGCAGTATTCCACGTTCTACTTCGTTTCCATTCAGCACGAGTTCCTGCAACGAGGCAAACCCGTGCAGTTTGGAGCTACTCTGAGAGTGAATATTTAAGAACATAAAAACTATAATTACAATGAAGAAATTAATTTCTCTTTTCGCCATTCTCGCAATGGTGTTCTCAATGCAGTCATGCATCAATTCAGGCGACACTCCCGACGCAACACAGACAATTGCGCTGAAGGGCTACAACCACATCCACGAGCCTGCCAAAGTCGACGCGCCTCTGCGCAACAAGGCGGCAAAATACGAAATGGCGATAAATCTTTCACAAATGACGATGACACTCAAAGCAACCGGCGCCATTGAGAGCGACGGAGAGGAAATCTCGCTCGTGTTCAACAACATCGCATTGAAATACGACAAGACCAACGGAGGCTTCTCCTTCTCTCTTCCGGAGGCAACCCCTGTTGCAAGCGACGGCAACAACTACAAGGTGACCGACCTCAACGGTTCAATCGCAGCTTACGCTCTAAGCAACTCAACAGCATCGTCGATGGTCACCGCCATCACAGTGTTGCAGATCAGCTATACGGTCAACGACAAATACGACATTTTCGCCACGCTTCAGACATCGACAAGCGCGACACCGGAAATCTACTACACCAACTGTTCTACAACGACATCGGCTGAGGGCATCGCTCCGTTTACAACAACCGTGACAACATATCTCGTAAACTTCATCACGTCGACAAAGGCAAACGTGACCATCGTTTCAGCTCAGTTCGCACAGAGAATGCCGCAGATGACGATGGTGTTCCCCGGTGTTGATGTCGAGATGACGGCTTCAGGCTACGTATTCAAAGCCGACGAGCTGATTCCGAAAATCAGCGACACTCCGATGCCAAGCTACAAAGTGACAAACTTCCGCATGGAAACATCCTCAAAGGGCGCGGTTGCAAGCGTTGCGTTCAACTGCAACATCAAAGGCTTGAACTATTCCGTTGCAGCAATGGGCAAACTGCTGCCTTCTGCCAAGCAAAACTCTGAGAAATAAGCATCTGCAATAAAATAGTCAAAACGGCATATCCTGTTGCGGATGTGCCGTTTTGACTATTTTAAAGTTTTTTATAATCTGATTTATTCCGAAATTTGGATAGTTCTGCAAAAATAGCGTACCTTTGAAACATATTATGCTCATCGACGATACTGAAATAGTCAAAAGGCTTCACGACCCGAAACAATGCAGGGAGGCATTCACTGAGATCATCAAGACCTACAGCGAGCCACTCTATTGGCAAATACGACGCATGGTGATGAACCATGACGACGCCAACGACTTGCTGCAAAACACGTTTCTGAAGGCTTGGTCAAACATAGAGAACTTCCGCGGCGACGCAAAGCTCTCCACTTGGCTGTATAAAATCGCCATCAACGAGTCTATTACGTTCATCAACAAGGAAAAGCAGAAACAAAACATTTCAATCGACGATGACGACTCATTCCTCGTCAACTCGCTCGAAAGCGACCAATGGTTTGACGGTGACGAGCTGAAACTGTTGCTGCAAAAAGCCATCGCAACCCTACCCGAGAAACAGCGCATGATTTTCAACATGAAGTATTTCGACGAGATGAAATATGAGGACATGTCGGAAATCCTCGGAACTACGGTGGGCGCGCTGAAAGCTTCATACCACCACGCTGTAAAAAAAATTGAACTTTTTTTCTCGCAGAATTAAACCATACGGCATTAACTAAGTCAAAACGGTACTATGGACAAAAAAAGCGACATATTAACCAAAGTTGGCAAAGATGCGGGTTTCAATGTGCCCGAAGGCTATTTCGCTGATTTTGCGAAGAAAATGGCTGCATCACTGCCCGAAAAGCAGATTCCTGCCAAGCGGAAGCCTACGCGCTGGTTGCGTATCCGTCCGTATGTCTACATGGCGGCTATGTTTGCCGGTGTATGGTGCATGGGATATCTGTTCAAAGATTTGAAGACTCGCAGTGGCGAAATCGCCGCCGAAGGTCAGATTGCAGAAGCGATGAAGGACAAAGACATGTGGAATGAACTGGAAAAATCCGGAACAGTGTCTATCGACGACCTTCTGAACGACACAATCGGCATTGACACTTCAATGGATTTCGACACTACGGCAAACTAATTTAAAAATCGACATGATCCGCAAATCAACCCTTATCTCTTTTCTTATCGCAATAATCCTTGCGCCTTGCGCTCTGTCAGCTCAAAGCACGGCGGCTCAACGGGCGAGATGGATGGAGCAAATAAGAAAAACTAAATTTGAATTCTTCACCAAAGAGGCAAATCTGTCAAAAGAGCAGCAAAACCAACTGTTTCCGCTATATGAGGAAATGGAAAAGACCATCTACAAGATGAACAGAGAAGCGGAGGCTCTGATGAAAAAAACGGCTGCCGACACAAATGCATCCGAAACTGAATTTGAAGCGGCGGCGACAGCAATGGCTAAAACCACTCTACAACAGGGTGAGATTGAATTGGATTATTTCAACAAGTTCAGCAAATTCCTGTCGAAAAAGCAACTTTTCCTGCTAAAGCAGGCGGAAGAAAAATTCACCCAATATTTGCTGAAACAACGACGCTCGAAATAACAAATCGAAACAGACATGGCACAAAGCGCTTCTTGCATAGACAAATGCTTGAGGCGCTTTTTTGTTACAACAAAACATAAAAAACTATGAGCAAACTACTTTTGGCTGCCGGAATGGCTCTTATCTGCGGTGCTGCGGCATGGGGCAAAAACAACGTTCCTGATTTCAGATATCCGGAAACCGTGATCAACGACGCGACAAAGCAAATCGAGAAAGCCGACAAGAAGGGAAACCACAAGGCTCTTGTCGACGGACTGGTGCGCCTCTCTATCGCAAAATCGCAAATATCAGCCGACTATATGCCGGAACTCATAAACCACGTGGACAGTTTCGCTGCAAGAGTATCTGACGTCAGGGCGAAATCACTGCTGCTTGGTCTGGAGTCCGACATTGTGGTTGCGGCATACCAGCACGAAAGCTACAAATACGACTCCCGTCAGAAAGCCGGCGACGTGCGTCCATCCGACCCTCGGGAATGGTGCCGGGAGGACTATGAAGACAGAATCATCGAGCTGACAGATTCGATTTTGTGCCACCGCACGGAGCTGCTCGCCACGCCGGTGAAGGACTATGAGAGCATCCTTGAGATGCCGAATGTGTGTCCGGAATTTGTCCCTTCGCTCTATGACATGCTCGCCCACCACTGCATCGCCAAAATCAACGACTTGGCCGACTCTTATTCCAAAGGCAATGAAAACAGCGCCGCAAAGCAATGCGTGGCAGGCATCTACGCCAGCCTGCTGGCAAGCCATGAGGAGGGTTCAGCCCCGTTTATCTACTCGGAGCTGCAACGCATCAAGGGCTCCGAAAACAACAGCAAGGCTGCAGAAGCGGAGCTTAAAGCCCATCTTCTCGACCTTGCCGACAAATACAAGGACTCTCCCTATTCCGTGGAGATTCTGGACTATCTGGTCGACTTGGATTCAAGCCCCAGGACGGTGGCTCTTGCGCGCAAGGCCGTTGCACGCCACAGCAATTATCCGCGCATCAACGCGTTGCGCAATTTCCTGAAGCGCATCGACCAGCAGACAATGGGCATAAGCTACTCAGAAGCGGCAAAACCAAATGAGGAAATCTTGATTGACATCAACAAAAAGAATGTAGACAGAATCACCATACGCGCATATTCCGTCGACGGAATCTTCGACATCAGGATGAAGGACCTGAAACAGATGAAGCCCATGATGGAATGGTCGGCAAATCTTAATGCCGACGACCGTCAGACGGTGCGCTTCCCCGGACTGCCGACTGGAAGATATATTCTTGTCCCTGAATTCATTGACAGAAACTCCCACAACGCCGTTATCCCCAATCAAACGCCATCGGTTCTCACGGTGTCGGCTATCGACATCATGATGGTGAACCGCATCAACGGCGACTATTTTCTGATGGTGGTCGACACCGACTCTTCAAAACCTATCGAGGGAGCCACTGTGACCGTACGCAAGGACGAGGACGGAAAAATTGTCAAAAGCCTTCGCACAGACGCCAACGGCTATGCCATGCTCAACAGCCTCAACGACTACGGCTATTACTATTTCCAGGCAATCGTAGGCAACGACCACAGCCGTTCATTAAGCACTTGGCTCAACAACACTTCAACCGACGACAACCGACACTTGAAAGCGTCTGTGTTTACCGACCGCGGCGTGTATCGCCCCGGCGAGACGGTCAACTTCGCTGTAGCAGCCTACGTTTCGGGGATGCGTTTCCTCGAAACGGCCAAAAAGAAATCGCTGACAGTGGAATTGCAGAACACTGCCGACAAGACCATCGCGTCACAAACACTGCAGACGGATGAATTCGGACGCGTCAGCGGATCGTTCACGCTGCCGACCGACGGACTTACGGGCACGTTCCAGCTTGTTGTCGTTTCCGGCGACATGCCTGTGGTGTGGAGAAACATCGAGGTGAGCGAATACAAGGCTCCTACGTTCTTCATCGAAATCGACCGTGAAAAATCAGAGCTGTCCGACCTCCAGCATGTCACGATAAAGGGCAAGGCCATGACGTTCTCACAGATGCCTCTCGCAGAGACAGATGTAAAAGTGGCGCTGAGCGAGAGTTTCTCATGGTGGTGGGACGATATGGACTTTTCCGACTACGAGACAACCGTCGCTACCGACAGCAACGGCGAATTTTCAATCTGCGTGCCGGCGGAATGCTTCTCTGCCGCCAAAGGCGAGATTTTTGTCAATGCCAAAGTTTCTGCCACCGATAGCCGAGGCGAGACACAAACGGCTTCAGCAATACTGAAAATGGGAAAAATGGCGTCGCTGCCAATGCTTGACAACATCACCGCCAATGCCGACAAGCCGGTGGCGCTGAGCCGGGATTTGAAAAATTTCGACAATCTAACATACGAAATCACCGACTCCGCTTCAAACGTGGTGAAAAAGGGCTCTCTGTCGCCCGACAACATCACGATTGATGCAAACAACATTGCATCAGGCGAATACACCGTCACGGTATCAATACCCGACGGCAGCGGCAGCTCGTCGTTCCGCCTGCGGCTCTACCGCTTCAGTGACGCAATGCCCGCATTCGACACTCCGATGCTCGTCGACAAAGACGCCGACATCAAGTGCGCCGCCGACGGCTCGTTCTCTCTCAACTGGGGAAACAGCAGGCCGCATTGGTTCTTCTACGTGATTGCCTGCGACGGAAACGTGACCGACTACGGCTGGCACCATGCCGAGGCAGGAATGCATAAATTCACGGGCAAGGCTGAATTTGCGCCGCGCGGCTCTTCGTGCCTGTGCCTCTACTGGACCGACAAGCACGAAACGAAGTCGGCATTCATCACGCTTACTCCAGCCACGCCTCAAGACTCAATTGAGATTGTTGCCGAAACTTTCCGCGACAACATCACCCCGGGCGGCAAGGAAACCTGGAAACTGCGCATCAAGAACAACAACGGCAAAACGTTTCGTTCGGCTGTGATTGCCAACATGTATGACGCGGCGTTGAACTCGATTTGCATAAACACCTATCGTTTCAGCCCGACATATACAACCGCCGATGAGTACTGGCAGGATTTCAGAGATCCAAGCGATTGCCACTCAAGCATATACTCTCCTCTACAGATGCTTGATGTAGCAACCTTTGTCGCCCCATGGCTGAACTACTACGGCCGTCAGCTTGACTATGACTACGCTGTTTTCGAATGCAATTCGGCTCCTTTACGCTGCTACGCCGCTGCGCCAATGGCCGACGCAAAGCTCGAGGAAAGTCTCGTCACAAAGGAATTAAAGACTGGCGCCGGGGCAACAGAACCCGACAGGCAGCAGTCTGCCAATCTCCGCGATGAAGGCATAAAGACTGCGTTCTTCCTGCCCGGACTGGTGACAAACGAGCAAGGCGAGGTGACATTCACGTTCGACGTGCCAAACCGCAACACGCAATGGCAATTCTCGGCTGTGGCATACACCGACGACTTGCACGCCCACTACATCAACCGCATCGTGTCGGCTGCCAAGCAACTGATGGTGCAGCCAAATCTGCCGCGCTTCGTGCGCGAGGGCGACTGTGTGACAATCTCTGCCGCCGCACAAAACAACACCGACACTGAGCAGACCGTTGACGTGGTCATCGACATCAACGGGCAGAAACATGCGTTCAAAGGCATCGTGCTGCAGGCTAAATCATCAAAGACGGTAACCGCCTCTTTCAACGTGCCTGCCTCGACGGAAGTCGTCGTGACAACAAGCGTTTGTCAAAACGGCCGCACCGCCGACGGGCAGCGCGACCGCATAGCCGTGCTTCCGGCAACAACCGATGTCGTGGAGGCTTCGCCGTTCTATATCACTGCCGACAAGAGCCGTGCCGACATCACCATGCCTCACTTCAACCACGACGGTCGACTGACACTGGAGTATGCCGACAACCCTGCTTGGTATGCCGCTTCGGCTCTGCCTTCAATGCAGCAGACGGCGGAAACGGCGACAGCCCACATCGTGAACTACTACGTAGCCACCGTGGCATCGCGCATCGTTGCCGACAATCAGGAGATTGCCGACGCTATTGCCGCATGGCAGAAATCGCCGTTGAAATCTCGGCTTGAGCAGAATGCGGATTTGAAAACCATTGCACTCGACAACACGCCGTGGAGCCGACGCGCCGAGACGGAAACCGACATGATGGCGCACATTGCCGACATTGCCGACCCTGCTACAGTACAGTACCGCCAACAACGTGCGCTGACCGCCCTCAACGACCTTCAACGCCCCGACGGCGGATTCGAATGGTTTCGCGGTTGCCGCAGCTCGATTTGGACCACAGAGGAGGTGCTGAATCTCTTCGGCTACCTTAACGAGATGGGCTACTACCCTGCCGACGACGCAATTGCACAGCAAATCGTGAAGCGTTCGGTGGAATATTGCGACAACTATTACAACAAGATGAGCAAACGCGAGGGCGCGACGCGCAAAAGCGTAATTACCAGCGCATCCGACTATATTTTCATCCGCTCGATGCTTCCTGTGGCAGCTCCTGCCGACTCCATCAAGTGGATTGCCGACGGCGTAGTCGACATGGCGGCGTCAGGCTGGGGCGACTACAGCATAATGGGCAAAGCCAAAGCCGCAATTCTGCTTGCAAACAACGGCCGCAACGACGTGGCTCGCAACGTTGTGGAATCGCTGCGCCAATTCGCCCGCAAATCGGGCGACAGAGGCACATACTGGGACATCGATGGCATCGACAAGGTGACACTCGCATCGACGGCTCTGAAGGCACTCAACAAAGCGAATCCCGACGACCCGATGATCGACGACGTGCGCCACTGGCTGCTGCTCGCCAAGGAAACGCAATGCTGGGGAGGCGCAACAAAGGCGTGCGACGCCATCAACGCTCTGCTCACCACTGGAAAAAACTGGACTGCTGCAGTGCGCAAAGCACCACAAATCAAAGTTGGAAACGTCAAGATTGACACCGACGCCGCAACGCCCTACTTCGGATACATCAGACGAAGCATCGACATGAAACGCAACGATGGCAGTATCAGCATCCGCCGCGACAAGGGATGTCCGACATGGGGAGCGGTATATTGCCAATACAATGCGCCCGCCGACAGTGTTAAGAGCCACGCAAACGCCGACATTCGTATCGAAAAGCAGTTCTACGTTTACAACAGTGCCAACACGCTGCGCCCCGATGCCACAACGGAATTTGCCGTTGGCGACCGCATACAAGTGCGGCTCACAATCCGTTCGGAGCGCGACCTCGACTTCGTGGCGCTGACCGACAACCGTGGCGCATGCTTCGAACCGGCAGACCAGCTGAGCGTATACGAATGGCAAGACGGCACCGGATCATACCGCGAGACGCGCGACTCGGCAACCAACATCTTCTTCAGCCACATCAGCAAGGGCACATACGTGATCACCTACGACGTCTACGCCAACAATGCCGGCACATACACCAGCGGTATCGCTTCGCTGCAATGCCAATATGCACCGGCTCTCACAAGCCACTCCGCAGGTGCCACGCTGACTGTTGAATAATCCGTCATTCCACAAGCAACAAAATCTCCACCGAAGCATCGCTCCGATGGAGATTTTTTGTTCTAAAAAAGAATTACTACTTTTGTGTGTCGTTCTTCTAAAGATAAGTATCGACAATTTTTAAAACACAACTGCTATGAAAAATTTGCTTTTATCTCTTCTGATTGCCTTGTCTTTCATCTCAGTCAATGCGCAAAGGTACGCTGCAAACTTAGATATGACGGTAATTAAAAATTACAAAAAAATCGAGGAGTCATGTGTAATCTGCTCTATAAAAAAAGGCTCTACATACCACGTTGACAGCATCTACCAAATCACCACACCAATTCCTAATGAGAACAATGCCAATCTTTCTTTTTACATGAATACACCAGATGTAATGCTCGAAGTCAACAAAGACATTGTGAAACACATCAAATTTGACACCCCCGACATCCGTTCTTTTTGGAATGCCAAAGTTATAACAACCGTATTGCCCCTTTTGACACAGAAAGGCTCACAATATGAGCTCAGGAGCGAGATGGAGGAAGAGGCTTTTGATTTTATCAACAAAATGCAGGACAACGGGCTTGAGCTAAGCGACCCTTATCTTGAAAGCTATATCTACGGATTGATTGCAAAAATAGCTCCGGAAAGCCTTGTTGACGGCAGACCATGCAATGTAAATCTTCTTATTGTACAACAACCGAATCCGATCTCCCTAATTTATCCAAATGGGACAATTGTGCTTAGCACCGGGCTGATTTCCTGCCTGCATTCAGAGGATGAACTTGTTGCTGTCTTGGCAAACGAGATTTCCCATTTCGTATTGGACCACAGCGTGTTCAACGTAAACAAAAGCATCAGCCGACAGAAAAAACAGGAATTCTGGGCAGGACTGGCAACTGTAGCCACCGCCGCAACAGAGGTTGCCGTCGCTGCAAAAACTGGATATTATGTGCCAGGAGTTCCAACTCTGGCAATGGCTGTCGCCACTGCCGAAATTTCTGACAAAGTTGTAGACCACTTGGGCATGAATTTCAATCGGGAGCAACGCCTTGAAGCGGATTCTATCACAAAAGATGTGCTGCGGATGCTTAACTACAACGAGAGCGCACTCTGCTCCGCCCTTAAAAGAATAAACAACCGATTTTCTGAAAACCGAATTTTCCTTGGCAACATAAACAAGGCTAAAGACATCTCCCTACCTGCCCGTATTGACAATCTTGGCAACACCGAGCTTCTTCCCGCCAACAAGCGATATGAACAAATCATTTCTTTTGCTGTAACGTCTCTTGTAAACATGCAGTTCAACATGAGGCATTTCAGGCAAGCAATAGCCCTCGCCGACCAAAACATAAACAATGGCGTTGCCTGTGCCGACGACTATCTGCAGAAGGCAAACTGCTTGCTGTTTCTAAAAAACGACCGACAGACAAACATTGAAGCAAACCAATTAATCGAAGAAGCAAAGAAACTGAATGCTCAGAATGTAAACATCTATCGTCTTACCGTCCTAATCGCTCTCAGAGAAGACAATTACGACCTTGCAATCACCTTATTGCATCAATATCTTGAAATTCTTGGAATTGACGCCGACAAGCCGACTGAAGGCCAGTTCAATTATCGTAATTCAGAATCGTACTGGGCTTTGAATATGCTTAGCAAGATACAGGCTATGAGAGCAAGCCGATAACGTCAATCGACGGATTTATGTCAAGCAATTGCTTGACAAACTGATGTTTGCTCCGCGGTGAGATTACCACCGAGCGGCGACCGGCACGCACCTCTATGCGGTCGAGCGACGCCGCCGGTGACGAAAGGATGGTGCGCGTCGGCTTTACCGACGTGATTTTATGGATGTCGAAAGTTTCAATGAATATCCAACAGCAGACCACGCGCAACTTGTCGCCGCTGATTTCATAACGGATGCTGAACACAACCGACACAACCAGAGCCAGCGACAGCAGGCACGCCGTCAGCGCACCCCACGAAAAATCGAAGAACAGCCCCGGCACGCATGCGGCAGCCATAATGCCTACCGACAGCGCCACAAGCCACACGTCAACTTTCGACCGGTAGACAGTCATTATCTTGTCATTGAGAACGAACGGGAAGCAATCCGATAATTGTCGACAAACACTTCCACATGATATGAGCCTTTCGACAAGGCTGTCGAGATGTTGTGGTAGACGGTAAGCGACAATTCACGCTGGTCGTATTCCACGGTTTTCTTTTCTGTATACACCACATTGCCGCCCTCAAACGGGAATGTGCGTCCGCCACCAAGCACCGTACCTTCCGGACTCACGATGCGCACGTAGAACGTTTTCTGTCCTACCGGAGTTGAATTGTTCTGTGGTATTGTGAACGACACTACAAGTTGTTTTGCCTTGTCAATCTTCTTCTCCACCTTTCCCTTCTTGTTTACAGCGACAAACGACAATCCCGTAAGATTGAGCTTCTCCGCCAGCTGCATACGCTCGTTCAAACGCTGGTTTTTCTGGCTGTAGTCAGAAACGGTGGTCGACAGCTGCTGGTTGCGCGACTGCAGCTCCTCGTTCTGACTCCGTAGCGCCGTGTTTTCCTTGCTCAGCGAGTCAATAACCTCCACATAGTGGCGGAGCAATCCTTTGAGTGTTGAAATCTCGCCTTTAAGCTCCTTTATGCGCTTGCTGTTGGTGGCCTTCTCCGATTTCAGTTCCGCAAGCAGTTTCTCCACCTTGTCCTTAGCCTGCGAATATTGTTCGAGCAGCGAATCGTTTTTCAGATACTGCGCCTGATTCTCATATTGTTGAAACTCTTGATTGAGCGCTTCTGTCTCACCCGCGAGTTGCAGTTTCTCGTTCGCAAGTTTCAAAGAGTCAAGTTGCTGCTGCATCTTGTCCTTGTCAGAGCCGCCACACGACGACACACCCATTACAAGCAGACCAATCAGAGCCACGACAACCAATATCGCTCCGACACGCACCATGCCGGCAGCCTTTTTCATTTCCTTGTTTTCAAATTTTTCAGATTTCATATCCGTAAATGTAAAAAATCACCGCAAAGTTACAAAGATTTTCAGTAAGAAAACGCATACATCCAAAAATTGTTTCAACGGATTGAAGATTACATTATTTCTTCGTACCTTTGCAGAAGAAACCGACAGTACTCAGCGACTATCATAATGAGCGATTTTTTATCTCAAAAGATATTCAACGTGCCTGCGTTCAACCAGGCATTTTCTGCCAGCGGATTGCCTTTGGCGCAAACCACAACGGCACAAACATCAAACGCACAAATTCCAGAGCAACAGCAGCCGTCAAACGGCGAAACGAGCATGATTTCCGACCTCGGTATGATTCTCGTGGTGGCGGGCATTGCCACCGTGCTGTTCAAGCGGCTGAAGCAGCCCGTTGTGCTGGGCTACATTCTTGCCGGTTTTCTCGTGGGTCCGCACTTCGGCTACTTCCCCACCGTTGTCGACGAGGCCAACATCGACTTCTGGGCAGAGTTGGGAATCATCTTCCTGCTGTTCTCGCTCGGTCTGGAGTTCAGTTTCAAGAAATTGCTCAATGTAGGAGGCTCGGCTGCGGTGACTGTGCTTGTCATCGTGGTGGGAATGATGGCAACCGGCTACATTGCCGGACGGATGATGGACTTCACCAACATCAGCAGTCTTTTCCTCGGCGCGATGCTGTCGATGTCGTCGACAACCATCATCATGAAAGCGCTCAGCGACTTGAATATGAGCCACCGGCGGTTCACGCCACAGGTGCTTGCCGTGCTGATTGTGGAAGATTTGTTTGCCGTCATCCTGATGGTCGTGCTGTCATCGATAGCCGTCAACAACAGTGTCAGCGGCGAAGACCTTTTGTGGAGCGTGTTCAAACTGTCATTCTTCCTCATCCTGTGGTTTCTTGTGGGTGTCTACATCATTCCCACGTTTCTCAAGCGCCAACGCCGCTTCCTCACCAACGAGCTGCTGCTCGTGCTGTGCATCGGGCTGTGCTTCCTTATGGTGATAGCATCCACCTATTCAGGCTTCTCGTCGGCACTCGGCGCCTTCGTCATGGGCTCTATTCTTGCCGGCACCAGCGAGGCTGAACGCATGTCAAGAGTAGTGGCCCCGGTAAAGGATTTGTTCGGCGCAATCTTCTTCGTGTCGGTAGGCATGATGGTCGACCCACAGGTGCTGTCCACCTACACCGTGCCAATCCTCATCCTCTCGGCAATAGTGATTGTCGGCATGATTGTGTTCGGCACAGGAGGCATGCTTATCACCGGACAACCGCTGCGCATTGCCATCGAGTCGGGATTCTCGCTGGTGCAGATTGGAGAGTTCTCGTTTATCATCGCCACTCTCGGCACGTCGCTCGGTGTGATCAACAAAACGCTGTATCCGATAATCGTGTCGGTGTCGGTAATAACAACGTTCTTCACCCCATATTTCATAAAATTCGCCGACCCCGTAGACCGCTGGGCGGAAAAGCATCTGCCGGCACGCTTGCTTGCTCTCATCGCGCGCTACAGCCAGTCGCAGACACGCAACGAGTCGGAGGTGACGCTGCTCTGGAAACAGGCTTTGCAGCGCACGATATGGAGGTTGCTGATCTACTGCGTGGTGCTCGTTGCAATCTTACAGCTGTCGGCGCATCTGCTGGCACCGCTGATGGAGTCATTTATGAGTACAGGAACGGCAAAAGCGTTCACCGTGGGCATCACCCTTGCAGCAATGGCACCGTTTCTGCTTGCGCTCTGCTATCCGAGCACCAAGAAATGGGAACGCACAAAACTGAAAAGCAGCGTGCATTCCAACGTGCCGTTCATAGCCATGCGACTTGTGCGTATCGTCATCGCTTTCAGCTTTTTGGTCTATTTCCTGTTCACGTCCTACTCCCACACTCTTGCAATCTCCATCGGCGCGGCACTGTTCGTGCTGGTACTGATATATTTCTCAAAGTCGGTAAGGAAACACATGAACTACATCGAGAATGTGTTTATCGCCAACCTCAACGAGCGGGAGTTGCGGCGCAGCGGACGCAACAACAACCTTGTCAGCGACATGCACCTCGCCTTTGTCAACGTGGGCTACAACTGCCCGTTTGTGGGTGAGAAACTGGCATCGTCAAACATCGGCCACCTCTTCGGCGTAAACGTGGCAAGCATCCAGCGTGGCGACCGCACAATTCCGATTCCCGGCGGCTCGACACGAATCTTCCCGGGCGACACTCTCGGTGTGGTCGGAACCGACGAGCAGATACAGCATCTGCTTGAGACGATAGAGCAAGCAAACACCGGCGCGGCAAACACCGATGAAAATATCGACATTGAATTCACGAGTGTGCTGCTGTCGGAAAACTCGCCGCTGAACGGCAAGAAAGTCGCCGACGTCGACCTACGCGGGCAATACTCCGCTATGCTTGTATCGATTGAGCACGCCGACGGGACATTTGAGAACCCAAAAGCCGACAGCATGATGCACGAAGGCGACAACATCTGGCTTGTCGGAGACAAACGGCAAATACCTAAACTCGCTTAACTATAACAATAAAAAACAGTAGTTTAAATGAATTTCACCAACCTACCAACCCTTGACAATTTCTTCCACGCCTCGGTGTCGACACCGGCGGCTGTAGAATCTGCCTCGCTAAGCACGTCGGTGCCTGCGGCAGACACCGCGCCAAACAGCGGCGAAGAGCATGTTGCCACAGGATTGATATCCGACCTCGCTTTGATATTGATTGTGGCCGGCATTGCTACTGTTGTGTTCAAACGCCTGAAACAACCCGTGGTGCTTGGCTACATCGTTGCCGGCTTCCTTGTCGGTCCGCATTTCGGATATTTCCCGACGGTGATCCACGAGTCGAACATCGAATTCTGGGCAGAGCTCGGCATTATCTTTCTGCTTTTCTCGCTCGGACTTGAGTTCAGTTTCAAAAAACTTATGAATGTTGGCGGATCAGCCACCGTCACCACCCTGTTCTCCGTCACTGGAATGATTGTGGCTGGATATTTCGCAGGCAAACTGATGGGATTCTCGTTCATCAGCAGCCTGTTTCTCGGAGGCATGCTGTCGATGTCGTCGACAACCATCATCATGAAAGCCCTCGACGACCTCAACATGCGCCACAGGCGGTTCGCGCCTCAAGTGCTTGCCGTGCTGATTGTGGAAGACCTGATAGCCGTGATTCTGATGGTGCTGCTTTCCTCAATAGCAATCAACAACAGCGTCAGCGGCGAAGAGCTCTTATGGAGCGTCATGAAGCTGTCGTTCTTCCTGATTTTATGGTATGTGGTCGGCGTCTATGCCATACCTTCGTTCCTGTCGCGCCAACGCCGGTTTCTTTCCGACGAGCTTATGCTGGTGCTTTGCATCGGACTGTGCTTCCTGATGGTAATCACCTCCACCTACGCCGGCTTCTCCGCCGCGCTCGGAGCATTCCTCATGGGCTCCATCCTTGCCGGAACCAGCGAGGCTGAACGAATTGAGAAACTGACAGCCCCGGTAAAAGACCTCTTCGGCGCCGTCTTCTTCATCTCTGTCGGAATGATGGTAAACCCGCACGTGCTCGGCGAATTCTGGATGCCAATCGTAATCTTGTCGCTGCTCGTGATTGTCGGAAAATTCATTTTTGGAGTCATGGGTATGCTTGTCGGCGGTCAGCCGCTGCGCATAGCGCTCCAGTCGGGACTTGCCCTGCCGCAAATCGGCGAATTCTCATTCATCATCGCCACGCTCGGCATGTCGCTCGGAGTGATTGACAGCAACATATACCCTATCATCGTTTCCGTGTCGGTAATCACCACATTCTTCACCCCTTACTTCATCAAAGCGTCCGACCCGATATGCGCTTGGGCTGAACGCGGCGCCCCGCAATGGCTGTCGCAATGGATTGGACGCTACAGCGAGCAGTCGACACGCAATGAGTCGGAAATAAAACTGCTGTGGAAAGACGTGGCTCGCCGCAACATCTGGCGCGTGCTGCTCTACAGTGTGCTCCTCACGGCGATACTTTGGATTTCATCGATATGGATGTTTCCTTTTGCCGACCGCACTTTCGGAAACGAATGGGGACAACCGCTCGCCACAGCGGCCACACTCCTGGCAATGTCGCCATTCATGCTCGCCCTGTGCTATCCAAGCATGAAGCGATGGGAACGCGAGAAACTGCGCCACAGTGTCCAGACCGACGCTCCGTTTATCGCCATGCGTGCGGTGAGAATCGCCATTGCAGCAGGCTTCCTGCTGTTCTTCCTGCTCGACACGTCGTCGCACAGCGTCTCAATCATTGTCGGAACGGCACTGCTGATTTTTGTGGGCATAAACTTCTCCAAAGTCGTGCGGCGTCACACCTCTAAATTCGAGACCAAGTTTGTCGACAACCTCAATGAGCGCGAGCTGCGCCGCAGCGGCCGCAACAACAACCTCGTAAGCAATATGCACCTTGCATACATCACCATCGGCTACACCTGCCCGTTTGTTGGCCAGCGCCTCGCCGACGCCAAACTGGCACAACGCTTCGGCGTAAACGTGGCAAGCATACAGCGCGGAGAGGATTTGATTGCCGTGCCTACCGCCGACATGCGCCTGTTTCCCGGCGACACAATCGGCGTGATTGGCTCCGACGAACAGATTCAGAACCTCATCAACGAGGTTGAGAGCAAACCGACGGAAAAGCCCAAGACCGGAGAAATGGAGTTTACAAGCGTTGTGCTGCAATCCGAATCGCCGCTTGCCGGAAAACGCATCGGCGACCTCGATTTCAGAGTCAGATACTCCGCGATGCTTGTAGCCATCGAACGCATTGACGGAAGCTTCGAAACGCCCTCGCCCGACAGCGTGCTTGCCGTTGGCGACAACCTGTGGATTGTGGGCAACAAACTATTAATGAAACAATTTTGTTTAGATACATAATATTTATTATTTATGCACGAAAAAATAATCATTCTGGATTTCGGTTCTCAGACCACACAGCTCATCGGACGACGCGTCCGCGAGCTTAACGTGTACTGCGAAATCGTACCCTACAACAAAATGCCGAAAGACGACCCTTCGGTCATCGGCGTTATCCTTTCCGGCAGCCCGTTCTCTGTCTACGACGAGAAGGCTTTCAAAATCGACCTGTCGGAAATCCGTGGCAAATACCCTATCCTGGGCATCTGCTACGGCGCGCAGTTCATCTCCTACGCCAACGGCGGCAAAGTGGAGCCGGCAGGCTCTCGCGAGTATGGTCGCGCCCACTTGTCGACAATCGACAAGACAAACCCGCTGCTCGCCGGACTTTCCGACAACACACAAGTGTGGATGAGCCACGGAGACACAATCACAGCCATCCCTGAGGGTTTCAAAACAATCGCTTCGACCGACAAGGTGGCAATCGCCGCCTATCAGATTGAGGGCGAGAAGGTGTGGGGCGTTCAGTTCCATCCGGAAGTGTACCACTCTGAGGAAGGCACAAAATTGCTGAGCAACTTCGTGGTCAACATCTGCGGTGCGAAACAAGACTGGAGCGCCGCATCGTTTATCGAGACCACTGTAGCCGAGCTCAAAGAGCGCATCGGCAACGACAAGGTGGTGCTCGGACTGTCGGGCGGTGTCGACTCATCGGTAGCGGCTGTGCTTCTCAACCACGCCATCGGAAAGAATCTCACCTGCATCTTTGTAGACCACGGAATGCTGCGCAAAAACGAGTTCCGCAACGTGCTCCACGACTATGAGTGCCTCGGACTGAACGTTATCGGCGTCGACGCTTCCAAAAAGTTCTTCAGCGAGCTGGAAGGCGTCACCGACCCTGAGCGCAAGCGCAAAATCATCGGCAAAGGCTTCATCGACGTGTTCGACGAAGAGGCTCATAAAATCAAGGACGTGAAGTGGCTTGCTCAAGGCACAATCTATCCTGACTGCATCGAGTCGCTGTCAATCACAGGAACGGTCATCAAGAGCCACCACAACGTGGGCGGACTGCCTGAGAAGATGAATCTTAAGCTCTGCGAGCCTCTGCGACTGCTCTTCAAGGATGAAGTGCGCCGCGTGGGACGAGAACTCGGCATGCCCGAGCATCTCATCGGCCGCCATCCGTTCCCCGGACCGGGCTTGGCTGTGCGCATCCTCGGCGACATCACTCGCGAGAAAGTGGAAATTCTTCAGAATGCCGACGACATTTTCATCCAAGGACTCCGCGACTGGAACCTCTACGACAAGGTTTGGCAGGCTGGCGTGATTCTGCTGCCTGTGCAGAGCGTGGGCGTGATGGGCGACGAGCGCACATACGAGCGTGCAGTGGCCCTGCGTGCCGTGACCAGCACCGACGCCATGACAGCCGACTGGGCTCACCTGCCTTATGAATTCCTTGCCAAGGTGTCAAACGACATCATCAACAAGGTGAAAGGCGTGAACCGCGTATGCTACGACATCTCGTCGAAGCCACCGGCAACCATCGAGTGGGAATAATCCACCAGCCATCATACAGCCAAGCGGCTTCAGCATCTACTTGATGCCGAAGCCGCTTGCTTTTTCGTTGCATCACTGCGTCAGAACGGATAGCCTATGGCAAGGTTGAGAGCAAGGCTGTCTTTGAAACGTCCGATGTTGTAATAGCCCGACTTGCCGGTGTCGTAAGGCAAGTGAAGCCCTACGCCAAGGTCGGCGCGCACCACAATCATACCCATATCAAGACGTAAACCCAAGCCTGTGCCGAGGGCAAGCTCGCGGAAGAAATTGCTGTTGAGCGTACCTCCGGAACGCATAGGGTCGTCTTTCAACAACCAGATGTTGCCGGCGTCGACAAAAACGGCGCCCTTCAGCACACTGACAATGGGAAAACGATACTCCGCATTCATTTCGAAACGGAACGTTCCCGTCTGGTCGTAATATCCGTTGCCATCGACGTTGCTGTGATAACTGCCAGGACCTATGCTGCGCACGGCAAAAGCTCTGACGGAGTTGGCTCCACCGGCATAGAACTGCTCCGCATAAGGCACCTCCTGCGAGTTGCCATAGGCATGTGCCGCGCCGGCATAGACGCGTCCCACGATGCGCTGTTCGCCCGTGATGCGCTTGGAATAGACCATCTGCAACGTTGCTTTGACAAACTGCGAGAACGGCGTGCCGAAAAGTTCTTTCTGCCCTTTGTTTCCTGCGAGCGACCAGATACCGGCAAACAAGTTGCCGCCTTCAGTGAATCCAGCCTGCAGCGTAAAGTGCTGGTCGTCGCGAGTCTTGCCGAAGCCGCGGTCGAAAGTGTAGGTATATGCAAATTTCGGGATGAACTGGTTGCGGAAGCTAAGCGCTATTGCCGGATTTTCCTCCATTGTCTTGTCGAAATCGGCAGTGGTGCTCAGCAATTTGTTGTATTTCAAGCCAAACAGCGTCACCTGATTCTGCGAATAGCGCGAGCCTTTCCAATCGTAGTTCCAGCCGAAGTCGAACTGCACCATCTTGAAAAATTTAGGTCTGTTCATCACCGTCGCTCCGATAGAGAAGCGCGTCCACGCCAGCTCACGCTTGATAAACGGGATGAAATGAGGTGCGAGCAGACGCGGAAACGCCAACTCGGTCTGCAACCCGAACTCATAAGAATTGAAGTCGTTGCGACGGCCGTCCACCTTGCCTATCTGCCACTCATAAGCAGCGTCACACTTTACAGTCAACCGCTCGCCGCCTCCGAAGATATTGCGGTTAAGCACTTGAAATGAGACTCCCGGACCGAGATAGTTGTTGGATTTTGAAGTCAAGTTGGCCTCAAACTGCGTCTCGAGAGGCTTGTCGAAATGGCAAGTGATGTCGAAATCAAGGGTGGCTGTCTTCACTGAATCGAGCGGCGTGGCATTCACCGAAATGAAATCGAAAATGCCGAGCCTCGACAGGTAGGTCTGTGTGTTGGTGAGACGGCGCACGCTCACATCGTCGCCTTTGTTCAACGTGATGCACGACGGGATAAGGCTCTTGCGCAGACGCGACGGCGCCATCTTCACCACGATTCCCTTGTCGGTCATAAGCGTGTCGGGCGTGCCGCCATTGTCGTTGCGCATCACGAGTGTCTTCACGTCGCCTACCTTGTATTTCCACAACGCCTTGTCGGGGATGTTGTCGGCATAGTCAATCTTCACCACCACCTTGCCCGGCACTTGAAGCGTGTCGGCAAGAAACGTGATATACTCCGGACGGAAATAATAGTAGCCGTGGTTGCGCAGGCGGTTTGTCACACGGTTGCGTGCCACCGAAAGAGAGTCGTTGCAAATGATAGCGTCAAGTTTCATATACTTGTCGCGCTTCATATAGCGGTTGAGCATCACGTTGAGCTCGGAAGAGTCAGGCAGATATATAATCTCGGCTATGCGCTTTGGCGGCGCCAGACGCACATAGTAGTTTACGCGTGCCTTGCGGCTGTTTTTCTTGCTGTATTTCAAGTCGTAGGACGTGGTTGAGCCGAAATATCCGTTCTTGTCGAGCATGTCCTCCACCATCTTCATCCGCAGGTCGGGACGCACGTCGGACATCAGCACCGGTTCTTCGGCAAACTTTCTATAGATCCAACCCTTAAGTCCCTTGGAGTCCTCCGGCCAGTGATTGTAGAGCCACAGCCCAAGCGGGAACGGCGAACGCACATAGGGCGAATACCATGAGTTGTTGGCTGGCACATCGATGATTTCGCCGATGTTGTCGGATATGCCCGACGGAATCTTTACGCTGTCGGCGGCTGTCACGTCGAGTTTCTTCACTCCAGTATACAGCACGTCGCCCTCAGCCAACTTTGCAGTGGTTGAGCACGCCGACAGCGCCAGCAACATCAATATGGCAAACAACAGTTTTTTCATTCTTTATTCTCTTTGGGCTTGCGTTGCCACTTTTTCAAAAATTTGAACATATCTCTAAACGACGAGATTTTGCGTTTCCACATAAATCCGGCTCCATACTCGGTTATCTCTCCCTCGAGAATGCTTTCGTATTCCTTGTGGTAAAACAGTTTCACGTTGGTTGTGCCCGTCTTGTTGAGTTTGTATTCAAACGAGAGGTCGTTGAGCAGATTCTGCGCCAAATTGTCCTCGGCGGAGGCATCGCTGGTGTAGTTGCCGCCGACAACAATCTTGAAACGGTCGTCAAACACGCTTTTCGACACTTTGTAGGAATAACTCATCGACTTCGATGTGCCTGTCGACGTCAGACGATCCTGCTGGTCGATGCCTATTGACAGGTCAACACCCGTGATGTTGCTTGCAGCCCACTTGTTGACCACCGACTCAAGGAAAGAGAAAGCCATGTTGCCCGACAGTCCGCCGGCAGGATTGCCCACACTGCTTCCGGTGCCGGTATACGTGTTGTAGAGCAGCAGGTTCATTGCCTGCGTGGCGCGCTGCTCCGCCGTCATGCCGCTGAGTTCGTTGGCTATCGTCATATCACCGTCGGTGCTGAGGTCGAATGAAACGGCAAGCGAGCTAAGCGTGTTGCCCACATTGAGAATCACGTCAAACGGCACAGTTCTCGAACCTTGATTGCCACCGTTTACGTTTACCTTCATTTCCTGCACCGCCTTTATGTTGAGCGACGGGTTGAGCAGATTTCCGTTCCACGTCAGGCTGCTGCCTTCCTGGAATTTGAAATTCTTTTCCGACATCATAGGCGGTGAATAGCGCACAAAACCGCTATTGATGGCATATCGGCCTATGAGCGATGCGTCGCCCTGGTCGTTTTGCGAATAGCTGAGCATTCCCTCCCCGTCAATCTGCACTTTGTCCTTGCCGTCGGGCGACAGGTTGACGTTGAACACAGCGTTAGGCTGCACAATCAGCGCCGCCTTTATGCGCATGGCATAAGGCTGTGCGGCAAGGCTGTCGGCAGCATGGCGAGTGGTGTCGGAGAAATTCACAAATTTCACGACGCCCTCGTCAGCGCCCTCCGTCAGCGCCACCGACGATGTCTGGCAAACATAGGTGAGATTGGTTCCGGCAAGGATGCTTACCGAGGCACGCATGTCGAGATTGTTGGCATAGCCTTTCACGGCGCCGTTTATGTCTACGAATCCCTTGCCGTAAAGTTCCACTCTGCCACGCTTCTTTCCATTGATTACCTGCACGTTGCGCCCTTTGAGCTTTAAGTCTGAATAAATTTTGTCTACATTCATTGACAAGTCGACATATCCATCGATAGTAATCGGCTTGCCGTTGGCGCCGCGCAACTCATAAGAGTCAAACCTCACACGCCCGTTGTCGACAGGGATGCGGCGGCCGTCAAATGTAAGCGCCGACCCGTAGTTCTGTATGCGCACCTGTGCGGTGTCAAACTGCAGATAGCCGTTGATTGATGGATTAGTCTCCGGTCCCACCACTTTCATAGAGCCGTTAAGATAGCCCGTCATGTCGCCGGTACCGTCGGGAAGAAACGCACTCGCCCTCGACAGCGGAAGACGCTTGATGGCAATGTCGAGATTGTATTCCGAGGTTGGCAACGAATCGTTTTTCATGCCGCGCAGAGTCATTATCTCCTTTCCGTCAAGCTCCATGTCGGCAAGCGCGTATGTCTTTTTCGCATCGTCGGTCATGGCAAGCTTGGCGTCAAGGTCGAGATTGCCCACAAGCTTCTTGCCGTACGACATACGGTCGACCCTTACACAACAGTCGCCCCAATAATATTGCTCGTTGAAATTGATTTTCGCATTGCCCGACAGCGTGCCGTCGATCGGCGGAGCAAAAGGCGACAACACAAGCCAATCGCGCAGCTCGATGCCCGCAAGCTCGGCATTGATGCCGTTGTGAAACAATCCGTCGCGGTCGGTGTAGAGCTTGATAAGGCTCTTGCCGGCACTGTTGACCGTCATACTTGCCTTAAACAGATTCTTGTTCATGTCGTATGCCACGTAGTTGCTCTCGTTGACCGTCCAGTCGCGGAAGGCGATGCGTGGATTCAGCGGATAAAGGCGTGCCGTGACGATGCTGTCGGCGATTTCCGCCCGCAGTCCGAACTTGAATCCCGTCTCGTCGTAACGGTCCACCTGCGTTATGAATATGTCGGCACAGTTTGCGCTCACCGACCCTTTTATCGTAGCCGTTTTCAGAAACTCGGCATTGCCCGGCTTGTTGTTGACGCCGAGACTGTATATCAGCGAGTCGCAGTCGGTGTGGCTTTCCATTGTTATCTCGTCGAAACGCACGTCGCCCACGCCGAAATCACGAAGCGACGCCTGTAGCCTCAGCTCTTCACGCTTCTCCACACCAATGTTGAGCTCGCCGTAACTTGCGCCCATACCAGAGAAATATTTCTGCACGATGTTGCGGTCTTTCGACTTGAAGTCGAGAGTGAACAGCGGCAGGCATCGGTTAAGCTGTACAAGGTTGAGACGCTGCGCCACAAGCATACTGTCGACAGCCGGCATTATCTGTGCCAATGAGTCGGACAGAGCTGTCAGCCCCACCGGAGTCTGGAACGACATGCGCATATCGTTGTTGCGCAGGCGAAACCCAGTGTGTTCAGGATTCGAACGGAACCCCATGTCGATGCTGTCTGTGCGGAACGTGTTGCCCGGGAGCAGCACAAACAGATCGGACAAGCGCATATAGCCGGCATATTCTTCTTTTTTCGGATTTATAAGTCCTACGCCCTGTATGTTCATTCCTCCCGACAGTCGCTCTGTTGCCATATTCATCGCCACAAGGTCGATATTGTCGATACGGCCGTTGAATTTCACATGATACTCATCAGGCGTCATCTGTCCCTGCAAATTCATGCCAAGCATCACCTTCTCATCGTTAGACGACAACGCCACATCGTAGCTGCCGTTGTCAAGGCTGGCAGATGCCGACAAGCCGCGGTATTCCACTCCGGCATATTCTATGCTTGCGATATCGGCAAACGCGTCAGTGCGCATCTTATAGATATCGTAGCCCGAACCTTCGACGGTGACAGAGCCGCTGACAGAGCCTATATCGCCCGCCGGCAGCACCCCGCGCACGTTGAATCCCGCCAGATTCACCTCTGCGTCGTAATGCTCGTTCTTGAGATTTATCTTTCCGTCGGCAACCACTTTGCCGCCACCGGAAGTGGCGCGCAGGATGCCGCTGGCCTTCTCGTCGCTGTAGTCAATCTTTCCTTTCAACGCCACCGCCGGCACGTTGACATCAGCCGGCAGAGCAAGTGCCCGCTTCAGATAGCTGCCGCCCGTCATGCGCCCGTCAATGTCGACAGCGCCACGCATATACTGTGGCTTCATCACGTTGCTGAACCGGCCCTTGAGCTTAATGTCGAGCACTTTAGGAACACTCACCTCCACCCTCCTCACATCAACAGTGCGCATCGTGCCGCCCGCGTCGACGCTGAGGTCCACAGTGGGGCTGCCGAACGACTTCCACAAAGGCTTCAGCAGCGGCATAATCTTTCCGGCATCGGAAAGTGAGATTTTCGATGTTATCTTCGCATCAACCCGGGCATTGTCGTCGCCGCTTAGCGCCGATGCGTCGAGCCATGCGTCAATGCCAAGCTCCGAGTCGGCTGTAGCCAGACGGAACTGCTCAATGCTCATTTTCTTGTCGTCGATGGCCACAATTCCCGATGTCGACACCACCTTAAGCCCACAACGCTCGCGCGCCGTCAACGCAGTTAGCGGCAGACGAATCATCGAGCCGCGGTTATACAGATTGTCGACAGCAATGTTGATGCTGTCGAGCTGTATGTAGGCAGGATCAAAACCTATTCCCCCACTTGCTCCACTCGTGGCATAAAGCGCACGGCTGTCTGCCACCCTGAAATGACGCGCCACCACCGTCCACGGCTTGCCGGCGGCATCGGTTTTCATTGTGTCGGGAGGCAGCTGCGCCTCAAATGCCTTGGCTGATTTTTCAGTAGGCTGGATATATTCGGCATTCAGACGCGCCACGCCAAGCGACGCCACGCGCACAAGGTTTGTCGACATGTTGACACACACATCACGGATTTCTCCTTCGGCAACCGCCGCATCAAGACGTTCTATCGTCGGCATCATCTCCATGCGGTAGTGCAGATTTCTGATGCCCAGTTTGTCCACGGTGATGAGCAGAGGAATTTGCGCCGATGTGTCCTTCGGCTCAGGCTTTGCCTTGCGGTTGTCAAACAAAATGACCGCGTCGGCTCCGTCAACCATCGCCTCACCGAGGTCGATATGGTCAGACAACAGTCCGTAGCGGCTGCGCGACAAAGAGAAGCTGCGCAGACGCGCCGTGAGAAGCATCGACGAGTCTTTGCTCAGCATCCTGTAATATGCCTGGTCGACACTGACTCCTCCAATCCCGACATCGCCCGTCAGCAACGACAGCAGGCGCACGTTGGTTGCCACATGGCGGCTCTGAATCATCGTGTCGCGATGCTCGTCAAGCACAAGCAGATTGTCGATGGAAAGACGCAAAGGAAACTCAAGCGACAGTTCGCCAATCTCGACAGTGTAGCCGGTAGACTCTGCCACCTTCTCCACCACAAAATTTTTGACGGCACGCTGCACACCGGGAATATAAAGCAACGACGGCAGGACAAACAGCACAACGGCAACGGCGGCAACCGCTCTCAATATGCGCTTTGCCGTCTTGTGCCGTACAATTTTCTTCTCTACAGGCTGCTGTTGTGTCTCTTTACCGTCTGTCATCAATGTTTGTTTTTTGCTGAAATCAGCCAAGCCAGAATGATGCCGTAGACAGCGCCAGCGATGTCGGCAAGCAGGTCATACCAATCGCCGCTGCGCCCCATCCGCATCTTCCATTGTGCCAATTCAATCAATCCGCCGAAAGCCGAGAGGCTGACAAATATCCAGCCCATAAGACGCGCTTCGTCGACCGGCTTCTTGCCACGACGGAAATCGAAATGATAGGCAAAAGCCATGGCTAAAAACATCATAAAATGCACCACCTTGTCGGCTCCCTCAAACAGAGGAATGCGCACACTCCCGAACGGACGCGGTGCCAACGTCAGATAAAGCACGCCAGCAGTTACGACCGCCGATGTCAGAAACCGTGGAATTTTATCCAATATCTTCATCTTTCTGCTTCAGCTTTTGATTAATTTACAAATTTAACTCTTTTTGCCGAAATCGCTGTCCTCACCACACTATTTTTATCGGTAAAACCGCAAATGGCACAAGTTTAATCAGAAAAGTTCGCAAGTGCGTATAATTTGCATTAAATTTGCACTAAATTTAAGGATATGAACAGAAAAGACTTTGAGATAATGGCCCCGGTAGGCTCCTACGAGTCGCTCTACGCTGCGATTCAGGGAGGCGCCGACGCTATATATTTCGGCATCGAGGGGTTGAACATGCGTGCCCGCTCTGCCAACAATTTCACCACCGACGACCTTCGCAAGATTGCAGGCATCTGCGACGAGAACGGTCTGAAAAGCTATCTGACAGTCAACACGATTGTCTACGACGAGGACATCGCTCTGATGCACGAGATTGTAAACGCCGCCAAGGAAGCGAAGATTTCGGCAATCATAGCCTCCGACATGGCCACAATCCTATATGCGCGCAGCATCGACGTGGAAGTGCACATCTCGACGCAAGTGAACGTGTCAAACAGCGAGGCTGCAAGATTCTACGCGCAGTATGCCGATGTGCTTGTGCTGGCGCGCGAGCTCAACCTGACACAAGTGGCAGGCATCTACGACACCATCCAGCGCGACAACATCTGCGGACCGCACGGCGAACGTCTGCGCATCGAAATGTTTTGCCACGGCGCGCTCTGCATGGCGGTGTCGGGCAAATGCTATCTGAGTCTGCACGAAATGAACTCGTCGGCAAACCGCGGAGCATGCACGCAGATATGCCGACGCGGATACGAGGTGACCGACCGCGAGACGGGCGACCAGCTCGCCATAGAGAATAAATACATCATGTCGCCCAAAGACTTGAAAACCATCCATTTTATGAACAAGATGATCGATGCCGGCGTGCGAGTGTTCAAAATCGAGGGACGCGCCCGTTCGGCGGAATATGTGCGCACTGTCGTGTCGTGCTACAACGAGGCTATCAACGCCTGCTGCGACGGTACATATTCGGAGGAGATGGTTGCCGGATGGGACGAACGGCTGAAGAAGGTGTTCAACCGCGGATTCTGGAATGGCTACTATCTCGGTCAGCGTCTCGGCGAATGGACATCAAAATACGGTTCTTCGGCGACTCGCGTGAAAATCTACGCTGCAAAAGGCGTGCGCTATTTCTCAAACATTCATGTGGCAGAATTCCTTATGGAGAACGATGAGCTGCACGTGGGCGACGAGATTGTAATATCGGGACCGACAACCGGCGCCATCATCATGAAAGTGGAGGAAATACGCGTCGACCTGAAACCGGTAGAGAAGACGGTGCGTGGAGAGAGGTTCTCAATAAAAGTCGACGAGCGTGTGCGCCCGAGCGACAAACTCTACGTGTGGCGCGATGTGGAGGAAGTGCGCCGGCAAAGGGTAATCAAGTAAACGCAATGGACAACGCAACGATACAGAACCGTCGGCTGGAACAGACAGCCGACGGTTCTTCAACAATATATCTGCCCGACCTCGACGAGCATTACCACTCTGTGAAAGGCGCGCTTACAGAATCGACCCACATTTTCATCAACTGCGGGCTACGACACTGCCGCAAGTCGGACGTGACTATATTTGAAGTGGGCTTCGGCACCGGGCTCAACGCCGCCCTGACGGCTCTCAGCACCGACAACCGGCACATTGACTACCACAGCGTGGAGCGCTACCCCTTGTCGGCCGACGACGCTGCCGCCTACAGCCGCACGGTGGAGGCTCCTGTCGACGGTATGATAAGACAGCTGAACGCAGCGGCGTGGGACGCACCGACAGCCGTCACGCCTCTGTTCACACTCCACAAGATTCTCGGCGATGTCGCCACAGCACCACTGCCAGAAGGCATCGATGTGGTCTATTTCGACGCTTTCGCTCCTGAAAAGCAACCGGAGATGTGGTCGGAAAGCATCTTCAGCCGCATCTATGACGCGATGGCCGACGGCGGCATCCTGACCACATATTGCGCAAAAGGCGCTGTGCGCCGCCTTCTGCAGTCGGTAGGGTTCACCGTCGAACGTCTGCCCGGACCGCCCAGAGGCAAGCGCGAAATACTCCGCGCCACAAAATAATGACAATCGAGGCATGCGGTAATCCGCACGCCTCGACAGTTTTTTTATATGTTTATAATGACATCAATATGCCTCCGCCACCTCTTCGACGACAGCAGAGTCAACACTATAATCGTCTGGCTCTGACTCAAACACGGGCTCCTCGGCAACCTCGCTGTAGAACACGTCGACATGCGACCCGGCTAAATTCAGCTCCTTGTAGGAATCCTTTGTCTGCTCCTCGCCTTTCTCGTTGATAAGCACCCACGAATTACCGTCTTTGGCAAAATAGCGGTCGGCGACAACAGAAGTCTGTTTCAGTCCGCTGTATTCAAAATCAATAACAACATCGCCTTTAGCGTCAATCACGCCAAATTTAAAGTCGTCGTTGCAGGCAATGTAGCGGTTCTTGTTTGCATACTCCAACGATAAGTATTTCGGGCGCACAAGCACCTCGCCGTCGGTAGAGATGAGGCCATATCTGTTGTCTCTGCGGAACACCGTCTTGCCGTCGTTGATTTCATAGCAACCGTCACTCTCCATCTTGCTGTTGGTGAACGCCTCTTCGCCGTTCTTGTCAAGAAACACGACCTTGTCGCCCTTCGCAATCGGTGCATAGCCATTGTGATAGAATGCAATCGGGTTGTATTTATCCAGGCTCATCGACTTTATCGTCTCGCCTTTTTTGTCGATAATCAAAATCTTCTCATTCTTCAACACAAACGCCCGGCCGTCGGAAAACGGAGTGGCTTGATCGTATTTTGCAGGGATAACTTCCTCTCCTTTAGTGTCAAGAAATCCCCACTTGCCGTCTTTGCAGAATGCGGCAAGGCCTTCAGAGAAACCGCTTGTCCGCGACACTTTTTTAGGCAGTTTCTTCACCTCTTCAAATTTCTTGTTGACAATCATAATGCCTTGCCCTTCTTTCACAGCAAACGTCACGTCTTCATCGCCAAACGTGCCGAGCTGCGTATATTTGCCCTTGCCTATGGCATTTTTCGAGTCGTCAATCTTATAGCACTCATAGTAGCCACTCTTCGTGCGCACCACAAACATCCCGTCTTCAACAACCGACGGCATTTCATCAAAATCATTCTGGCAAAGCACATCGCCTGTCTTCGTGTCCAGAATACTCCACTTCTCCTCGCCGTCGAGCACCACTGGCACATAACGGGTCTTTTCCTTGTCACCCGAGCAACTCCACAACGAGCTGCCCACCAACACTGCCAGCACGGCAGCCTTCAAGCAATTGATGATTCTCATAATTATTAGGTTTATTTCGTTATTTCCAACGAAGTTAAGCACTATTTCCCCGATTTCCAAGAATTTTTTTGTAAAAAGTCATCTTCTCTTCAAAATTCTTTTCATAAAATAGGCGGCGCCTCGGAAAAGAAAATCGAGCAAGCTCTTTTCTTTCCTCTCGGCTTGCACTATTTTGGATAAGATAGGCGGCATCTTAGCAAATCGTGCAAATAAATTTGCCGTTTTGCATTCGATTTGCACTATCTTTGCACTACGAAATAAACAGAACAAAAATATGAGCATCTTGAAACAAAATTGCCCAGTGGCGCTATGCAGCGACCATGCCGGCTACGACACAAAGGAGGCTGTAAAAGCCTACCTCGAATCAGAAGGCATAGCCTACAAGGATTTCGGCACTTATTCTACCGACAGTTGCGACTATCCCGACTTCGCCCACCCTTGCGCTGAGGCTGTGGAGAAGGGTGAATGCTATCCCGGCATCGCCGTGTGCGGCAGCGGAGAGGGCATCAGCATGACTCTCAACAAGCACCAGGGCATCCGTGCAGCCCTTTGCTGGATCCCTGAAGTGGCTGCCCTTTCGCGCCAACACAACGATGCCAATGTGCTTGCAATGCCTGGTCGCTTCGTTAGCAACGAGCAAGCCATCGAGATGGTGAAGACGTTTCTCAACACTGACTTCGAGGGCGGACGACATATCCGCCGCATCGAAAAGATTCCGGTGAAATAAAATTTGCGTCTATTAAACAATCTGAATGCGGACTGCCTTATCAGCTGCCCGCATTTTTTTATTTTCTCATCACAACAAGGACTGTTGGGCTGCTTTCAATAAAATAGGCGGCGCCTCGGAAAAGAAAATTGAGCAAGCTCTTTTCTTTCCGCTCGGCTTGCACTATCTTTGCAAAAACTATCTATTTATGGAGAAAGACGAGATTCAGAAACTGACATACTCTGAGGCGGTTGCCGAATTGGAGAAGATTGTGCGTGAGATGCAGAGCGATGCCTGCAGCATCGACAACTTGTCGCGACTCACGTCGCGCTCCCTTGAATTGCTGAAAGTGTGCAAGGCTAAATTGCTTTCCACCGACGAGGAACTGAAAAAAATCCTTGCCGAACTTGAAGCTTAAATACGAGATATTACCCTATGACTAAATTATAATTCACTTAACAAAACACTCTATGAAGCATTTTATCCTGACTGCCGCGGCTCTGCTTTCCGCATCAGCCTCGCTGGGCGCAACGGAGGTGCTGACGTCGCCCGACGGACGGCTGCAGTTGTCGTTCGACCTCACCAACGACGGAACACCAACCTACAAAATGGATTACAACAACAAGCCGGTAATCGCTACAAGCCGGCTCGGTCTGGAACTTAAAAACCAGAAATCACTGCTCGACGGGTTCAAGATGGAACGCGTCAGCCGCTCGTCGTTCGACGAGACGTGGCAACCGGTATGGGGCGAGCAGTCGAGCATCCGAAACCACTACAACGAGATGGCTGTATGCCTGTCGCAACCCGACGACAACGGGCATCTGCGCGAGATGATTGTGCGTTTCCGACTCTACGACGATGGTGTAGGATTCCGCTATGAATGGCCGGCACAAGACAATTTCACCTATTTCACAATAAAGGAAGAGCGCACGGAATTTGCCATGACGGGCGACCACACTGCCTATTGGATTCCGGGCGACTACGACACTCAGGAATACGACTACACCATAAGCCGCCTGTCGGAGGTGCGCGAGAAAATGCCTGCCGTGAAGTTCAGCTACAATGTGTCGTCGACAGTGTTCTCCGACACCGGCGTGCAGACGTCGCTGCAACTGAAAACCGACGACGGAATATACCTTAACATCCATGAGGCGGCGTGTGTGGACTACTCCACAATGCACCTCAACCTCGACGAGAAACGCATGGTGCTGACGTCGTGGCTCACCCCCGACGCCCGTGGCGACAAGGGCTATCTGATGGCTCCTTGCCACTCTCCATGGCGCACCGTAATGGTCACTTCTACAGCCACCGCCGCCCTCGACTCAAAGCTCATCCTCAACCTCAACGAGCCGTGCAAGCTTGAAGACACGTCGTGGATACACCCTACGAAATACATGGGCGTATGGTGGGAGATGATTGTTGGCAAAAGCTCATGGGCTTACTCAAACGCTTCGGCTGTCAACCTCGACAGCATCGACTACAAAACCATGAAGCCTAACGGCATCCACGGTGCAAACAACGACAACGTGAAGCGTTACATCGACTTTGCCGCCGAAAACGGATTCGACCAGCTGCTGGTGGAAGGATGGAACATCGGATGGGAAGACTGGTTCGGCCACGAAAAGGATTATGTGTTTGACTTTGTCACTCCAAACCCCGACTTCGACATCGCAATGCTCAACGACTATGCTCACAGCAAAGGCATCAAACTGATGATGCACCACGAAACTTCGGGCTCGCTGCGCAACTATGAGCGCCACCTCGACGCAGCATACTCGCTGATGAACAAATATGGATACGACGCCGTAAAGAGCGGATATGTGGGCAATATGGTGCCGCGTGGAGAATATCACTACGGACAATGGGCAAACAACCACTATCTCTACTGCGTGAAGGAAGCCGCCAAACACAAAATAATGGTCAACGCGCACGAGGCGACTCGCCCAACCGGACTTTGCCGCACATACCCAAACCTTGTGGGCAACGAGAGCGCCCGCGGAACGGAATATCAGCAGTCGGCAGGAATCATGCCGCACCACGTGACAATTCTGCCGTTCACGCGTCTGCAGGGCGGCCCGATGGACTACACTCCTGGTATCTTCTGCATGGACGTGTCGAAACTCAATCCTGAAAACCACGGACATGTCAACGCCACGCTGTGCAACCAGCTGGCACTCTACGTGACACTCTACTCTCCGCTGCAGATGGCAGCCGACGTGCCTGAAAACTATATGCGCTACGCCGACGCCTTCCGCTTCATCAAGGATGTGGCTGTAGATTGGGACGAGAGCCGCTATCTCGCGGCCGAACCTGGTGAATACATCATTGCAGCGCGCCGTGAGAAAGGCGGACAGCGCTGGTTTGTGGGCGGTGTGACCAACGAGGACGCACGCACAATGACCGTCGACTTCTCTTTCCTTACAAAGGGTCAGAAATATATGGCAACAATATATGCCGACGCAAAAGACGCCGACTATGAGACAAATCCTGAAAAGTATGTGATCTCGCGCCGCGTGGTGACTGCAAAAGACAAGGAGAAAATCTTTATGGCCCGCGGTGGAGGCTTCGCCATCAGCCTTATGCCCGTCGACGACCACACGCAGAAATTGAAAAAACGCAAATAACGACACTCAATCCGTGTCAAGCACCCTTGCCATTATTTGGCAAGGGTGCTTTTTTATGCCGTTTTATTTGCCACAGAGCAAATTATAATGTAATTTTGGAAAGACAATAAAAGACTATAAGACAATGTTTGACACGTCACGACCATTCACGTTCGACCGCGTGGTGCGCATCCTGATCACCATCGCCACGCTTATCGGCGCCTACTGGCTGCTCAAAGCAATCAGCGGCGCGCTGCTGCCTTTCTGCGTAGCCTGCCTGCTTGCCTACATCTTCGAACCATTCGTGGCTTTCAACAAACGGCTGCTTCGCTGCCGCGGCAACGTGCTGCCGATATTCCTCTTTCTTGTCGAACTCTTCGGAGTCATCGCCCTGCTCGGCTGGTTTCTCATCCCCCGCATCATCGACGAGATTGTCACCGTGGGCAACCTGTTCAACGACTATGCCACATCAAGCAGCAGCCGCTACATTCCGCAGGCTGTACACGACTTTGTCATGAAATATGTCGACATGAAGACACTCGCATCCGTGCTGACGCAGGAACAGTGGAGCGACATAGTGCAAAAATCGCTGTCGGGCACATGGACCATGGTCAGCGGAAGTATCTCAATGCTGCTGACAGTGTGCAGTTGGTTTATCGTACTGCTATACTTCATCTTCATCCTGCTCGATTACGACCGCTTCATGAACAGCATGCGCAGCCTGATCCCTCAAAAATACAAACCGACGGTGCTGAAAATCGCCGGCGACATCAAAAACAGCATGAACCGCTATTTCCGCGGACAAACGCTCGTGGCGCTGTGCGTCGGAGTGCTTTTCAGCATAGGCTTCCTCATCATCGACCTTCCGCTCGCCATCATTATGGGCATGTTTATCGGACTGCTCAACATGGTGCCGTATCTGCAACTCATCTCGCTGCTGCCCACCACACTGCTGTGCGTGGTCTATGCCGCCGAGACAAATTCCAGCTTCTGGGTGATTTTCGCTTTGGCAATGGTGGTCTATGGTGTGGTACAGCTGATACAAGACCTGTATCTCGTGCCAAAAATCATGGGAAAGACAATGGGGCTCAACCCTGCAATCATCCTTCTGTCGCTGTCAATCTGGGGATCGCTGCTCGGATTCCTCGGCTTGATAATCGCCTTGCCGCTCACCACACTGCTTCTGTCATACTACAACACCTACGTGCTGCACGAAGGCAAACCGGAAGAATCTGCTGAAAACCAAAATATCGGGAACTAAAAAAGCGGCACGGCTGAAGCATCAAAACCGACCGTTCCTGTGTGTGTCTACCACAGATTGAAGCGCCATCCCACTTTCATCTCCACACTGAACAGCGAGTTGGCAAGAATCGTTTTCTTGTCGGCCACAACAGCCACATCCGTCTTGCCCACAATTCCGGCAAACCATCGGCGGTTGTTCCATGTGACAGAAAGATTCAGGCGGTTGTACAGCCGGAACGAACACCCCGGATTGACACTCGACTGCTTGCCTTTCGACACCGACGGAATCACAGCCTCGCTCACGCCAATGTTGTAGTGCTTCGCCGGCACCCAGTTGTAGGCATAACCGCCTTTCACGCCACAGGTCTGCTCCTTGACGGTGAACACCCTCGAGTGCCATTCCTCCGGCAATTGAGGCTTCAGATAATCCGGCAGTTTCGCGAAATCGAAATTAAGGTCCTGATTGTTGTAGGAGAAACCCACGAAGAAAGAGCCCTGGCTACGCAGCTGCAGTTTGCTGATTGAGAACGCCGCCGCATAGCTGTAGCGTTTGTTGTTGAAGAAATAAACCGCCTCGATGCCCCACGACGACGTGCGCACACCGTCAAACTTCTCATTGATGCCCTTCATGTCACCCACCCGCTTAAGGTTCATCCCCACATCATTCTTTATAGAATAAAGGCTTGCGGTAAACAAAGCACACGTAAAATCGAAATTGAACTTCGACTTGCGCCGATCAACGCCGCCAAACAGCTTGTTGATGTTGAAATCATAGCCGAGCGACACCGCGAGATACGTTATGTCGAAACCGATAGTGTTGGTCGACGGCGAACGCATCTCCACCTTGCAGTCATGGTCAATCAGAAAGCGATTGTCGTCAATCCAACTGTTGGTGCGCAATTTCACGTTCATCTTATAGCCCGTACCTTTTACGTATGCAGAATCGTAGGAATTGAAGAAACGATCGCCCCAACGATAGGTATTGACACAGAAACGAGGAAACTTACCCCACTCCGCCACCGAATCAAGCGCAAACGACAATGCCTTGCCCGGAACGGCAACACACACCATCGCTGTCAAAACCATTAAAATTTTCTTGATTCTCATCATTTTTGTTTGCGGACTGCAAAATTACAAAAAATCCAAGACTCCCGAAAAAAAAAACAATCTACACAACTCATCAAAAACTGCCGGGACAGCATCCCTTGACAGCATCCCTGCAGATGGGTGACCAACAGCCTTCAACGGCGCATCACACCGAGTTTTCCAACTTCCCGTTTTCCCGTTTTTTCAAACCTAAAAATCCTTATTCAGACACAAAGTTTCCCAAAAATATTTTTATTCCACTCATTATAAGCAAGTTAAAAATTAACAATTGCCAAAAAGTTTCCAAAAATAAAAATTTACTTTGTTATTTGAAAAACAATATCTACCTTTGAACCCACAATCCAAAACTGAAATAATTAACCCAAGAATATGATACAGACAGTGATTAAACGCGACGGAAGAGTCGTGGGCTACAACGAAGAGAAAATCAAGGCGGCAATCCGCAAAGCGATGATTACGACGGAGAAGGGCGAGGACGAATCGCTTATCCAGAAAATCACCGACCGCATCGGCATGAACGGCAAAGAGCAAATGAGCGTAGAGGAAATTCAGGACAACGTTGAGCTTGAATTGATGAAGAGTTCGCGCAAGGAAGTGGCAAAACGCTACATCGCCTACCGCGACCAGCGCAGCATCGCACGCCGCGCCAAGACACGCGACATTTTCCTTGAAATCATCGAGGCGAAGTCGAACGACATCACACGCGAGAACGCCAACATGAACGCCGACTCGCCAGCCGGCATGATGATGAAATTTGCCAGCGAGACAACAAAACCGTTTGTCGACGACTACCTCCTCTCCCCAGAGACAGCCGACGCCGTAAAAGGCAACTATCTGCACATCCACGACAAAGACTACTATCCGACAAAGAGTCTCACCTGCGTGCAGCATCCGCTCGACAAAGTGCTTAAATACGGATTCTCGGCAGGCCACGGAGAGTCGCGCCCGGCAAAACGCATCGAGACAGCAAGCATCATCGGCTGCATCTCCCTCGAAACAGCTCAGAACGAGATGCACGGCGGACAGGCAATCCCCGCATTCGACTTCTATCTGGCTCCCTACGTACGCTCATCGTTTGTTGAAGAAGTGAAAAACACCGAAGCCATCTTCGGTCAGGACTTCAGCGACCTGTATGACATAAAACTTGACGACTTCATCAAAAAGCCGCTCGACGGACTCGAAGGTAAGGACCGTGCGCTGCAGCACGCCATCAACAAGACCGTCAACCGCGTACACCAGGCTATGGAAGCATTCATCCACAACATGAACACCATCCACTCTCGTGGAGGCAACCAAGTGGTGTTCAGCTCAATAAACTACGGCACCGACACCAGTGCCGAAGGCCGCTGCATTATCCGCGAAATCCTCAACTCAACATACGAAGGAGTGGGCAACGGAGCCACAGCCATCTTCCCTATCCAGATTTGGAAAAAGAAACGCGGCGTCAACTATCTGAAGGAAGACCGCAACTACGACCTGTATAAATTGGCATGCAAAGTGACAGCACGCCGCTTCTTCCCCAACTTCGTGAACCTCGACGCCACCTTCAACTTCCACGAGAAATGGCGCGCCGACGACCCGGAACGCTATCACTACGAAGTGGCTACAATGGGATGCCGCACGCGCGTGTTTGAAAACCGCTTCGGCGAAAAGACATCTATCGGACGCGGCAACCTGTCGTTCTCCACAATCAACATCGTGAAACTCGCCATCGAATGTATGGGCATCCAAAACGAAAAAGAGCGCATCGATGCCTTCTTCAAGAAGCTCGACAATATGCTTGAAATCACAGCCACACAACTCTGCGAGCGTTACGACTTCCAGAAAACGGCTCTTGCCAAGCAATTCCCGCTGCTAATGTCGAAACTATGGAACGGAGGCGACCTGCTGAAACCCGACCAGACCGTAGAGAGCGTTATCAACCAGGGCACACTCGGAATCGGATTCATCGGCTTGGCTGAATGCCTTGTGGCACTCACCGGCAAACACCACGGAGAGTCGAAGGAAAGCCAGGAGCTCGGTCTGCGCATTGTGGGCTACATGCGAAGCAAGGCAAACGAGTTCTCTGAACGCTACAACCACAACTTCAGCGTGCTCGCCACTCCGGCAGAAGGCCTTTCCGGAAAATTCACCAAGCGCGACCGCAAGACGTTCGGCATAATCAAAGGCGTGACCGACAAAGAGTACTACACCAACTCAAACCACGTGCCGGTATGGTACAAGTGCAGCCCTCGCCACAAGGCTGAAGTGGAGGCTCCCTACCACGAGCTCACTCGCGGCGGACACATATTCTATGTGGAAATCGACGGCGACGCAACTCACAACCCAGAGGCTATCGCCGACATCGTCGACCTCATCGACAAGTACAACATCGGATACGGATCGGTCAACCACAACCGCAACCGCTGTATGGACTGCGGATATGAAGACGCCACCGACAACCTCGACACATGCCCTAAGTGCGGCAGCCACAGAATCGACAAGCTGCAGCGCATCACGGGCTACCTCGTAGGCACCACCGACCGCTGGAACAGCGCCAAACTGGCAGAACTTAACGACCGCGTGGTTCACAAATAAAAACCACAGATGAGAATAAGAGTATTGGATATTGTTGAAGGCACAAGCGTTGACGGACCGGGACTCCGCACGTCAATCTACCTTGCCGGATGCCACCACCGCTGCCCAGGATGCCACAATCCGGAATCCTGGGCAATGGACGGCGGCAGAGAGGCCTCTGTCGACGAGCTACTCGACACCATTCGCTACAACGACTTCAACGTGACCCTATCGGGCGGAGATCCGCTCTACCACCCAAAAGAGGTGGCGGAACTGTGCCGGCGCATCAAGCAGGAACTGGGAAAAACCGTTTGGTGTTTTACGGGTTTCACTTGGGACGAGATACAAGCCGACCCGGCATTGCAACTTCCGCTGCAATGGATCGACGTGGTGGTCGAAGGACGCTTTATCGAGGCTCTGCGCGACACGCAGCTGCGCTTCCGCGGCAGCCCCAACCAGCGCATCGTCGACGTTGCAGCATCAAGAGGGAAAACAATACCGGTGGAACTGACCGAATATTATTAATCAGACTAAATACACAATCTATAGAATGACGTTTCTACAACAGATACGCGATGGCATCATCGCTTTCAGCGACTTTATATGCGGATATCCGCTGTTTGTGCTGCTAATCGGCGGCGGACTGTTTCTGTTCATCTACTCCAAGGCTTTGCCAATCCGTTGGCTGAGCCTTGCGCTGCATTCGCTCCGCGTAAAAAAACAGGGAGAAGGTCAAATAAGCTCATTCCAGGCACTGATGAGCACCATCTCGTCGACCGTAGGACTGGGCAACATCGCCGGCGTGGCGATAGCTCTGGTTGTCGGCGGTCCAGGAGCCATCTTCTGGATGTGGGTGAGCGCACTTCTCGGAATGGCGACAAAATTTTTCGAGGGCACACTTGCCATAATGTATAAGGGCAAGGACGACCGCAACGAAGTGCAAGGCGGACCGATGTATGTGATTACCAAAGGTCTCGGCAAACGGATGAAGCCGCTTGCGGTGGTGTTCTCCGTAGCGGGAATGGTGGGCAGTTTTGCCCTGATGCAAGCCAACCAGCTCACCGAAGCAATGGCAACCGTCTGCATAAGTCCGCTGCTCGGCATCGCCGACTCCACAACCATGCGCTTCATCATCGGTGTCTGTATCTGCGCCATCGTGTCGGTCGTGGTGCTCGGAGGGCTGAAACGCATAGCCAACGTTGCCACAAAGATAGTGCCCATAATGGTGGGATGCTACTTTCTGATGGTGCTCTACATAATAGTCACCAATCTTGACCTGCTGCCATCCACATTCGCCGCCATCATCAACGGCGCGTTCAACCTGCAGGCAGGCATCGGCGGTATGGTCGGCACAGCCATCATCGGCGCACGCCGCGCCATGTATGTCAACGAGGCAGGTGTCGGTACGGCAGGAATGATGCACGGAGCGTCGATGAATGCCGAACCCGTGCGCGAAGGACTCGTAGCGATGCTCGGACCGGCAATCGACTCCGGACTCGTCTGCACCCTCACGGCAATACCCATCATAATGGCAGGCAACTTCCACACAGAAGGCGTTGCCGGACTCTCGATAGCCCTTGAGGCATACGACATACTCATCCCCGTTGTCGGAAAGTACCTGCTGCTTGTCATGGTTGTGGTGTTTGCCATGTCGACCATGTTCTCCTACTCATACTACGGCTGCAAATGCACGTCCTATCTATTTGGCTCAAAAAACACTAAATACTATCTGTATTTCTACCTTCTCACACTTGTGATTTCCAGCGTGATGACCCTCGGTCTGACTGTAAGCGTCATGGACATAGCCTTTGCGGTTATGGCATTTCCGAATATGCTTGCCGTGTTCTGCCTCGCGCCCAAAGTGAAAGAAGAAATCAAGAAATTCAAGAGCCTGAAATAGCGCCGCGTCAAAAAAACTTATAATAAAAAATACGAGACTCATTTTCTGAATCCCGTATTTCCATTTACACAAAATGTTTTATAGTGCCAGGATTTTTATATGGACTTCTTGTAACAATGTAATGTACTGAGGAATAACAATAAATTAAACATATCTGATTGCCCCTCCACTTCCAAAAGGATAATCGTTTACATCCTTGTTGAGGTAAGGAGAATCTGCAATCAACACACCATAAAAACAACATCTTTCTTTGCTGAAATATACTTTGCTTTCTGCATCATAAGAAGTCCATTCATAACCTTCGACTTTAAGGACAGCACGTACAATCCCGCGATATACGCCTAACACATAATCTATTTGACTTGCACGAGACTTTGCTATTGCCCAATACTTACGCGTTTTTTCATAGATGTCCGTTCTCCGATATATTCCATGAACTTTCGCATCATCAAAAGTTCTATTTAAGCTAACTAGTAACAATCGTTCACTTGGATTTACTTTGATTTTCTCACAATCATAAATGGAACTGATTTCATCGACAGTTTTAATACCCTCATCCCACTGGTGATGTCCGCTCACAATATTAGTCAACACTTGTTCAGTATTGAATTTTGGATATGTAAGAAAATCTATAAGAACGGATTCTATCTTTAAAGCCTCTTCTTTTGTTAATTTATGACGAAGGATAAAATGCTCAACTTCTGCCCCGGAAGAGATAATATCACGAATCAGATTAAGTTTTAGTGATTCATCGTTTTCATGAAGCGCAGCTTTGCTATGGTTAAAAACTCTATTGCCACAACCTTTCCCTATATAAAAGATTTTATTGTTTCGAGGGTCTGTTAACGAGTAAACATAATAGCCAAGTTCCTCTATAGTTTTGTCACTGAACTTATTCATAATATTTACATTATTCTTTTTGTAGCGAAATAATAATAATCGGGTATTCTGTCTTTTACTTCAACAACTTTCTTTCCCCATTATCGCCATTTTCCAGCACACTCATTTGGTGGATGGCTATTTGATTGAGTTTTATAAGTCGCTTTCCTTGTGGAATTCCCTGCTCGATAAACACAGCATTCAGATTTTCCATATTGGACAGGCATATAAGTTCATTGATGGTGGCATAATCCCGAATATTACCTTTCAAGTCAGGATTGTTTTCCCTCCATTCCTTTGCCGTCATTCCAAACATCGCTACATTCAGCACATCGGCTTCATTGGCATAAATGATATTTGCCTGTTTGGGCGTTATTTCAGCAGGAATAAGATTCTGCTTGATGGCATCCGTATGTATCCGATAGTTTATCTTTGACAATTCACGTTTTGCCGACCAGCCGAGTTGCCGTACCTCCTCGGTTTTAAGTCTTTGAAACTCTTCTATAAGGTAGAGCTTAAATGGTACACTGATTGCAGAACCAAATTCAAAGGCAATATCTTTGTGAGCATAAGTTCCGCCATAACGTCCCTTTTTTACAACAAGTCCAATAGCACTTGTACATTCAATCCATTCTGAAGCACTGAGTACAAAGGAAGGCAACCCGGCACTTTTTCTAAAGTGGTCAAATTCGACCACTTTAAAATTGGGATTGTGAATTACTTCCCAAGTTCCAAGAAATTCAATCGTATAGCGGTTTCTAATCCAATTCTTGATTATATCAGCAGATCGACTATCTCCATCTTTGGCTGAAGCCATATCTGTAAGGGAAATGTAATCCTGTTCAGCCCATTGCAAAACAGTTATTTGTGTATTTTGAACCGTAATCTTAGCCATAGCACTAAAGTGTTGAATTTCATTACAAAGGTAACCATAATTCACGATACTGTAGCATTTTCAAAGAAATATCATAGCGTTTTCTGATATAAACCATTATGGTATCTCAGAATTATATTACCTTTGTTGGCATAAAGAGTTATTTGACAGCATAGCAATGTAAAACGCTGAAATTCGCACGGTCTCTAACTCGTTACCACAACTTCTCAAATAGCTAGCTAAAAGTTTATTTCTCAAATGACTATATCAAACAGTTGAAAATCTATAATAAAAATTCGTACCTTTGCACAGTTTAAAAAATAGGTATGAAATCATTTCTGCAGATAGAGAATTTGACCAAGTCGTTTGGCGACAGAGTGCTGTTTTCCGATGTTACGTTCGGCATCTATGAAGGCGACAAAATTGGCTTGATAGCGAAAAACGGATCGGGAAAAACCACACTGCTGCGAATAATCGCCGGCGAAGAGTCCTACGACTCAGGCAGCCTTGTGTTCAGAAACGATTTGCGCGTAGGCTACTTGAAGCAGCTGCCGGAGCTCGACCCCAACCTGTCGGTAATCGAGGCGTGCCTATCGATCGACGACGAGCCGACGGCAGCCATACGCACCTATGAGCGCGCGCTGGCAAGCGGCGATGCCGACGCATTGGCAAAAGCGATGTCGCAGATGGACGCTGCCGGAGCATGGGACTATGAAGACCGCATACGCCAGACACTGACGCAACTGAAAATCATCGATATGAACCAGCCCGTCGGTCAGCTGTCGGGCGGACAGGTGAAGCGCGTGGCTCTCGCCAAAGTGGTGATCAACGAGCCCGAGCTGCTGATTCTCGACGAGCCCACCAACCACCTCGACATCGATATGATCGAATGGCTGGAAAGCTATCTGCAACGCAGCCGCATGTCGCTTCTGATGGTGACCCACGACCGTTACTTCCTCGACAAGGTCTGCTCAAAGATTGTGGAAATCGACAGCCGTCAGGTGTATGCCTACAACGGAAACTACGACTACTATCTGGAGAAACGCGAGGAACGCCTGTCGGCGCAAAGTGCGGAACTGGCAAAGGTGAAAAACCTGCTGCGCACCGAGCTCGACTGGATGCGCCGCCAGCCACAAGCCCGTGGCTCAAAAGCGAAATACCGCATCGATGCCTTCCACGACCTCACGCGGCGCTCACAGGTGAGACGCGACGACGCCGACGTGCAGCTGAACGTGAAGTCAACCTACATCGGCTCCAAAATCTTTGACGCTGTGGATGTGACAAAGGCATACGACAACAAGGTGATACTCAACGGCTTCGAATACACGTTCGCACGATATGAAAAAGTGGGCATCGTGGGCAACAACGGCGTGGGCAAATCGACATTCATAAAAATGCTCCTCGGCGAGGTGGCTCCCGACTCCGGACATTTCGACATCGGCGAGACGGTGAAATTCGGCTACTACAGCCAAGACGGCATACAATTCAACGAGCAGGACAAAGTAATCGACGCCGTAAGACGCATAGCCGAAGTGGTGGTAATCGATGAAAAAACGCGCTACACCGCATCGCAGTTTCTGCAACTGTTTCTGTTCAGCCCCGAAACCCAGCAGAACTACATCTACAAGCTCAGCGGAGGCGAGAAGCGGAGGCTGTATCTTGCCACCGTGCTCATGCGCACCCCCAACTTCCTCATCCTCGACGAGCCGACCAACGACCTCGACATCACGACTCTCGGCATTTTGGAAGACTACATCACAAAGTTCCGCGGCTGCGTGATAATCGTGAGCCACGACCGTTTTTTCCTCGACCGCACCGTCGACCATTTGTTTGTGTTTGAAGGCAACGGCGTGGTCAAGGATTTCCCCGGCAACTATTCCGACTACCGCGAGTGGAAGACGCTCCAGAAAAAAGAAGAGGAAAAGCCGAAGAAAGAAGAGCCCAAAGCTCAACGCCAACAACGCACGTATGCCAACAAGATGACATTCAAGGAGCGCAAGGAGTTTGACTCGCTTTCTGCCGACATTGCCTCGCTTGAGGAAGAAAAGAAGCAAATAGAGGCCGACCTCAGCGGCGCGTCGCTCAGCGTTGACGAGATTACCGAACGGTCAAGGCGCATGCAGGAAATCATCGACGCCCTCGACGAAAAAGAGATGCGCTGGCTCGAACTTTCAGAAAAAGAGCAATAACAAACAATGGTCTACAATCAAAATACAAGCAATCAGCAGGCTGCCGAAAACACAGCATTCTCCATTCTGGTGTGCGCCGGGCTTTCCCACTTTATGAACGACATGATACAGTCGGTCATACCGTCAATCTACCCTATAATAAAAGACAGCTACGGCTTCTCGTTCGCGCAGATAGGCATCATCACGCTGTTTTTTCAAATGATGTCGTCGATTCTGCAGCCGTTCACTGGTTTCTATGCCGACCGCCATCCGCGCCCTTATGCCCTCGCCATTGGCATGTGCTTCACGCTTGCCGGACTGCTGTCGCTCGCCTTTGCCGGCACATTCACACTCATCATCCTGTCTGTAAGCCTCATCGGACTCGGCTCGTCGGTGTTTCACCCCGAAGCGTCGCGAGTGGCACAGATGGCGTCGGGCGGCAAAAAAAGCCTTGCGCAGTCAATCTTTCAAGTTGGCGGAAACGGCGGAAATGCCCTCGGCCCGATTCTTGCGGCACTCGTGGTACAACCGTTCGGCCAGCGCTCAATCGGCTGGTTCTCGATTGTGGCTGTCATAGCCATCCTCACGATGCTGCACATCGGCTCTTGGTACAAACGCCGGCTTTTAAACGCCACATTGCATAAAAAAGCCACACCGCAACCGTTCATCCACCTGTCGCGCCGACGCGTGCATTGGGTTCTTGCAATTCTTGTGGTACTGATTTTCTCGAAATATTTCTACCTGTCATGTATGACAAGTTATTTCACCTTCTTCCTGATTGACAAATTCCACATTTCGATACAAGCATCGCAGTTCTGCCTCTTCGCCTTTCTCGGCGCGTCGGCCATAGGCACACTCGGCGGTGGACTGCTCGGCGACCGTTTCGGCCGCAAATACGTGATTTGGGCATCCATCCTCGGCGCCGCTCCGTTTGCCTTGATGCTTCCGTTTGCGTCGTTCGGATGGACCATCGCACTCGCCGTAGTGGTAGGGCTTGTGATTTCATCGGCATTCTCCTCCATAGTGGTCTACGCCACCGACCTTATGCCCGACAAAATCGGTATGATTTCAGGGGTGTTTTTCGGACTGATGTTCGGACTCGGCGGTGTTGGTTCGGCTTTCTTCGGATGGCTTGCCGACCGCACAAGTGTGGAGTATATATTTCTTGTCAGCTCGTTCTCTCCGCTGCTCGGCATCGTGGCAGGACTTCTTCCAAACACGCAGAAAAAGACTGTCAGTCAACAATAAGCTGCATCTGCAAAGCGTCGACATATCCGCCGTCGGCACGCAGAAGCCAGTCGTGCAAAGTGCCCGCATTGCGGAAACCTGCCTTTTCAAACATCCACAGGCTCGGAGCATTGTCGGCAGCCACAACCGCATACACCTGATGCAGATGAAGCACGTCGCGGGCATACTCCAACAAGAGCGCCATCGCATCCCCGCCTATTCCCTGCCGCTGATATTCACGGTCAATCAACAGTCCGACAGCCGCCCGTCGGTTCACCGGATCGAAATCGAAAAGGTCAATCATCCCCACAGCATTGTCGGCAGTTTTCAAGCACACCATCATCCGGAGTTGCTTCTGTGCAAAAATGTCGGCAGTGTAGTTTTTAAGATATTCCCAAATCTGATGGCGCGAGAACGGAGCCGTCGCACATCCGAAACGCCACAAGTCGCAATCGTTCTCCCACCGATGAATCACATCAATGTCGGTAGGCTCGAGAGCCCGCAGATAAACCTTTCCGTTGTCAAGCATGTCGGTTTCTACATTTTAGGAGTTATCATCACCTTCGACTCCGACAAATAGGTTGCAAAGTCCATATTTCTGCGCGAAAACCGGTATATCGCCTTTATCGTTTCCGAATAAGAGCATTTGCGGTTGTCAAACACCACAAAAACCCTGCTGCTGAAAAAACGGTGAGTGCTCAGGTCGCGCACAATGCAATACTCATCATAAGGCACCTTCAAGGCATTTCTGATTTCAAGATATTCATCAGTCACCGCCTCCACATAATCGTAGTATTCCACCTCAGGCTGCTTTTTGGGCAGCAAGCGGTCCACAAACCTGTGAGCAAGCCCCATCCATGAGCGCAGACTGATAGCAAAGCGTATCACCGCTCCATAGACCAGACTGTAGTGCGGATAATGCTTACGGAAGAAAATCTGCATAGCCTCGTAGAACACCTTCACATAGCGATATGAATTTTTCTGAGTGCTCTCGCCTTTGTAATGTATTATGGGCGACGGAATATAGTAGTTTGAATAGCCAGCTTTCACAATGCGGTAAGACAAGTCGATATCCTCGCCATACATAAAGAAATCCTCATCAAATCCGCCAATGCTGCGCAGCAGATCGGTGCGTATGAAAATAAACGCACCGCTGAGGATGTCGACACGATGCGGACGGTCGTAAGGCAGATAGCGCAAATGATATTTGGCAAACAGCGGCGATTTCGGAAACAGCGACGACAGTCCGAAAATTTTGCAGAACGACACCCAAGGTGTCGGGAACGCCCGCTTCGACTCCGGCAGAAACCGTCCATTTCCGTCGAGCATACACACCCCGATACCGCCACAGTCGTCGGCATGCTTGTCGTAGAAATCCATACAGTCGCGCAGCGTGTGGCTGCCAATTATAGTGTCAGGGTTCAATATCAGCGTGAATTTGCCGCGGGCAATGGCGAACCCCTGGTTGTTGGCACGTCCGAAACCGGCATTCTCCCTGTTTTCTATCACAATCACATCGGGAAAACACTTTCTCAAATGTTCTATCGAGTCGTCACCGGAATTGTTGTCGACCACAATAATCTCGCCCGAGAATCCAGCCAGCGCCTCCTTTGCCGAACGCACCGTCTGCTCAAGGAAATACTTCACCCTGTAGTTGACAATCACTATCGAAACGTCTATATCACTGTGTCCTGCTTCCATTCCATTCATTTAGTAGAGTTGTTGAAACTGTCGGTAAACAGCGTGCGGTTCTGGATTGACCGTCCGAGCGTAACCTCATCTGTATACTCAATCTCGTTGCCCACAGCCACTCCGCGCGCCAGCATCGTGATCCGCACGTCGCTGCCGGCAAGTTTGCGGAAAATGTAGAAATTCGTCGTGTCGCCCTCCATCGTGGCACTCAGTGCCAGTATCACTTCTTTTACGCCGCCGGCCTCCACCCGCTTCACGAGGCTTTCAATCTCCACGTCCTGCGGTCCGATGCCGTCCATCGGCGAAATCAGTCCGCCGAGCACGTGATAAAGGCCATGATACTGGCGGGTGTTCTCCACCACCATCACATCCTTCACGTTTTCAACCACACAGACGGTCGACGCGTCGCGCGACGTGTCGGAGCATATCGGGCAACGGTCGGTTTCCGATATATTGTGGCACACCGAGCAATAGCGTATGCCCTCGCGCAATTTTATAATCGAATCGCCGAGCGACAACGCGGCTGTCTTGTCCTGACGCAACAGATGCAGAATCAGGCGCAACGCCGTTTTACGGCCTATACCTGGCAATTTGGCCATCTCATTGACCGCATTCTCAAGCAACGACGACGAAAATTCATTTTCCATAACGACAAAGGTAGCAGAAAAAGTTGACAATCTCCACGGCATAGACTCAGGATTTGGCAAATTCATTAGTTTTTCTTTATTTTGTAGACTAATTTTTTACAGAAATGAAAAAATACGCAATCATAGTGGCTGGCGGTTCGGGAACGAGATTCGGCTCGACACTGCCAAAGCAGTTCGTTCCTCTCGGCGGTGTGCCTGTGCTGATGCGCACCATCAAGGCATTCGCCGACTACGACCAGGACATCAACATTGTTGTGGCGCTTCCCTCTGAGCACTTCACGCTGTGGGGCGACCTCTGCGCCTCGCGCAATTTCGACGTTCCCCACAAAGTGGTGGAAGGCGGAGCAAACCGCTTCGAGTCGGTGCGCAACGCCCTGTTTGCCGTCAACGAGACAGAATGCCTTGTCGCCGTGCACGACGGAGCGCGTCCGCTTGTCAGCCGACAGGTGATTGCCGCCGGCTTCGAGACAGCGGCACGGTGTGGCACGGCTATTCCCACAGTGCCCGTCACCGACAGCATACGCCAGCTTGACCGCAACGGCAGCCACAACGTGAGCCGCGAGTCGCTTGTAGCCGTACAGACACCGCAGACATTCCGCGTTGAGATTCTGAAAGAAGCCTACACCACCGCCTTCAGCCCGCTTTTCACCGACGATGCGTCGGTAGTGGAGTTCAGAGGCACACCGGTGACTCTATATCCCGGCGATGTGAACAACATCAAAATCACACACCCTATGGACATCAACACCGCCGAATGGATACTCTCCGCCGACAGCAATGAACAGGCTTGACGAAATAGACATAAAATTTCTGACCGGAGTGGGTCCGAAACGCGCGGAGTTGCTTGCCGAGCAGCTCCACATCCGCACGTTCTACGACCTGCTCTACTACTTCCCGTTCAGATATGTTGACCGCAGCCGGATATTCCAGATACGCGAGCTGGAATCGGGCATGCCGTTCATTCAGCTGAAGGGGCGGTTTGTCACGATGACAACCGTAGGCGAAGGCGCGAAGCGCAGAATGCAGGCATTGTTTTCCGACGGCACCGGCACCATCGACGTGGTATGGTTCAACCGCATAAAATTCGTAGCTGAGAACTACCGCACCGGGGTGGAATACGTGATTTTCGGAAGACCGTCAATCTTCAACGGCCGCTTCAACCTCGCGCATCCTGAAATAGAGACGTCGGTGCCCGGCAACGAGCCGCACGGACTGCGCGGAGCCTACAACATGACCGACAAGCTGCGCAATCGCGGCTTCACATCAAAAACATTCCAGACGCTCATCTCCAACCTGCTGGCAAAGACCGCGTTCATTCCGGAAACGCTGCCGCAGACCGTGACCGAACGCTATCACCTGATTCCGCTGCGCGACGCGCTGGAAAACATCCACTTTCCGAAGTCGGTCGACCTTCTCAACAAGGCAAAACTGCGGCTTAAGTTTGAAGAGTTGTTTCTTATCCAGCTCAACATACTGCGCATCGCCAACGGCCGCAAGGCACAGCAGAAAGGCTTTGTCTTCTCTCGCATCGGTGAATTTTTCAACCGTTTCTACAGTGACGTGCTGCCATTCCCCCTTACTGGGGCGCAGAAACGCGTGATGCACGAAATCCGCGCCGACCTCGGAAGCGGACGTCAGATGAACCGTCTGCTGCAAGGCGATGTGGGAAGCGGCAAGACAATAGTGGCACTGATGTCGGCTCTGATTGCCGTCGACAACGGATTCCAGACATGCCTGATGGCTCCCACCGAGATTCTCGCCACACAGCACTATGAGTCGCTCAGTGCCATGGCAGGCAAGATAGGCGTGCGCGTGGAGCTGCTTACCGGTTCCACAAAAAAGAAAAAACGCGACGAGATACACGCCGGACTGACCGACGGCTCCATACACATTCTCATCGGCACACACGCCGTGATTGAGGACAACGTGGAGTTCCGATGCCTCGGGCTGGTGATTATCGACGAGCAACACCGCTTCGGCGTGGCGCAACGCGCCCGTCTGTGGAAGAAAAACTTCAATCCGCCGCACGTGCTTGTGATGACAGCCACGCCTATCCCGCGCACGCTTGCCATGACCGTCTACGGCGACCTCGACGTGTCGGTAATCGACGAACTGCCGCCCGGACGCAAGCCGATACAAACGATACTGCGCTACGAGAACAACCGCGAGTGGGTGAACCGGCTCATCGGTCACGAACTGTCAATTGGCCGACAGGCATACATCGTGTATCCTCTTATCCAGGAAAACGAGAAGCTCGAGTTGAAAGCGCTCGAGGAGGGATTTGAATATATCAGAAACACGTTCCGCAGCTACAAAGTGAGCTTTGTGCACGGCAAGATGAAACCTGCCGAAAAAGACTGCCAGATGCAGCAGTTTGCCAGCAAGCAGACACAGATTCTTGTGGCTACTACGGTTATCGAGGTGGGCGTCAACGTGCCAAACGCCTCGGTGATGGTGATTGAAAACGCCGAGCGTTTCGGACTGTCGCAGCTGCACCAGCTGCGCGGACGCGTGGGACGCGGAGCCGACCAGTCGTACTGCATCCTGATGACGAAACCCAACATCGCCAAAGAAACACGCCAGCGTCTTGAAATCATGACCGAGACCACCGACGGATTCCGAATCGCCGAAGCCGACATGCAGTTGCGCGGTCCGGGCGACATCGAGGGCACCATGCAGAGCGGCATCGCATTCAACCTGCGCATAGCCAACCTCGGCTCCGACGGTCAGATTCTCAACATCGCCCGCGAGGCTGCCGAGGCAGTCCTCGCCGACGACCCCAATCTCCAAACGCCTCAAAACCGCATCCTCGCCGAGCAGCTACACCGCTTTTTCAACAAAAAAGTGGATTGGAGCAAAATCAGTTAAAACGAGGGGAAAGCCGCACCATTTGCAATAGCGACAATCATAACAACACATGCGCGAATCCTAAAAACCGCCATCGCCGAGACGGCAAAAGGAAGAAGGCTCAGCCAAAAAGTGGCGCTTAAATAGGCTGGGGTTTTCGGCAAAAATTGTGCTAAATCGATTGTGAAAATCACAAATAATGTGAAAATCAATCGATTTAGCACTTTTACTATTTTGCTGTTTGCAGATAAATATATATCTTTGGAAGTCGTTTAGAAAAAATACAATATCGCAAAACATGGAAAAAACATTAGTCATACTTAAACCAAGCGCTATGCTGAGAGGATTGGCAGGCGAAGTTATCTCACGCTTTGAAAAGAAAGGCCTCATCATTATCGGCATGAAAATGATGACTCTTTCCGATGAAGTCCTCCGCGAACATTACGCTCACTTGGCAGACAAACCGTTTTTCCCATTAATCGTAAAGTCGATGCAGGCTTCACCTGTAGTTGTGATGTGCCTTAAAGGCCTTGAGGCTGTCGACGTGGTGCGCAAAATGACCGGCGCCACCCGCGGACGCCACGCCGAGCTCGGCACCATCCGCGGCGACCTTTGCATGAGCGGACAGCAGAACATTGTCCACGCCTCCGACTCTGTAGAGAATGCCGAGATTGAAATCCGACGCTTCTTCAAGCCGGAGGAAATCACCGACTACGAGACACCGATGCTCAAGTATCTCTATGCCGACGACGAACTTTAAACATTAAAACAGTAAACCAAAAGAAAACATCGGGACGATGATCATAAACAGGATAACAAAACTAATAGGCATCGGCGCATTTCTTTGCTGCTCGCTGACAATAGCGGCTCAGAAACTGCGTTCAGTTTCTGCCCACAGCAATATGCACCATGACCTCATCGCTTCACAGCGCGACATGAGCGACCAGATAAAGGTGCAGGAGACACGCGAATTCATGAACGAGCTCCTCGAAGACGAACAGGAACCGGAAATTGACATCTATACCGAAGGCTGGAACAGCAGCCTCGTCAACCCTTACGCACACCAGGCGGTGCCAAACAACGTGCGTATCGACGTGTCTGACTACGCAATGCCTGTCCCTGGCTTCATCACCTCGCCTTACGGCTACCGTCCACGATTCAGACGCCAGCACAAAGGCGTCGACCTCAAACTCAACACTGGCGACACCGTGCGCGCGGCATTTGCCGGAAAAGTGCGTTTGACAAGATTTGAACGCGGCGGATACGGATACTACGTAATCCTGCGCCACGCCAATGGTTTGGAAACCGTATACGGCCACCTCTCGCGCTTCCTCGTGAAGCCGAACCAGACAGTGAATGTCGGCGACCCTATAGCCCTCGGCGGAAGCACCGGACGCAGCACAGGTCCGCACCTCCACTTCGAAACGCGTTTCATGGGCTACGCAATCAACCCTTGCGCAATCTTCGACTTCGCAAACCAGACTACGCATACCGACTACTATACGTTTAACAAAGGCACATACACACAGGCACGCAACTATGCTCCAAGCAGCAGCGTGACATATGCCGAGAAAGCGCACAAGCAGGACAATCCGTATGCCGACGGCTCGCGCCAAACCTACCGCGTGAAGAAGGGCGACACGCTCTACTCCATCGCCAACGCCCACGGCACGACAGTCAACAAGCTTTGCAAACTCAACGGAATCAGCACCAAGAGCCGCATTAATCCAGGAAAGGTGCTGAGAGTAAAATAAAAACAGGACAATAAAACGACATCCAAGGTCAATCAGCCGCGTCCCGACTGATTGACCTTTTTATTAAGAACACTATGGATTCGATAAAACAAATCTACCGCATAGGCCACGGGCCGTCGAGCAGCCACACGATGGGTCCGAAACGCGCAGCAAGCATCTTTCTGAAAAGCGCGGAGGGCAAGGATGCCGACCATTTCCGAGTGACACTCTACGGAAGCCTCGCCGCCACCGGACGCGGCCACCTTACCGATCAGGCAATCATCGACACCCTGTCGCAAAAAGGAGAAGTGGAAATCGTGTGGAAACCCGATGTATTCCTTAAATTCCACCCCAACGGCATGAAATTCGAAGCTCTTGGCACCGACGACAGCACCGTAGACTCCTGGACGGTGTTCAGTATCGGCGGAGGCACTCTCGCCAACGAGCATTTCAACGAGCAAACAGAGCGCAAAGTCTACGAAATGTCGCACATCAGCGACATCCTCCAATGGTGTGACTCGACAGGATACTCCTTTTGGGAATACGTGGAGCAATGCGAGGGCAAAGAAATAATTGAATATCTGCGCGAAGTGTGGGACACCATGCAGAAAGCCGTGGAACGCGGGCTCAACGCCGAGGGAGTGATGCCCGGCGGACTCGGGCTGCGCCGCAAAGCCCTCACCTACTACGTGCGTTCCGGCGGAATGTCGGGCAGCATGAAAAGCCGCGGACTCATCTATGCCTACGCCCTTGCCGTATCTGAAGAAAATGCCTGTGGCGGACGGATTGTCACCGCTCCAACATGTGGGTCGTGCGGCGTGATGCCAGCCGTGCTCTACCACATCAAGACAGCCCACAGCATCAGCGACGAGCGCATTGTGCGGGCTCTTGCCACCGCCGGACTCTTCGGCAACGTTGCCAAAACCAACGCATCAATATCTGGTGCGGAAGTGGGATGTCAAGGAGAAGTGGGCGTGGCATGCGCCATGGCGGCAGCCGCTGCCTGCCAGCTGTTTGGCGGCACCGAATCGCAAATTGAATATGCAGCCGAGATGGGACTCGAACACCACCTCGGACTGACGTGCGACCCCGTGTGCGGCCTTGTGCAGATTCCTTGTATCGAGCGCAACGCCTTCGCCGCCGCCCGTGCATTCGACGCCAACTCTTATGCAAACTTCACCGACGGACGCCACCGCGTGAGTTTCGACCAAGTGGTCGAGGTGATGAAGCGCACAGGACACGACCTGCCAAGCCTCTACAAAGAAACGTCGCAAGGCGGACTTGCAGCAAATTTTGAAGACTGACAACAGTGCGCAACAATACAAACCAACCATCCATGAAATTTAACATTTTAACAATTCATAGTTAAACCATCGGACTTTTTCGTGGTCATAGATACTAACAACCCAAATTATAGAATTATGAAACGGATGAATTATTTGGCAATGGTACTGGCTCTGGCATTATCGATGCCGGCAACCGATATGGTAGCACAGCACACCGGCTACCGCGGAGGAACAACCACCGGAAACCCCGGCGGAGGACGCCGTCCCGACAGCAATCCGCAAAGACAACCAGGAAACAACCGTCATGACCGTCCGGACAACAAGCATCACGACCGTCCAGGCAACGACCGTCATGACCGTCCGGACAACAACCGTTATGACCGTCCAGGCAACGACCGTCACGACCGCCCAGGCAACGACCGTTATGACCGTCCAGGCAACAACCGTTACGACCGTCCGAACAACAGCCACCACGGACATCCGGGGAATCCTGGCAATCCCGGGCATCCAGGACGCCCTGGCAATCCAGGCTCGACAAACCATCACCACGGATTTCATCCAACGCCACCGCCGCCACGTCCATACCGGCCTATAGTACGGCCAGCCCCGCGTCCAGTGCCGCCGCCTGCGTTCAGACCATGTCCTACCGCACCTATGTTGACCGCCGTGTTCGGACTTCCGTTCGGCATCAGTATCAACATCAGCATCGACAATCTGCGCAGAGACGGATACTACATCGACGGCTACAACAACAACGAGGTTTATCTGAGAAATGTCTATGAGATGAACTATTCGTGGGACGACGGTGTTGTTATCTACGATTCAAGCGGACGAATGCAGTCTGCCAGACTTTATCAGTCGACCTATGGCTACGACTCTTCGCGCTTCGACAATCTATATTCGCAAATATGCAGCCAATACGGATTGCCGGCAACGCAAAAATACCGCAACGGAGAGAAAACAGTCACTTGGTATGACCGCAACGGCAGCCACTACGTGTCGCTTGCCTACAACCACATGACATCGGACGGAGGATATCCGCGCTACTATACGATTCTGTGCTACGGAATTTAGGTTATTACTATATTTGAAATATGAAGAAGAAAAAGACTCTGAAAAAGTCAGAACAAACTAAACGTAAAAAATTTATCGCACTCATTGTCGCGCTTGTCATCATCATGGCAGGCGCGGCATTGCTGATTTCTCTGCTGACGGCAAGCGCCGAGCGGGATGGAATGCTGTATGTGCGTCCGGAAATGACAAAAGAGCAACTGACTGACACCATCGCCGCACGATTCGGGAAAAGCATTGCCGACAAAGTGGAATTGCTGACTGCCGTGCGCGACATCGACCCGTCGACACGCATCGGTGCGTACAAGGTGGAAAAAGGAATGAGCGCACTGTCATTGTGGAAGGCACTGTCGTCGGGTGCGCAGACTCCAATTAAATTCACATTCAACAATGTGCGCACGGTGGATGAATTTGCTGAAAATGCGTCGAAGCAACTGGCTCTCAAAAAAGACGACCTGCTGAAACTGATGACCGACAGCACTTATTGCCAGTCGCTCGGATTCAACCAGCAAACAATCCCAGCAATGTGCATCCCCGACACCTATGAAGTCTACTGGTCGATAACAGCCGACAATCTGCTAAACAAACTGAACTCGGCATACAAGGCTTTCTGGACAACCGACCGCGAAAAGAAGGCTCAGAAATTGGGTCTGACCAAGGTGGAGGTGTCAACATTGGCATCAATCGTCGACTCCGAAACCGCCTATAAACCGGAAAAAGCCACCATAGCGCGGCTATACCTCAACCGTCTTGAGAAAGGCATGAAACTGCAAAGCGACCCGACCGCCAAGTTTGCAGTCGGCGACCCGACCCTGCGACGCATCACGCTGGAGCATATAAAAACGCAGTCGCCCTACAACACCTACTTCGTGGAGGGATTGCCGCCGGGTCCTATCAGAATGTCTGAGAAATCAACACTCGACGCTGTGCTCAACGCGCCTCAGAACAATTATATCTATATGTGTGCAAAGGAGGATTTCTCCGGAAGCCACAATTTCTCAGCTTCGTATGCCGAACATCAGCAAAACGCCGCACGCTATCGCCGCGCGCTCGACCGCAACGGCATAAAATAATAGGATTTATGCAAAGCGATACCAGAGGTACCGGATTATGGACAACATGCCTTCGCATTCAAGGCATCAAGAACTTATAACAATGTAACGTCTTTGTATAAAAGAAAATACTATATTATTTCTGCCGTGACAGAATGCCTTCCGACAATTTTTTGTCATGGCAGAAAATGTTTTCACAAACTGCGAATCGCTCTCTGTGAAGCATCCTCTTGTCCGCCTTTCTTTCTCCTGAATTCAGAAGGCGAGCAGCCTAGATGCGCTCTAACGAATTTGCCAAAAAACGAAAGATTCGGGAAATCAAGAGAGTTGGCTATTTCTTTAATACTCTTGTCTGAATGAGTCAACTGGCGATAGATGTCGTCCGTAACATATTCAACAATCCATTCATATGCCGTTTTGCCACTATTACTTTTGCAGATATTTGACAAATATTTGCTGGTTATACACAATTTTCTGCTGTAAAAATCCACTTTCCTTGGTTTTACATCCATCGAAGCAAGCAATTCAATAAATTGCTTAAACAACAGGCTTCCTCTTGACATATGTATAGCCATTCTTTGCGGACATACAGATTCAATAATACTCAACAAGCAAAATAAAAACGAACTTACAAGACTTCCTACAATCTGTTTCTTATATTCTGTCGGCTCTTTCAGCAACTGTTCTGACAATAACGCATGATACTTTTCGAATGTTGCCATCGTTGGTTCATCGATATGAATGATGGGCTTGTTTTTCAAATAGAAAGACAAATCTATCACTTCCCTTATACGCAAAATTTTACGTGCAGTCTGAGCTGAAAGGCACACAGCTTTTGCTGTAAAGTCAATACTCATTAAACACTCGTTCATTATAGTGTTGGGCTGGCAGATTATAATATCGTTGCATGTGGCTGTAGTTTCCACATTGTTTGCCAACATAGCCACACGTCCCGACTTCACCACTATGATAAGCAGAAAATCCACTCTTATTGATTGCAACCTGGAGAAATTGCGTAAATCGTCTAATATAACTATATCATCGTCTGCATAGTCAACAAAACCGTCATTTGCCAACTGTCTGATGTCTGTTGTGTCTATTTCTTTGTGGTTTGCCATATCGGATAATTTTATTTGATGACAAATTTAGTAATAATGCGGCGCATTTGATAGCATAATCAGACACGTTGTTGTCCTTTTATGGAATATATTCTACAATAGAGTTTTAAAAACACCTATTAGAACACCAGGCAGTGTTCCAATGGTAGTAAATTTGCCGCACAAATAATAGAAAGTAAGATAAAATATGAAGAAAAAAGTATTAATGCTTGGCTTGTTGTCACTTGCCATTGCCAACGCTTATGCTATAGGCAACATTTGGTCTCTCGACTCTCTGAGGACCCGAGCGGTGGTCAACAACAAATCGCTACTTATGGCAGAGCAGGACCGGGAGACCGCCCATTACACCCACAAATCAGCCACTACAAACTATCTGCCAAAGGTTTCTGCCAATGGCACATATATGTACACCAGTCGTGAGCTGTCGCTGCTTAGCGATGATCAAAAGCAAACCCTTTCGAATATCGGTACCAGACTTTCAGCTATGGTGCCAGACCTTGCTCCGCTTGCTCCGCAAATGAACACAGCAGGACAAGGACTTGTAGACGCATTGAATACCGACACACGCAGCGCCGGAGCAATAGCAGTAATGCTTACCCAACCGATATATATGGGAGGCAAGATTCGTGCTTACAACAAGATAACACAATATGCAGAACAAGCATCAGAAACGATGTACGACAAAACCCTGCAGGACATCATTGTAGAGGTTGATGACGCATACTGGAATCTTGTAGCCCTGCACAGCAAGAAAAAACTTGCCGAAGGATACAAAGAACTGGTTGAAAAACTGGAAAACGATGTGGAGCAACTTGTGAAAGAAGGATTGGCTACAAAAGCCGATTTGTTGAGCGTAAAAGTAAAGGTAAACGAAGCAGGAGTCACGCTGATTCAAGTAAACAACGGCATAGAGCTGTCGCGCATGAACCTTTGCCGCATATGCGGACTTGATATGAACGAACCTATCGAGGTTGAAGACGTCAGCGACGACAACGCACAGATATATGAATCAATCGACAATGGCAATCTGGGCAATCAAACAGCCGACAACTTGGTTCAACAAGCAGAAAACAATCGCAAGGAGTTGCAAGCCCTCTTCCTCAAAAACAAGATATATGATGAGATGATTAATTTGGCACGTTCTGAATATCTGCCAAAACTGGCATTGACGGGAGGCTATCTTGCCAGCAACCCGTCAGTGTTCAACAGTTTTGAGCGAAAAATGAAAGGCATGTGGAATGTCGGAGTCTCTCTTAATGTGCCGATTCTGACCTGGGGCGACCGGTCCTACAAGGTGAAAGCCGCCAAGGCTGAAGCTTGCAAGCACAGATATGAAACAGAAGAGGTGAAAGAAAAGATAGAACTGCAGGTAAACCAATGCCGGCAGAAACTACAAGAGAGCTTGGAACGATACCAAACCTCTGTGCGAAGCGTTGACGAAGCGGAAGAGAACCTCCGTTATGCCAATCACGGAATGAAAGAGGGTGTAATCACGTTTAGCAATGTGATGGAAGCACAGACCGCATGGCTGAAAGCCAAATCGGAATTGGTCAACGCCCAAGTGGACGTGCGCCTCGCCGACCTCTATCTGAAAAAAGCCATCGGCACAATCAATTCACATATATAAATATTTAAAAAATAAAATACATACAAATGAAAAAGAACAGAATCATCACCAGCATATTGGCAATGGCTTTTGTCCTAATTGCAATGATAATAATTGTCATCACTTTTGGACTATTCCGCACCAGCAAGGAAGAGACACTCGAAGGACAAGCGGAAACCACCGACTACCGGCTATCATCCAAAGTGCCGGCGCGAGTATTGGAAATAAGGGTTAAGGAGGGCGACTTCGTGCACCGTGGCGACACACTCGTTGTGCTTGAAGCCCCCGACGTTGAAGCAAAGTTGTCGCAAGCCATGGCTGCATACGATGCCGCCAAAGCAATGGAAGAGAAAGCCCACAACGGCGCTCGTCAGGAAGATATACAGGCAGCTTACGAAATGTGGCAGAAATCAAGAGCCGCCGTCGATGTTACTGAAAAGACGTACAACCGCGTGCAACGCCTCTTTGAAAGCGGAGTTATGGCAGAACAGAAGCGCGACGAGGCGAAAGCACAGTATGACGCTGCCGTAGCCACCGAAAAAGCAGCCAAGGCTAAATATGAAATGGCTATGAACGGCGCACGAAAAGAAGACAAGAGCATGGCACAAGCACAAGCCGAACGTGCCAGAGGCGCCATTGCCGAAGTGAACTCATATATTAAGGAAACCGTACTGACAGCCTCTGCCGACGGTCAAGTAACCGAGATATTCCCCGAGGTAGGCGAACTGGTTGGCACAGGCGCACCCATTATGAACGTTTCGGTGGTGAGCGACGTTTGGTTCACATTCAACATTCGCGAAGACAAACTGAAGGGCTATTCCATTGGGACTCAAGCCGAGGTATATGTACCGGCTATAGACAAAACCATACCAGTACGCATCACGCTGATGAAGGACGTAGGATCATTTGCCGTATGGAAAGCCACAAAAGCCCTTGACGACCTCGACCTTAAGACTTTCGAAGTGCAAGCCCATCCATTACAACCAGTGGACGGCATATTGTCGGGAATGTCGGCCGTTCTGAAAGAGGCTTCATCAGCAAAAGTCGACGCTTCCAAAAGCACAAGCAAATAAAACAGGCAACATTATGAACATCAGAAGCAAGACTATCAAAAAGCTCGCTATGATAGGCAGGAGAGAACTTAAGATGTACTCGCACCGTCCGCTCTTTCTCTTCTGCATGATTATAGCCCCGCTATTTTGCCTCGTCTTCCTGACAACACTGATGAGCGACGGTCTGCCTACAAAGTTGCCGACAGCAATGGTCGACGAGGACAACACGCACATCACTCACACCATCACCCGTATACTCGGGTCGATGGAGGAAGTGAAACTCACACAACACTACTCTTCTTTCGGCGAGGCAAGAAAAGCCATGCAGCGAGGTGAAATATACGGATTCTTCTATATCCCGAAGAATACCACAGAGAAAGCATTGGCAAGCCGCCAACCACGCATATCGTTCTATACCAACGAATGCTACTATGTACCCGGCAACCTGCTGATGCGCGACATGCGCTACGCTTCCGAATTGACTGGACTTGCCTTGACCCGAGAGAAACTCTATGCCCATGGTTTGACCGAACGCCAGGCAATGGGGATAATACAGCCCATAAAAATTGAGACTCACCCACTCAACAATCCATACCTCGACTATTCTGTGTATCTCAACAATATGCTCATTCCCGGAATCTTCATATTGCTGGTAATGCTGTCGGCGGCATACTCCATCGGTTTGGAGTGGAAACGCAACACACAACTTGTACTTTATCGTGTGTCGGGCAAATCACCACTCACTGCCATCGTGGGAAAATTGTTGCCGCAAACATTTGTGTTCTGGCTTATTGCCATTTTTTACGCCGTATATTTCTACCGCTACCTGCAGTTCCCATGCAACAGCGGCATTCTGCCGATGATATTAATCGGAATGCTCACAGTGCTTGGCGCGCAGGGTCTTGCAGTCTTCATTTTCGGAATATGCGGACAAATGCGGCTGTCGATGTGCCTCTGCTCGCTTTGGGGTATATTGTCGTTCTCATTAGCCGGTTTCACCTTCCCTGTTACAGCAATGGACAGCTTCCTGCAAAAGTTATCTGTTATATTTCCTTTGCGCCACTACTATCTGCTGTATGTCAACCAAGCGCTTGACGGATACAGTATTGTATACGCTTGGCAAAGTTTGCTTGCAATGGTGATATTCGCACTGTTGCCATTGCTCACCCTTCGCCACTATCGTAGTTTGTTCTTGCATCATAAATACATCCCATAATGAAGAAATCGCTCATAAATATAATACAAATTTGGATGACGGAAATGAAAGAAATCATGCACGACAAGGGCATAATGATTTTCATCATATTCGTCCCTCTGTGCTATCCATTACTCTATTCGTATGTATATACCAACGAGGTGGTGCGCGACGTTCCATTTGCAGTAATCGACGATTGCAACAGTTCGACAAGCCGTGAATTCATACGCAAGATGGACGCCACCCCCGATGCCAAACTTGCGGCACGTTGCAACAATGTGGATGAAGCACAACAATTGCTAAAGGAAAAAAAGATATACGGTGTACTGCGAATACCCAAGACATTCAACCGTGACATATGGCAGGGCGAGCAGACCACCGTCGGACTATACTGCAACATGAGTTCGCTACTTTACTATAAAGCATTGCTCCTTGCCGCCAACAACGTTTCTCTCGACATAAACCGCGACATCAAGGTAGAGAAGTATCTGCACCCCTCAACTCGCGAGGATGAAGAAATCTCGCGTATGCCGATTGAATACGACTATATCAGCCTATACAATCCGCAAAGCGGTTTTGCGGCATTCCTTATTCCGCCTGTGCTTATGCTCATCATCCAACAGACATTGTTTCTTGGCATAGGCATGTCGATGGGCAATCAACGAGAAAAGTGTCTGGCATACATGTTGCCCAAACACAAATGGTACAGACGGCCATTCGACATCGTAATAGGCAAGGCTATATTCTATTTTGTTCTCTATTTGCTAATGGCAATATACATGTTCTCCGCCGTCACCAAGTGGTTCGGGCTACCTAACCTCGGCGACTATTGGGTATTTATGCAGTTCGTGATACCGTACATTTTTGCTTGCATCTTCATGGCTATGGCACTGTCAGTACTTGTTTACAGAAGAGAGGATTGCATTATGCTGTTCGTGTTTCTCTCTGTTCCGCTTCTGTTTATGTCGGGCATCTCTTGGCCAGGGTCGGAAATTCCACCGTTCTGGAAATGCGTGTCGTGGCTGTTTCCCTCCACATTCGGCATGAACGGCTACTTGCGCATCATGGGCACCGGAGCCACCATCGCTGATATACACACTGAGTACGTCGGTTTGTGGTGTCAGGTAGTCGTCTATGCAACATTGGCATGCTTTATGTATCGCCGTCGGCTGAAAGCCATCGTAAAGCGTTTGTCGTCGGCAGAGGCACGCATATATCAAGAAAAGCAACTTAAAAACGCTGAATTATGAAACACGAAATTGGTACAAATGCCGGTATTATCTGGCAGACAATAACGGCAAGAAACGGAAGGGTCTCTTTCGAAGAATTATTGAACGCCACAGGACTCACAAAGTCTCAAGCTTTACTCTCGCTCGGCTGGTTGGAGCGAGAGGACAAAGTGTCACTGCATGGCGAAAACGGAATTATAGAAGCTGTAACCTTGTATCAAGAGAAATATTTTTAGAAATCAGACCCTAACTTTTATACTTGATTATGTTCCACCAATCTCGGCTTATAATTCAGGCACGACAGATTAGATTGGTGGAACTTTTTTATGCCCCCAAGAAAATGACGATAGCAACCAATTCTATATCTCGATATGAGCTACGTTTTCCTCTCGGCTTGTACTATCTTTTGATAAAATAGGCGGCGCTTCGGGAAAGAAAATTGAGCAAGCTTGATATTATGCATTCAATTTGCATTATCTTTGCATAAAAATATCTGCGATATGAACAAACCCGATGATTTGATTCTTTTAGGCTCTATGCCAATCCCCGACGCCCACATAGTCAAGGGCGTGCTGGATGAATACGGCATACCTTCGGAAATAGTTGGCGAGACGCTGTCGACAGTGTTCGCCATGCCCGGAACGTCTTTGGGAATGACCCGTGTGTTCGTTTTCCGCCGCGATATTGAAAAGGCACTCGAAGTGCTTGACAAACAAAAAAACGACAATCCAAAACAATGAGAATCTTAAAATACGCACTGTCCTTCACGCTGCTGGCTGCAATGGCTGTCACAGCATCCGCCCAAAACTACTTCAACAGCCGCTCTCTGGCAAATAAGTTGAAGAAAGGGACAACACCCGAATGCGAAATCGTCGCTGTGGACAATTCGGAATCTCTTCTTCACACCGCCGACTCCATCGCCGCCCTCTCCGACAACAACCGCCCAAACATCATGTTTCTGCCAGTGGTGTTCACGTCATACAAGATGATGCAGCCGATGGCTCTGGAACAGCCCGACACTGTCGCATCGCTGACAAAACACGAAATGCCGACAATAGAAATCGACAATGAATGGATTGAAAACCTCTCTTGGCGAAACCGCTTCGAGAACGAGCATCTGCAACGTCTCGCCGTGGAATCGCCATGGCTCGTCCCCTACAACCTGAGCATGCTGCCCGAGCCTCCGAAACAATATGAGGCGAAACTCGACGTGAAGAAAAACATCCTTACCATCGAGGTGCGCAAACTTGAAGTTCCGGAAGCCGCTCCCGAACATGATTTGAAACGCAAAAACTGGATACACGCCTTCGACGCCACGCTACAGTTCTCACAAGCGTATATGACCGACAACTGGTATCAAGGCGGCGAGAAAAACATCAACCTCCTGGCTCATCTATGGTACAACTTAAAACTGAACCAAACACTGCACCCTCGCTTGCTGTTTGACTTGACCACGCAATACAAACTCGGTGTCAACTCGGCTCCCGCCGATGAGTTAAGAGGCTACAACATCAACGAGGACCTGTTCCAGTTAAACATGCAGTTCGGTATCAAGGCAACCAAACGATTCTACTACAGTATGAATATGCAGTTCAAGACACAGATGCTGCAAAATTTCCAGACCAACACGTGGAAGATGAAGGCTTCGCTGCTCACTCCGGGCGAGCTCAACGCCGGTGTCGGTATGGCATACAGCACCAAGAACAAACGCGGCAACGTGACGTTCGACGCCTCGCTGTCGCCACTTTCCTATAACATGAAGATGTGGCGAGCAAACTACAAGCTGCTCGACGACAATGGAGAAATGCTCCACCCCGACAAATTAGAGCATCAGGTCGGTTCGAGCGGTGAAGTGAAATTCGGATGGGCAATGACCCGCAACATCTCGCTCAGCTCGCGCATATTCGCGTTCTCCGACTATTCGTATCTGCAAGGCGATTGGGAAACCACTCTGAGCTTCTCAATCAACAAATTCCTGTCAACGCAGATTTATGCCCACGTGCGCTTCGACGACTCACAGAAGATTACCGACAACAACAATTCTCATTGGCAATTCAAGGAAGTGTTCAGTTTCGGCCTTCAATATAAATTCCGATAAATGCGCCTCGCTGCCGCCTGCATACTGGCTGCATTCATTGCCTGCTTCCAAAGCGCAGCGGCAATTGAAATCCCCGACACAGCGACGGTGCTGCCGGGCTATGCCTCGCGCATCGACGCCACGCGCAGAATCCTCGACGGAACGACCGACAACCTGACCGGACTGTGGAACTATCCAGAGGAACAAATGGTGGTGGCAATCAGGAAATCATCGGAATTCAACTATCAGCTTATTGCCGTAGAGGCGGAAAACGAAGCCATCGACTGCGGCACCGTAATCGGCTATCTGACCACAACGGCAAACAAATCAAAGATGCGGATGTGGCTCTACTCTGTGGTCGACGGTGACAGGCTGACATCTCCTGTGGAATGCGTGGCAGAACTGGGCGACGGATCGATACTCATCCAAAAACGACGTCTGAAAATGCATATATCCGTAAACCTGACGCGTTTTCTGCCATCGGTGTTCGGAGGAGTGAGAGTTTACCCTCAAATCGAATCGACCAAAATAACACCCGGTCTCCACAAAATTGAAGACAAAAAAGAAATCTTAATATTCTAAGACTATGCGTCAAGCGTTTATCATACTCTCTGCAGTCATTGCCCTTTTGGCGTCGGCCAAAACCAACACCACACGTCCTGTGGCAGGCATCTCGGAAAAGACATTGTTGATGAAGACAATCAATGCGGAAAACGACACCGCTTCGTTTGCCGACAAAATAATCCTGTCGGGCTACAAGAAGACGGTCAACGACGCGTTTGAGTCGTTCTTTGTCGACAACCAGACGCCTTTCCTCATTTCACACCTGACGCTGAAGTTCCAGTATACAAACGCACTGACCGGACAAATCATAAAAGAAGCAACCTATGAAGTGCCGTGCGACATTCCTTCCGGGCAAATGCGGCAGCTGAGCATCCGCACTTTCGACAAGCAGCACTCCTTCTACTATGCAAACTCACGCAAGCCCAACCGTCCGGCAACGCCCTACAGCATAAGCTACAAACTTATGGCATACGACATCCGCATCACAGTGGAGAAGTAGGCGTCACTTTTTCATTTTATGCAATTTGGAAAATTGCACGCATATCGCTAATTTTGCACTATAGTTGCCAAAACAACAATAGTTTATTTGTAAATGACAGATTCCACGAAACAAGCAATGCAGTGGGAACGCCTCATCTGCAACAAGCGGCTCGGAATGGAGCGCTACCGCACCTCGTCGGCACAAACGCGCAGCGATTTCCAGCGCGACTTTGACCGGCTTGTCTTTTCATCCCCTTTCCGCCGATTGCAGAACAAGACGCAAGTGTTTCCGCTACCTGGCAGCATCTTTGTCCACAACCGCCTGACACACAGTCTGGAAGTGTCAAGCGTGGGCAAATCGCTCGCCAACGAGGTGTATATCCAGCTGCAACCAAAATATGCAGGCACTGCCGCCGCCGAGAAGCTCAGCCACATTGTTGAAATTGTAGGCGCCGCATGCCTTGCCCACGACATGGGCAACCCCCCTTTCGGGCACTCCGGCGAACGCACCATAGCGACGTACTTCTCAGAGGGGCGTGGACAAGCCATTAAGCCTTTGCTCTCCGACGCCGAGTGGAACGACTTTGTAAACTTCGACGGCAACGCCAACTCATTCCGCCTGCTCGCCCACCAATTCCGCGGACGGCGCGAGGGCGGACTTGCCATGACCTATTCATCGCTCGCTGCCATCGTTAAATATCCATACACGTCGACAACAACACCAAAACACGGCAAATTCGGATTTTTCAAGTCAGAACTCGACTGCTTCCGCATGGTTGCCACCGAGCTCGGGCTCATCGAGAAATCGGCCGACGTGTTTGCACGCCATCCGCTTGTATATCTGATGGAGGCTGCCGACGACATCTGCTATCAGGTGATGGACATAGAGGACGCCCACAAGCTTAAAATCTTAGGCATCGAGGAAGTGACCACATTGCTCACCGGATTTTTCAATCCCGAGCGCTGCAGGCACATAACCGGTGTGCTTGACAACATCGACGACGACAATGAGAAAGTGGCATACCTTCGGTCGTGTGTGGTGGGAGAATTGGTTGGCGAATGCGCAAAAGTGTTTGTCGACAACGAAGAATGCATCCTAAACGGTGAATTTGAGGGATGCCTGATCGACCACATATCGCCGGTGGCACGCAACGGCTACGCCGAATGCTCACGCACGGCTTGGAGAAAAATCTACAACTCGCCCGACGTTGTCGACATCGAGCTTGCCGGAAACCAGATTATCACGTTTCTGCTCGACCGGCTGATTGACGCAGTGCTGCTTCCTGAAAAGAACTATTCACGCCTGTTGCTCAGCCGCATACCACACCAATACGACACCAGCTCGCCGACAACCTACGGCAAGATACAATCAGTGCTCGACCACATCTCCGGCATGACCGACGTCTATGCCCTTGACCTTTTCCGCAAGCTCAACGGCTTGAGCCTGCCGGCAGTATAAACAACATCAAAACTATGTACTTGAGAAGACTTTCAACCACAATAATTCTTATCACCATGACTGCGGTCGCAGCCATGGCATACAGCATTGAGGAAATACCCAACGTGCACCTGACCGACAAGACCCAATATGTGTCCAACCCCGACGGAGTGCTGCGCCAAACCACCGTCGACAGTCTCAACCGAAGCATCGCCCACATTTGGCAGTCATCGTCGGCTGAAGTAGTGGCAGTGGTGGTCAACTCTATCGACGGCAACGACATCGACGACTATGCAACGGCACTGTTCCGCCATTGGGGCATCGGAAAGAAGGACAACAACAACGGCGTGCTGGTGCTTGTCAGCACAGAAGAACGCAAAGCCGTGATACGCAACGGATACGGAGCCGAGGGCATTCTCCCCGACATCATCTGCGGACGCATAATCCGCGACAACATGGTGCCGCATTTCCGCGAAGGCGACTACGACGGCGGTATGCTTTCAGCGGTTGCCCGCATCGACTCCCTGCTCACCACCCCCGGTGCTGTGGCTGAGCTCAAATCAAAATACGAGAACGACGAGAAGCAAGAAAACTACAATGCATTCTACGGCTATCTGGCTCTGGCAGGGTCCGCAGCCGCAATCCTGCTGCTCTATGTGCTTTTTCTCGCATTCACACCTACCATCAAAAGCCGTTTCAACCGCTACAACAGTCTGTCCAAAATCAAGCTGTTGTACATCTGCGCCACATTCTTCACTCTCGGCATGGCACTGCCTGCACTGATTGTGCTGCTCACTGCGATGCACTATTGCCGCAACAGGCGACGCCTATGCCCCAACTGCCACTCCAAGATGCACAAACTGCCGGAAGACGAAGACAACAAATATCTGACTCCGGCACAGGATCTTGAAGAACAGCTCGAATCGATAGACTACGATGTGTGGCTTTGCGACACGTGCGGCGAAGTCGACGTGTACCCATTCCCCAACAAGCGCACCATATACAGCGAATGTCAGCAATGCCACGCCCGCACATCGTATCTTGAAAGCGACCGCATTTTCTCACAGCCAGACACCACCAGCTGCGGCTACGGCATGCGCACATACATTTGCCGCAACTGCGGAAAGAAATCGGAAATCTACTACGAAATCCCCAAGACTGCTGCACCTGTGGTAATCCTTCCGATGGGTGGCGGCTCCAGAGGTGGTGGCTTCGGAGGCGGAGGAAGTTTCGGCGGAGGCTCCACCGGTGGAGGAGGCGCTTCTGGAGGCTGGTAGAAAGCAACTTAAAAGACGAAAGACAAACAACCAACTATTTTTATATTATCTATGAGACAATTATTGATTGCTTGCGTGGCACTGGCGGCAGCATTGCCAGCAGCGGCACAGACCACAAAGGAGGAAATGCTGGCTTCTCCTGAGAAAACAGCCGGCGTGTATTATGCCTATCCGGCTCCAGAGTCAACAGACCACTACACAAAAGCACCCAAAGGCTACACTCCATTCTATATCAGCCACTTCGGACGCCACGGCTCCCGTTACCTGATCAGCGACTCGGAATACACCAACCCGATGGAGACACTCGAACGTGCCGACAAAGCCGGAGCCCTCAGTCCGTTGGGCAAAGACGCACTCAAACGACTGCACGAAATCTATGCAGAGGCAGCCGGACGCAACGAAGACCTCTCACCGCTCGGCGTGCGCCAACACCGCGGTGTGGCAGAACGTATGTTCACCGCATTCCCTGAGGTTTTCAAGGGCGACCGTTCCATCGAAGCCCGATCATCAGTAGTGTTGCGCTGTGCCATGAGTATGGCGGCATTCGGCGACCAACTCAAGGAGCTCAACCCTAAATTGAAGATTTCCTACGAGTCGTCGCAGAAATACATGCCTTATCTGACCGGACGCACCGACGAGGCCAACGCTTTCTGCGGGAAGAAGGGCATCTGGCGCGCTGCCTACAATAATTTCCGGGCGTCGCAGACCAATGCCGACCGCTTTATCGCCGCTTTGTTTGCCGACAAGCAGTATGCCAAACAATATGTAGAGTCAAAAGAACTTATGTGGCAATTCTACTGGGTTGCAGCCGACCTCCAGAACATGGAGACACCGATACGTCTTTACGACCTGTTCACCAGCGAGGAGCTGTTTGACCTGTGGCAGTGCTTCAACTATCAGTTCTACTCCACCTGCGCAAACCATGCCGACTCAAACGGCTCTGTCCGCGACAGCTCAAAACCGCTGCTCCGCAACATCATTGAGAGCGCCGATGCAGCTATCGCCAATCCGTCGCAGGCAGCCACACTGCGTTTCGCCCACGACTCCAACATCACTCCTCTCGCTGCTCTGATGGGCATCGAGACCTACGATGTGGCATGGCGCGAACCGGAAACGCTCTATCAGCACTGGACCGACTTCAAGGTTTCACCAATGTGCGCCAACCTCCAAATCGTGTTCTTCAACAAGAAAGGCGGCACAACCGACGACATTCTCGTAAAAGTGCTGCTCAACGAGCATGAGGTGCATATCCCAGTAGCCACCACCCAGTTCCCTTACTACCGCTGGACCGACGTGCGTGCCTACTATGCCAACGTTGTAGGAATGTAGAAACAAGACAACCATACACATCACAAATAGGACACGCCACCGCAAAAGTGGCGTGTCCTATTTGCTTTATCACCATCAATCAAACTCCCCCATCAACCATTTAAGAGCATTTATCCTCTTAATTCCGTCATAGTCGGCAGAAGGATCGTCGTCAAGAGTAAGTATATATTTCGGATATTGGTCGCTTATACGCTGCAGCGATGCCAGTTCCCGTTTCAATGTCATTTCATCCCTTACCGTTGCCGCCACTTGATAATAAACAATATTGCTTTCATCAATGGCAACAAAATCCACCTAAAGTGTCAAACTTAGGTTAAATCTATTAAAAAAGCTCAAGCAAATCTTATATCTTACCAACTATTAATACCTTTGCACGCAATTTATAATCAATATAGTATTGTAAAAGTCTCCAGCTAAGGAGTCATTTTTACCTGCTAAGATTATCCTTATTCAAAAGGATAACTTATTATTTAAGAGAATAAATATGAAAGAAGAAACAGAAAGTTCAGTAGTCTGCCATCATCATCGAATAGGCTTCCTGGGATTGCTCATAACATTAGGCATCGTGTTTGGAGATATCGGAACATCACCCCTCTATGTGATGAAGGCCATCCTCCATACAGGCGAAACCATCAACGAGAGCACTATCCTGGGCGCATTGTCCTGCATCATCTGGACACTCACCCTTCAGACCACCATCAAATACGTATGCGTGGCACTGAGAGCCGACAACAATGGCGAAGGTGGCATTCTTGCCCTCTATGCCCTGCTGCGCCGACTCAAGAACAAGTGGATTTATTTATTGGCTATCATTGGCGCAAGCACCTTGCTGGCAGATGGAATCATTACCCCAGCCATCACGGTTACCACAGCCATCGAAGGACTCGAAAGCATCAGTCCCAACCTGCCGGTCATCCCTATCACCCTTGCCATTATCACGATCATCTTCTTCGTGCAGCGCTTTGGCACCGAAAGCATAGGCAAGTCGTTCGGAGTCTTCATGCTGCTATGGTTCCTGCTGCTGGGCGTGACGGGAGCTTTCAGCATCGCGTCTTATCCATTGATACTGAAGGCTTTCAATCCCTATTATGCAGCCATACTGCTGGCCAAATCACCAGAATGGTTCTTGATTCTGGGTGCCGTATTTCTCTGTACCACGGGTGCAGAGGCACTTTACTCCGACCTGGGACATTGCGGCAGGAAGAACATCGCCATCAGCTGGGGTTTTGTTAAGACCATGCTCATTCTCAACTATCTAGGACAGGGAGCATGGGTGCTGAACCATGTGCCGACAGCATTGTCCGTGAATCCATTCTTTTCCATCATGCCGCAGAGCCTACTGTTCTTCTCCATCATCATGGCCACGGGTGCGGCAATCGTTGCAAGTCAGGCACTTATCAGCGGAACCTTCTCCATATTGAGCGAAGCCATGAACCTGCACTTCTGGCCCCGCATGCGAATCAAGCATCCTACCCATGTAAAGGGACAGCTCTATATCCCGATGATCAACCTTGCCATGTACATCGGCGTGGTTATCATCATCCTGCTCTTTCGCGACTCCTCGCACATGGAGGCAGCCTACGGACTCGCCATCACCATCACCATGCTGATGACCACCCTGCTGCTCGGTTTCTACCTGCACAGCAAGGGCGTGTCGCGAATCCTCACGATATTGTTTATGGGCGCATACTGCACCATCGAGGTCATCTTTCTGGCAGCCAACCTGTCGAAGTTTCTCGCAGGAGGATGGTGTACGGTGCTCATAGGCGGCATCCTGTTCCTGATGATGTATGTATGGGTGAGAGCCATGAAGATACGCCGCCATTATATCAGCGCCAAACCTCTGGACGACTATTATCAGATTATCTCCGACATCAAGACCGACGAGAGCATTCCCAAGTACGCCTCCAACCTTGTCTATATAAACCATGCCAACCAGGAAGGTACCGTAGACGACAAACTGCTCTACTCAATCATCAACAAGCAGCCTAAACGTGCAGACCATTACTGGCTTATCAACATGGAGTTTGCCGATACACCAGACACATTGGAATACAGCTGCGAAACCCTTGTGCCCGACACGCTTTACAGCATAACGATGCACATAGGTTTCCGCATAGAACCACGTGTGAGTCTATATCTGCGACAAGTGGTGGAAGATCTTGTGGCAAGCAAGAAGGTGGATTTAAGAAGCACCTATCCTTCGCTTCGCAAAAACAGAATCCCTGGCGATTTCCGATTCATCATCATTCATCGCGTATATTATCCGGAGAGTTCCGGCAACCGCCAGCAGAACTTGTTGATGACTTTATACGCTCTTATCAGCAAGATAGGTATCGACGATCCAAAGGCTTTGGGTCTCGACACTTCTATGGTGGTGGTAGAACGTGTGCCGCTCATAATCGACCAAAGCAATAGAAGCGTCAGGCGCATCATACAAATTGCGGAAGAAAAGTAAGTCCTGTCACAGGATAATATCCTTTCGGATAAGGGGAAAGTACGTATTTTTTATAAGTGATTGAGAATGAGATAAGTTTTTATCTCATAAAAAGAAGAGGTTACGAATTAGAAATAAACAGAATGTAGCATCCTGCTGTGATTTGCATAACCATCCAAAGAACTCTTTCGGTTGCAAAGGTACGATATTTAATCGGGGATAAAGAATGTTTTAAGATTTTTTATCCTCGATTTTTTGCTTGGATAAATCTGTTTTCATTAAACCATATTCTTCTCTATTCTTTGCTATATCCATTTCAATCCATTCAAACTTATGTTAAGCAATTGCCGACCTTTAATATTGAATCTCTTGGCCTCATAGAAAAAAACTGTTTCACACAAGGCAGACAAGTAGCGTTCCACTGTTTTCTGGTCAATCTTCCTCCCATCAGCAGTCATTATGTCAGCGATACGTTTTGTCGAGAAGAACCGAAAGTTTTAGGCATGACATTCATAAGACTTCCAAAAATCTCATAGTTTTAGGATTGCACGTCCACTTTTTTAGAACCCGGCATAGATAAACGGGGCTACATAGGCGGCACTGAACTCAATGATGAGCTGCAACAACAGGCAAAGCAGCAATAATTTGCCAAACCAACGCATCCCGACAAAGCGTCGCTCCGCCCACTCCGACATCCGGTCGGGCAGGAATATAAGCACATAGGCAGCAATCAGCATCAGCGTCCATACGGCACGTTCCCGCACGAATGCCTCGATTACTTCCGGTCTGAAATCCGTAAAAATGCGACAGAACATCACCGCCGTGTCGGCAAGCGAGACGCAACGGAACGGAAGCCACATAACCGTGACAAAGACAAACGTAGCGGCTATCCACACCTGCCGCGGCGCACGCAACCGCGACACCAGCGGTGAGAATGCCTTCTGCACAACCAATGCCATGCCGTGTGCCAACCCCCAGACCACAAACGTAAAGCCGGCGCCATGCCATGCCCCGCCCACAGCCATTGTCAGCAACAGGTTGAATCTCGTGCGCCACCGTCCGCAGCGGCTGCCTCCAAGCGGAATATAGATATAATCGCGCAGCCACGATGACAACGAAATGTGCCATCTGCGCCAAAACTCCGTGATGCTCACCGACTTATACGGCGAGCGGAAATTAAGCGGCAATTCGATGCCGAGCGTGCGGCTCATGCCGATGGCGATGTCGGAATAGCCCGAGAAATCAAGATATATCTGCGCGCTGTAGCCCAGCAGTGCGAGCAAAGCCTCCGTGCCGCTATAGCCGGCAGGATTGTCGAAAACAAGGTTGTTGAACTGCGCCAGATAGTCGGCCACCACCGCCTTCTTCAGCAGTCCTTCCATCATCAGAAACAGTCCGGCATACAGCATAGGGGGTGTGATGCGGCGGTTGCCCTCCAACTGCGGAAAAAACTCCGCCGCACGCACAATCGGTCCGGCCACAAGCACCGGGAAATATGTGAGATAAAACACATAGTCGAGCATACGCCGCGGAGCGATTATCACGCCACGGTAGACATCGACCATATAACTGACCGAGCGGAACGTGTAGAACGAGATGCCCACAGGGACAACGATGTCTGTCAGCCGGAAGTTTGCACCGACAATCGATGCCACCGACTGCATCATTCCCCCGTCGCACTTAAACCACACAAGCACTCCCACCGACAACAGGACACTGCAAACGAGCAATGCCCGACGGCGGCTGCGACTGCGGATATGCGACAACCATACCGACAACCAATAGTCGACCACGGCTTTGACAAGCACCGACAATGCAATCAATCCGCCCACCTTATAGGCAAACAGCAGACTGAATGCCACAACAAACGCCATCATTGCCGACCGCCGGCGATAAAGCAACCCATAGATTGGATAAAACACAAGAAGCACCAGCCAGAAAGCCTCGCTGTCAAGAAATGCGCCAAAGGTGCTGGATATGTCGGTGAGCCGGTCAATCATCTGGTGTAAGAACTATGGTTTTCACTGGTTTGGCACTGCGTTTGTGCGGAACGTCAAGGCGCATCGGGCATACCGATTTTGTGGAAATCCACACCGCCACACTGTCCATCCACACCGCCGCGGCTTCGCGCGTCGGATGAGCACCGTCGGAAGCGCGGTCAAGACTAAGATTTGAAGAAAGGAAGAAATGCCCGTTGCCCACCTTTCCGGCAATCAGGCGGTTGATGCCCGTGTCTGGCTTCCAGTTTGGAGGACCGATCCAGACAAATGGCAATCCACCGATATCGGCAATGATGGAATCGACCATCGCCGCACGGCTGCGTTCCACATTGCGCAAAAACAGCTCGTTGCCTCCAAGGCACACCACAATGTAACCAGGTTTGAATTTTTCAATATATGCCCTCAGCTTATGTGTCGCGCCCCATTTTTCGGTTGTCGACCCATACCAAATCACCGTGTAAAGCGAATGCCCGTTTTCTTCGGCATAGGCAGCCAGACGCGGCGACAATCCTTCCAGCATGGAGTCGCCTACAAAGAGCAGCGTATACTTGCACGTATCGGTTGCGGCAACGTTCTTTTCAGACACGGCAACACTTCTGACGGCTTGACCGCCGACTTCGGGAGATGTCTTTACCTTAGCCATCTGATGCCCGAAAATCCGCAAGTCGTCAAACGTTGACAACAGCATAATCACGGCAAATGCCGTTGCCAACAATGCCCATAATCGCGCGTATGGCCATTTCATGGTCTTCTATATATTATGGGGACACAGCCCCTCGTTTTCTTGTCAATCCACGGTCGCCACCCTATTTGCCGTTTTTAATCTCAAGCGCTTTTATTTCAGCACGTCTGATGCTCTCGGGATTATTCTTGTCGATGCCGTATTTCTCCGGCGCAGGAATGCGCAACTCGGCTCCGACAGGCAAATTGTCGGGATCGGTGATTATATCTTTGTTGTCCAAGTAAATGTATACCCAGAAAGCGTAATGTCCGTAGAATTTGCGGGAAATGTTGCTCAGATATGCCGTATTAGTAACCTTGAACGTCTGTTCAGCCTTCTTGCTCTCCTTCTCCGGCTCAGCCGTTTTTTCCTCAGACTGTTCCTGCGGCTTCTCCACGGCAGCCGTCGAGTCGGAATCAACCGCAGCCACCTTGGCAGTGTCATCGGCAATTACAACAGGCTGAGACGACGGTTTTTTGACAACTCCGAACAGACAGAACCACGCAACGGCGGCTACAACCGCAGCCGTCACGAATCCGGCAAGGAATCCCCAAGCGAAACGGCATCCGCCACGTTTCGGCTGTGGCTCATCATCATATTCTTCCTCCACTGTTTCCTCCGTCTCTTCTTCGGCAGTTTCCTCCGTCTCTTCTTCGGCAGTTTCCTCCGCCACAGTCTCATTATCGGCGTCAGTCTCTGCAGTGTCTTCTTCTTTTACCTCTTCGCTGTCAGCCTCACTCTCTTCAAGCCCGTCAGTCTGACTTTCCTTTTCCTCCGGCTCCGCTCCGTCGTCAGGACTCTCATCCGCCACGTCCTCTGTTCCGGCTGTCTCATCAACAGTTGTCGCCGTCTCCTCTTCGGCAGCGTCAGGAGTCACATCCTCCGCCACTGGCTCATCGCCGTCGAAATCATCGGCAAGCTCTATCGCCTCAAAACAATCAAACGCACTGTTGATTGCAGCGGCCGTATCCGGGTCGGCGACAAAGCGCACCTCGCCGCCATCCACATCGAAGCGGCCCACACCTTTAAGCGTCACCGACTCACCATCCATCAGCCGCTCGGCAACAATGGCAAACAATTCTTTGACAAAAGATTGGCACAAAGCCTCCGACGTGTCGGTCTCATGCGACAACGCCTTGACAATGTCCTGCAACACAAGTACTCGGTTACTCATCGCCGGCTTCTCCTTTCTCCGCAATGCGGGTTTTAAGCCGAGTGCCCGGCACAAACGTCATTCTTATTTCGGGCGGATAAAGCATCCTGCGTCCAGAGGCGGAATCCACCTCCACACGCTCCATCAGCTTCTCCCCCTCAAACTTGCCGAAACCCGGCACAGCGACCGTCTCGAGAGCGCCGCAATGCTCTTTCAGCAAAGAGGCAAAACCGTCGGCAAGAGCCTCCACATCAGCCTCTCCCCGCTCCAAGCGTCGTGCCAGTTCAGCGACAATATCCTTATGTTGCATTTCTTTTTTTTCCATTGTAATGCAAATGTAGTGTTTTTCCACGAACCTGCAAAATGGCAGTCACCTCGTGACACAACGACCGCCACAACCGCCATATTGACACCATTCGCACGCTGGCACATTTTTGGCAGAAACCAATAGTGACCGCTTGAAGGAGCGGCAAGTAAACAACTGATAAACATATATAAAAACATACAACTATGATGACCGAAAAATTACAAAAAGAGCTTAACGTGCAGATCAATGCAGAGATGTGGTCTTCAAACCTTTATCTTTCAATGGCATTTTGAAAGAAAAACAAAGGTCTTGACGGATGCGCCAACTGGCTGATGAAACAGTCGCAGGAAGAACTTAACCACGCTTACGAGATTGCCGACTACCTGAACAAACGCGGAGAGAAAGCAGAAGTAGGTATGGTCGATGTCGTTCCTACAGGCTGGGGCGATGTGGCTGAAGTGTTTAAAAACGTCTATGACCACGAGTGCCACGTGTCGAAACTCATCGACGAGCTCGTAGATGTGGCATCGGCAGAAAAAGACAAAGCCACCCAGGATTTCCTTTGGGGATTTGTCCGCGAGCAAGTGGAGGAAGAAGCCACTGCAAGAGACTTGGCAGAGAAATTTGCAAAAGCCGGCGAGGCTGGCATCCTCTTCCTCGACTCTCAGCTTGCACAACGCAAATAAACGCATGAGAAAATAGAAGCATAAAATTTGGTTTGGGGCGGGATTCATCCTTTTGGTTGAGTCCCGTTTTTTTTATTACCGGTCACTCCACCCGGTAATTTTTCATCAAAGGACTCAAATATTCCGCAAATTCTGACTAAATTTGCGGAAACATCTAATTTGGCTTTTATGATCAACTTCGAATGCGACTACACCGAAGGAGCGCATGCAAGCATCCTTCAACGACTTGCAGAGACCAACATGGAGCAGACCCCCGGATACGGCAAAGACCGCCACTGCGAGAATGCACGCCAGATTATCCGACGCGTCTGCAATGCCCCCGATGCCGATGTGCATTTTCTCGTCGGCGGCACACAGACAAACAAAACCGTCATAGCCTCCATTCTGCGTCCATACCAGGGAGTGATATGTGTGGAAACCGGACACATCGCCGTGCATGAGACCGGTGCCATCGAGTCGACAGGACACAAAGTAATCACCGTGCCAGGCATCAATGGAAAAATCACGCCACAACTGATTGAGCAGGTGTATCGCCGCCATTTCGACGACAAAGGGTTGGAGCACTGCGTGCAGCCAGGAATGGTCTACATCTCGCAGTCGACCGAAGTGGGTACGGTCTACCATCTCAACGAACTTGAAGCCATCAGCGCGATGTGCCGCAAGCTTGAATTGCCGCTGTTTCTTGACGGAGCACGTCTGGGCTACGGACTTGCCGCCAGCGACAACGACACATCACTCGCCGACATCGCTCGCCTCTGCGACGTGTTCTACATCGGAGGAACAAAAATCGGCGCACTCTTCGGCGAAGCTGTTGTCATAAACAACCCGTCAATCACGCCGGGATTCAGATACATGATAAAGCAAAACGGCGGACTGCTTGCCAAAGGACGGCTGCTCGGCATCCAGTTTGAGACGTTGTTTGAAAACGACCTTTACATGCAGCTGTCGCGCCACGCCGTCGAACAGGCGATGCGCATACGCTGCGCGCTAGAGGCAAAAGGTGTGGCTCTTGCTTATGCTTCAACCACAAACCAGCAATTCCCCATACTTCCCGACAGCGTAATCGAGCATTTGTCTGACCGCTACATCTTCTCCACAACGGAGCACCTCACTCCCGGCATGACGGAAGTACGCATCTGCACCAGCTGGGCCACGCTGTCGGAAAATGTAGACCGTCTGATCGACGACCTCGACAAAGCATTATAACATCTTTTCGAAAAAATAAGGGTCATCACCCTCTAAATGAAGCGAGGCTGCATCTTTCGACGCAGCCTCGCTTTTATTAAAGCATAAAGACGCGTCAGTAAATTTTTAGTGAGATCAATTTCTACAGACCCAACTTCACGGCTGATGGTGTTCCGAAGTCTGCATAGTCTTGTTGGAAGACTATCGAACCACGTCCTTTTCCTCTAAGCCTCATTTCTATCTTATTTACAGTACCTTGACTTGATGTCTGTGCCACATTTTTGAGACCTTTTTATTATTTTTTTTTGTTCTTGTTCGCCTGCAAAGGTATGGATTTTCTTCTAAACACCAACATTTTCTTGAATATCCGTTTTTGAAGCATAGTTTTAACTAACAGATAAATGACACGAGGCTGCATCTTTTATACTGTCAATATGAACTTTCTGAAATTTTTTCCGAGCATGATTTCTTAATATATTTGCAAATTATATTCCTAAGTTTGACAGTTGCGTCTGCAATATAAAGGCACACAGGCAGTTACAGCGTTTGCAATGTAGCTATATTGTGACTGTCTGATTATTTAACATTGGTTTAACATTTGCGTGCCGCCCGGTAGGCTGCTCTCAACTGCGCGGGTGTGTTTATCTGTCTGTTAATGCGTATTTTGGCTTGTTCCTGCAAGGCTTCTGTCAAAGGTGTGTTGTTGAATGCCGGTATGTATCCGAAGCCATCAAGTTTTACAAGGTTCATTTCAGAAAGAGCTTTGCGGATTTGCCCTGCCGGATATTGTGCGCCAAGTTGTTTCTGCATGACTTTGAGTATCAGCAGTGCTATGAAGCAGATGAAGAAGTGCGCCTTGATGCGCTGCGGGTTGCGTACATACACAGGGCGCATGTCGAGGTCCGACTTTTCTATCCTGAAGCATTCCTCGATCTCCCAACGCCATGAGTTCACGCGGATTATTGCGCACGGATCGTCGTCTAGGTTTGTGGCAAGTGCGCTGATGCCGTCAAAGCGTTCTTCCCGTTCAATCTGTTCCTAGTCAAGGACGGCTGATGTTATTGGCTCCGGGGGATTTTCTTGTCCGTCAAAGTATTTGTCTTTCAAGAATCTACGGCAGTCATTTGACGATTTGGGACGTTTTGCCTCACCTCTGTTTATCTTTGTGATGGCGCGTTGTATCTGCTGTGCGTGGAGTCGTTTCTGATACAGGTCGTATTTGCGGCTGTAGGTAATGATCAGATGTTCCTCGAATGCAGTCTCGTCGGTCAGGCATTCCTTATAGAAAGTGTCTTCGACGTATTCGTCGAGATTTATCTCTCCAAGATTGTAAAGTTTTGCGCACCTTGTGTGCGTGTCGTTTTTCAATCTTGACCGCAGCCTCCATCCGTCGGGGTCGGTTGCAAGACCCTGATAGTGCGCACTCAGCTTTTTGAGCGACTGCACGGTGATGAAGTTGCGGTCTTCGGTGACGTTGAACCTTCTGTTGTCTCTTGAGCCGAGCCCTCCATCCGTGCATACAACGAATTTGCTGAGCCCGAACTTGTCGGCCAGCACCTCCTCCAATGGCTGCAGAGTCTCCTGCTCCGGAGTGTTTCCCGGATTTACACACAGAGTCAATGGCATCCCGTCCATATCCATAAACAGCCCTATCTGCACCAATGGATTGGGTCTGTTCTCCTTTGAGTGTCCATACTTGCGGAAATCGTCATCGGTTTCTATTTCAAAGAACACGTTTGTGCAGTCGTAGTATATCACGCCTGTGTTGCGGTCCATAGTCTCAAGCGTGTGGCGATATACGCCCCCTTGCAGAGAGTCCATCTCCCTTGTCAGCACATCAAGGCTGCGGTAGAAGTTCTCAAGCCTCAAATCCTTATTTTCAATAAAGCGTCTGCCGTTGATGAAATCCGAAAGTTTTGAACCGGGGTGGAGAATGCGGCTGCAGACCATTCGCAACAGGTAATCCGACAGCCTGAACTTAAACTTGCAGTCCTCACTTACTTTGCCGCACAGCTCTCTAAGTCCCAGCAGCGAGGCGGCGCGCTCTATAAATATGTCGCCTCCGTTGTAGATCCGTTCCGCATTGTCTGTCAACTTGTCGGGGTGCAGCTCCGCCACGATTCCTTGCTTGTCTTCGCGCGCGGCCTGCCGCATGCGTTCCAATTCAGCGCGGGCCCACACCTCGGCGTCCTCCACACCATAAGTTTCTTTAATGAAAGTCTCGTTGCCGAGTTTCTTGACAGTCTTTGAGGACAGCCTGCCGTCTCTTTTGCGGTAAGTCGTCTGTATATAGAAGCACTTGGCGTTCTTGGACCGGGTGATTGTGAGCTTGTAATTCATTGCGTATAGTAAAATACAACAACGAGGATACGAATAAAAAATTGACTTTGCCAAATTGTAAGCCAATTATTTTCAAGAAAAATTTCACCCCGAACTGTCAAACCTCCGGTTGTACTAACGTTAAAATAGCACAGAATATGTTGTAAAACACCAGTTGTATTGATTGCTCTTTGGAGAATTATTCTTAACTTTACAAAATAAATCTTCTTACTATATGCCTTCTTCTATATATTCAATTGGACACGGACAAAAACCTACGGACGAATTCATATCAGAACTTCGTTCGTTTGACATTCAATATCTTATTGATGTAAGAAGCAGTCCTTTCTCAAAGTGGGCACCTCAATACAATCGAGGTACAATTGAAGATTTCCTTAAACAAAACGGCATTATTTATTTATATATGGGCGATGTAATAGGTGGTCGTCCGCTAAATGATAATTGTTTTGATTCAGATGGTTATTTTGATTATAAGAAAATGGCTGAAATGCCTCAATTTCAGACAGGATTAAAAAGACTTGTTAAGGCAAACGAAAAAGGATGTAGAGTTGCCGTGATGTGTAGTGAGGCAGACCCTACACAATGTCATAGGAGTAAATTAATTGGTCGCGAATTATATTTTCAAGATGATATTTCGATGGAGCATATAATTGCTATGAATAAAACAAAAACACAGGTTGATATTATGACTGAATTAGATAGAGGTAAAGGAAATTGGCCTGAAGGTGACTTATTCAATGAGGCAACTCCTCCATATTTTAAATCGAGAAAGTCATACAAAAAGGAAGAACAAGAAGATAATGAAACTTTGAGCTATTATGATTAAAATATACACGATAGGAGTGTACAACTCCACAGAAGAAAGTTTTTTTAAAAAACTTCAAGATAATAATATTGAACTTTTCTGCGACATCAGACAACGTCGTGGAGTTAGAGGGGCTCAGTATAAATATGTAAATAGCAACTATTTACAAGCTAAACTTGAAGAACTTGGCATAAAATATCGATATATAAAAGAACTAGCTCCGACAAATGAAATTCGCCAAAAGCAGAAAGATGCTGACAAATTAAATGGAGAAAACAAGAAGCAGCGCAAAGAACTTGGCTTGGTTTTTAAATCTGAATACATCAAATGTATACTTGACGCATTTGATATTGAAGGGTTGGCTAATGAATTATTGGATTGCGGAGCAACAAATATCGTATTTTTTTGCGTTGAAGAGTTTGCGAGTGCCTGTCACCGCTCACTTGTAGCTAAACGTTTATCAAAAACACTAAACTGTGAAATACTAAATTTATAACAAATGGCAACCGTATTAATCGTTTCAAAAACTCAAATGCGTAATGGCGTATGCGTTGGCGGTATTATCGAGCAAACGTGTGAACTAATACGCATACATAATGAGCGTGGAGGTAATTTATCGGATGATGCACCATACGAGATAGGTGACCGATGGATAATGAACGTAGAAGATGCATGGAATGCACGGCCCGAACCGCACGTAGAAGATAAGCAAACTTCTCCTATTGAAAAGATTAATAATGTGGGATTATCAGGCATTATTAACTTTATTAGAACCCACAATTTTGGGGCGAGGTTGACAAATGGCCGTTTAGAAGAAACATTTGAAGGTTGTTTGTTTATTCAAGGAAATAGAAACTTCGTTAATAGAGAAGATATACCTTCGTTCAGCACTCAGTTTTGTATACCTTCGTTCAGCACTCAGTTTTGGATTGCAGATTCGGATCTCATCTATACTGAACAATTTGGTAAGCATTACTACAGATATAAACAAACACGTTTGAAATTTGTAGGCTTCCAAGAAATTGTAAAACGAATCCCTGCAGGTACAATTATTCGTCTATCTTTGGCAAATTGGTGGGATGGAGACGGAAGCGGTGAAGATCGTTGCTATCTGCAACTTTCAGGTTGGTATTAAACCCAAATCGGTCATTAGAAAATCTCGCTTTCTTTTTGTCTCAAAACAGGTTGAAAACAACGTGCTACGTTAGCATATGGATGCTATTATGATGGCTACAAGTTGCTATTTGCTTTCTTTTTGCACGAAAAATCTCTAATGACCGATTTGGGTTAAATAGAGGATGTAAATTAAACTGTGTCAGCAAAGAATAAAATATCAACTTTGCTAACACAGTTTTTTGTATGAAAGAAGAATTTGATTTTGAGCTATAAAATCCCTTGTTCGGGCGTAATATCAAGGCCGGCGGCTTCGACAAGTTGCCGGTCTTTCTTCATTACCTCAG
>ENA-UESD01000018-UESD01000018.1-human-gut-metagenome-genome-assembly--contig:-NODE-18-length-159068-cov-19.483468_pt1 | contig 159068 bp, 131 predicted proteins | sample MGYA00242985_ERZ507986 | MGnify/ENA primary metagenome ERZ507986 (study PRJEB26167, sample SAMN06115408) | human gut metagenome | host: Homo sapiens | place: China:Guangxi | collected 2016-04-06... | reverse complement strand
TTTATCTATTGTTGATTTCAGTTTCTCGTCCATAAGCACTAATTTAATAGTTTATCCAAATCATCATTCAATTCATCGATGTCAACGGGTTTAGCTGGCGGAACAGTTACCTTATCTGAACGATGAACGAGCCAGAAGAGTTTCCCTTTTGCATCTCGACAATTGGATATTGACAACAATTCCTTTCGGTCTTCGTCTTCTTTTTTCAATGACTTGTTTACTGATGCCTTTTGCATTCTTCCACCTAATTTAAAGGATGCATAGCGATGAGGAATGAAATTCTCAGAAATACTCTTTTGTGTATCTTCTGTTGCCTCTTGGTTTTTCTGTACGATGAAGAATTCTTTGGGCTTCGTTGTCATTATAGCAATTGTCGTGTTATTCTTCCTCTCAAACTCCAACACTGGCAATGTTTCAACGTATGTAATTCCTTGTTGAGTTGTTTTTGTGTCATCATGGAGCGAGTTGCACAATTCGTCAAATTGGCTTCTCAGTCTCTTGCAAACGCTGTCGTCTTCACCCTTCACCATTTTAAGATACATAAGTTTGCCGTCCAACACGTTCACCATGTCAGGATTACCCTTCTTCACATGTCCTTTGGCTTCTTTATATTTAGGGAAGAACTTATTGAATGCGGTGTCATAGCCATATTTACGCCATATGTAGAGAATGTTGCGAATGTCACGAACATACTTTTGTGACACATTGAGTTTGTCACTAACTATGATGCCAGTAACTTCCTGTCGTGAACCCAATTTTTGCAATCTTGTTTTGGCTTCGTTCATTGTGAAACCTTGGCCTTCCACTATTCGTTTCAGTTCTTTTCTGAATTCTCCCGAAGTATTATAAACATTGTGCATTGAGCTAAATGTGATGTCATCGGCATATCTGGAATACACAACGCCAAATCGTTTTGCCAATCCTGCCAATCTGCGGTCAAGGTTGTCACAAATCATGTTTGTTATGACAGGTGATGTTGGCGCGCCTTGGGGTAAAACATACCTAATGCTGCCATCTTCAGCTTTCTCTTTCATGGAGCACAGACCTGCAAGAATATTGGCTATAGGTTGTTTGAAAAACAGTGGCTTCAGTTGTAACCTCTTCCATACTCTCGCTTGATGGTTGCTTGGAAAGAAATCCTTTAAGTCGATGTTGAGAATATAGTTGTGTCCTTTGTGCATATTGGCATTGGTCACAACGGAACGTCCTTCGGTAAATCCCATTGCATAATCAGAAGGAGTGTATACAGCCTTGAATATCTCATTGACATATCGTAATATCAACATGAAACTTTGATTTCTCGGTGCTGTTATCAACCTAAAATCTCCTGATTTCTTTTTTATCTTGAATTGCTTATATCGATGAAAAGAATTGTTGGGGTTGCAATAATAATTCAGATGTTTTATCGTGAATGGATAGAACTTATCGGACATACCACATTCTGTCATCTCATCCTGCTTTATTTGGTTGAGAAGACGAAGGAGATCCTCTTTCGTCTCCAATTGTTGTGTGGCTTTTGCTATACTATTCTTATCCATACTTTTTTTATATTTAAGAGGGAGACATCGGAAACGACAGACGTTCATTTCTTTATATAAGAAAAAATATAAAAATAAAAACAACATAACACAATAGAAAGACATACAACGTATGTACAAGTCTACGTTAACGTGATAACATTGTTATCTCAATATCCCGAGAGATAATGAGACATCATGCGAATCTACCTTCTTAAAGGAAGGCATGGCTTTCGCCCGCAAGACGGATTCAAATTTATGTCTGTCGTCCCGAATGTCAAAGACCTCTTTTTATTTTCTGATGCAAAGTTAATACATTGTTGCGAACTCTTTGTTCGTTATTATGTAGTATTTGCGTTTTTATTAATCAATATTGCAATAAGCATCAGGTTCACCATCAAAGGCATCATTTATTACATCATCACTATACCCCATTACATCTTGTGCATATGTACCAGCGTATTCTCCATAGTGTGTACCATAATCGTCTTCATCGGGGCTTTCAAAAGCACTCTCGGTATTAATATGTTCATTGTTGTTACTATTCGTATTTTTCAAATTCCTAATGACGACCACACCATCGTTACCGACAACTAAAAGTTTTTTCTCATCTTGCGAGAAAGCCGCTGATGATACATTTCCTGCTCTAGAAGCAACACCAGAGATTCCATCGCCAAGGTCATTGTATTGTTCCAAACATTCTGAAAAGTCTTCTACGGAATGAATGAACACATTTCCCGAAGGCTGATGCCCCCAATTACCATTTGGATGGTGAGTATAATCTATATAATTTTGATCTGAACATGCAATGAATTTCCCAGATGGGCTGAAGCAAAGCAAACTTTTACCAGAAGCCTCTTCTGTATCATTATAATTATCAACTTTATGTTTTAGATACGCATTTGCGCAACTGTCATAGAATGCCACATCTCCATTCTTGCTGAACATTGTCATCCAAACAGCCCAAAGTTGATGGTTGTGGATGTTTTCTGATCTATTTACAACCTCTTCCTTTTCCAAATCAAACACTTCAAAAACGCCTTCTTGAGAAAAGCGGAATTTATCAGTGTTCATTTTTGCTGCAAAACTTAGATATTTTGAATCGTATGAAAAAGAAACGTAATTTAGGAAGTAGACACTTCTTCCTATAAGTAGTCTCTTTTCTTCAGCGTTCTTTTCATTCTTCCGATAACATACGTATCCTAATCTATCTATTATCAACGATGAAAAATCATTTTCCTCTGTGACGTATCTTTTTATTGTTTTTTCTATTAAATTGTTACGCCTTCCGTCCCTTTCCTTTTCGTTTTCAATATTAGGAAACATTTTTCTGTGTTCCTCGTAAATTTTACCGAACAGATCTTGTTTTTTACTTTGTTCAGCAAGCTGTTTTCTTCTTTCAATTATATGCTCTTTCTCATTCTTTGAAGTATCAGAATTCCAATCGTATTTAGTCTGAAGCTCTTTAACATCATCTGAAGTTATCTCGGACTTTGTCAATCTGTTGAATAATATGGTTTTCATTTGTGTGTTGGCAACATACTTACCATCTGGACTTTTAAATATATGATTAGACATTTCTTTCTCTGAGATATGCTTCAATGTTATCGGATCCCTCCATACGGGGGCTCTGCTATCAGCCAATGAAATTTCTGGCTTATAGCCGTTATACCCTTCGTCTCTTGCTAATGTAAAACCATCAACCTCAAAAGGCTGTGTTGCAAGATCTTCAAGTCTGAGTAATTGTGCTTCGGCGTTGCTAATACGTAAAAAAACATTTTTCCCATCACTTGTAAAATAAGCATTCGCATAATTCGAATCATCAAACAGGTCTTTTAAGATTCTATACTTTTCGCCTTTCTCCAAATTATATACGCGAACACCGCATTCTCCTTTTGTAATAAGCAGATTGCCGGATTCTGATTCTCCTAATATTTTTTCATTTTTATCTAGCTTGATTACACTTTCATCCTTTTCTGATTTTTCTTTATCTTCTTCAACATTTTCTAGTATTGGCAATTCTATTATATGATTTGCGAAATCTACGGAATCTCCATCTATTCCTTCTACCATAAAAGGAATAGTGAAGTCAGTTGTTGGATAAGATATTATTTCTCCATGCATTTCCATTACTCGTTTTTTGCCTTCATATCTGCCCAAAACATTGGAAATCTTTAATCCTAAACATATGACATGTACATCTGCGGGTGTTACATTACTTTCACGACATTTCATTATTAAAGTGTCACGATTCTGTTTTGCTTGTAAAAAACTCTTTGTCGTATTTCCTCTCCAACTCTCTATATAATAAGGAAGAATGAGTTTAGTCCTTCTCATCCTCTTTTCATTCTCTCCATTTCCTAGCCAAATGTAAGAGTAAATTTTCTGCTTAGAACAATCACTGTCAAGTTTAAGTAAAAAATTTTCAAACAACAGATCGCAATCTTTAATACTCCCGAAAAAAGGAATACTATTAATATATGATGTTCTTAGATTTAATCCATATAATACATTTTTGTCAACAAAAAAGAATTTATTCCCAAATGAATATTGACCATCAAAATGGACAATGGTTCTTTCCTCACGAAAATCATACACTTCAATACCATCTTCTTGCTCAAATATAATCAAATGCTCATTAGCAAAGATGTAATTTGTAAACTGAAAGACCAATTTGCCGGACAGCACATTGTACACCGCATAATCATTGTGCGATTTAAAGATAAAATACTCATTAGGATTTTGATAATATCCATAGGTTGGTAAACTCATAATTTCATCTGGAGTTATATTAAACTCCACTTTCTCTTCATGGGTTTCTGTATTCGTAATATATAGTCTATCTTTTGTTGTTACGAAAGCCCAAGGATTATCGTCAAAAACAAAAGCATTTTTTACTTTACTACCACCTAATTTAATAGCATCTTCTATTACTATCTCCTCTTCGTGGTCATCAAATTTCAAAATATGATGGCCTGCAGAAAGTTTGATCACTAAAACTCTCTGAAATTCATATTTTTGACCAGTACTGATATCTTCAATTGTTATCCATTCTTCAGACTCAGACTGGATAACAATTTTATTGTTCAAATATGCATGATGAGTGTTAACTGTAAATGTAGTCATAGAGATCAATTGTTTATGTTATTGCAGATTCTTATTAGATACTTCATGTCGTTTTCTTTGACAGTGCAAAAGTAGCAGTGTAATACGAAAGCTATGTTCGTAATTCGATATTAGTGTATATTTTTTTTAAATCATCAATTCTATTAATGATTTTTTCTTGTATAAGTTTTGGCGAAAGAACTATAAGTTCCTTGCCAAAGCTTGTAAGTTCACGAATAAGTTCATAATTCTCCTTGCAATCTATGCTGAAGAATCTTCCATTAGAAAGTGTCGGATATATTCTCCTTAGTTTCTCTTCTTCACTTCCGCTTATGTTTTTTTGAGAATCGTGAATAGGTTTTGTTGCAACATAATCTTTTGAGATATCACTAACCCAGAAGACTATATTGTACACGGGACTTTTCCCGTTTATCGTTACCCCTATTGTATCGTCAAAGATTTCGCTTATTTCACCATCATAATCTATATATTTATGCGAAGGTAACGAAACCACATTTTCAATTCTGTCAAGGCTGAAACAAAGTAGTTTTCCATCTGATTCGGCTGCTGCAAACAGAAACCAACGTCGATTATATTCTTTCAAAAGATACGGATGTATATTCTCCACCAACTTTGTATGCAGAGAAGAAAACTTATGATAATGTAATTCAAGAACCTGTCGGTTTGAAATGGCTGTAAAAAGTACACCAAGCAAATTAGAATTCTCCAAAGGATTCTTTGTTAAAGATATTATTTTTCTTTCATTCTTTCTTACACCTAAACCAAGCCTTAACCCTTCCAATGCATCCAAATTGGGAAGTCCTTCAAACTGTCCAAGCAATGAAAGAGCTTCTTTCAACAGATACTCATCGTCATCACTCAATTCTTTTTTGAAAATTGAAAATGATGGCATTGTATATCTGAGACATCGCTTGCTATACGATTTCTGCTTTTCACGATTATATCCAGGGACGGTGTAACGTTCAATATCCACTAAGAAAGGTCCCTCATATTCTAAATAGTAAATATCCTTCTCGATAGTTCGACGCCCAACCCCATTCGTATCTGGATATAGTTCGGCAAGACGCCTGTTGACTTCTTCTGTTAAATCATCAAGCGAATAGTCATGATACCGACAACTAAGCAGTTCATCAAGTATCTTATATCGAGTCATTGCGTTTTTATTGGCTGGCATTACTTTTCTATTTTAATGATGCAAAGATACACACATAAAACGAACTCTATGTTCGTTTATTACATTAAAGTATAACATTTTCTAACTATTTTTCAACTGTATATTATCATATGCCAAGAATATCTTCAGGAACATAGACATGGTCAAGAGGCAGCCTTGCAAATTATGAGAAATGTGCGAAAGTGCTTACTTCGATACATCCTCTTTATCCAATACCAGGGATATGTCATGAATATAAATCGGGGCAAGGCTTTTATGGTTTGCGGTATGGGTGGCTGCTCTATTGCCTTGGATTTCTTCGCTTGCATAAGCACCATCATTGCTGCATATCGCTTTTCCGTCAGTTGGATATTGCGATTTGGGTTTATAATCAATCATGTCAACATTTCTACTTAAACATCCAGTCGACATTTCGCTCTTGACAAACGGTTTTCACATTCAGACAGCATTCCATAAATTGGTTTATTCCCTGCCTGGAGGTATATTACAACATGGTGAAAGCAGGGAAATTAAGGTACTGATTGACGGAGAAGAGTTCTCTACCAAATTATATAACATTGGATTTGACCAAACAAAACATCCAGGTCATCCGGATTTATTGCAGGTAAGATACTCTCCCAACTCACCTATCGCAAAGAAACTGCAAGCCATATTCGCCGATGACTACCAATATTTCCTTGACGCACGCGAATCAATTGGTCCAAGAAAACAGATACGATTACCCAAGCACAATCATGACGAAATCGTTTTCTACGGAACCTCAATGCCCGATGTATTTATCTTAGACTGCATACTCAGCGATGATCAAGAACAAGTTTCTGACGAGATACATCAAATGGACGAGCTTGACTTCGAGACTTTCGAGCCTCGCGAAGACAAGAATGCCGGGTTTAAAGAAGTCACTCGCCTGCAGAAAGTGCGCCATCTTGACCGTTCTATAGGCGACTCCCTCAAACTGCTCTACGACTACCGCTGCCAAATGACTGGAGAGAGAATAGGCGACAATTACGACGCCTTAGTGGTAGAGGCACATCACATCATCCCCTTCACCGAATCAATGGACAACGACACGTCAAACATTATCATTCTATCGCCATCGTATCATCGAATAATTCACAAGGTCAAGCCGCGATGGGACAGGAAAGATTTGTCATTCCGTTTCCCAAATGGATTGACTGAGAAGGTGAAGCTTAACAAGCATCTGAACATTTAGCCTGTTGCACTCGGTCGGCTGTTTATCGCGCATCGACCGTAAAAATGCCAAATGGAACACCGCAAAACGTCAACGCCAAAAGTTATAACAAACAAAAAAAATCCGTGCAACCTTTTGAGTTACACGGATTTTTATTTATCTATCGCTTATCGATTCTTTACTTCACCTCCTCGAAGTCGGCATCTTGGACGGTGTCGCCGTTGTTGCCGGCATTGCCGCCCTGCTGCGCTCCGGCGTTAGGGTCGAATCCTGCGCCCTGCTGTGCGCCTCCGGCTTGCTGCTGGGCATTGTAGATGTCCTGAGCGGCTGTCTGAAGCGCTGCGTTCAATTTATCGATTGCAGGGTCGATAGCGTCGATGTTCTGAGCCTTGTGCGCTTCCTTCAACTCGTTGAGCGCCGTCTCTACGGCTGCGCGCTTGTCGGCAGGGAACTTGTCGCCGAGGTCTTTCAACTGCTTTTCGGTCTGGAAGATTACGGCGTCGGCCTTGTTTACTTTGTCGATGCGCTCTTTCTCTTTGGCATCGGCTGCCGCATTGGCTGCCGCCTCGTCTTTCATACGCTTGATTTCCTCGTCGCTCAAGCCGCTTGACGCCTCGATACGGATGCTCTGCTCCTTGCCTGTGGCTTTATCCTTTGCCGACACGTTGAGGATGCCGTTTGCATCGATTTCGAATGTAACCTCAATCTGAGGGATTCCACGCGGTGCCGGTGCGATTCCATCAAGATGGAAACGTCCGAGCGATTTGTCGTCGCGCGCCATTGGACGCTCGCCCTGGAGCACGTTGATTTCAACTGACGGCTGGTTGTCGGCTGCGGTTGAGAATGTCTCGCTCTTGCGCGTTGGTATCGTTGTGTTGGCTTCGATAAGTTTTGTCATCACGCCACCGAGAGTCTCGATGCCGACCGACAATGGAACGACGTCAAGCAGAAGCACGTCTTTCACGTCGCCGCTGAGCACACCGCCCTGGATTGCAGCGCCTACGGCTACCACCTCGTCAGGGTTAACGCCCTTCGACGGAGCTTTGCCGAAGAATTTCTGTACGATTTCCTGTACGGCAGGGATACGGGTCGAACCGCCCACGAGAATCACGTCGTCGATGTCTGATGCAGTCAGTCCAGCATCCTTCAATGCCTGCTGGCAAGGAACTACGGTTGCCTGGATAAGGCTGTCGCAAAGCTGCTCGAATTTAGCGCGGGTAAGCGTTTTTACCAAGTGTTTAGGCACACCGTTTACCGGCATGATATACGGCAGGTTGATTTCTGTCGACGTAGAGCTTGAAAGCTCGATCTTTGCTTTTTCAGCAGCCTCTTTCAAGCGCTGAAGAGCCATCGGGTCCTGACGGAGGTCAACACCCTCGTCGTTTTTAAACTCGTCAGCCAGCCAGTCGATAATCTTATGGTCGAAGTCGTCACCGCCAAGGTGAGTGTCGCCGTTGGTCGATTTCACTTCAAACACACCGTCGCCAAGCTCAAGAATTGAGATATCAAACGTACCGCCACCGAGGTCGAACACCGCAATCTTGCGGTCGCTCTGGCTCTTGTCAAGACCGTAAGCCAACGCTGCGGCTGTAGGCTCATTCACGATACGGCGAACGTTCAAGCCTGCAATTTCGCCGGCTTCCTTAGTTGCCTGACGCTGAGAGTCGTTGAAGTATGCCGGAACGGTGATTACGGCGTCGGTCACTGTCTGTCCGAGATAGTCTTCTGCCGTCTTCTTCATTTTCTGAAGAATCATAGCCGAGATTTCTTGCGGAGTGTACTGGCGACCGTCGATGTCGACACGCGGAGTGTTGTTGTCGCCTTTTACTACCTTATAAGGCACACGCGCGATTTCTTTTTGCACGGCATCGTAGGATTCTCCCATAAAACGCTTGATGGAGAACACCGTACGAGTCGGATTGGTGATTGCCTGACGTTTTGCAGGGTCACCGATTTTTCTTTCGCCACCATCGACGAAAGCTACGATTGAAGGCGTTGTGTTGCGGCCTTCGCTGTTAGGAATTACCACAGGGTCTTTACCCTCGAGAACTGCCACGCAGGAGTTCGTAGTACCTAAGTCTATACCAATGATTTTACCCATGATTCTATATTTTTATTTGTTATTATTCAAGTTTTCTCTGCCGTGCCCTTGCGAGACGCGGCACACTCGGATAAACAAATCGCGTGCCAAACTCCGGCTGCGCGAATCCGACAGCCGCCGATGCTGACATTACGTCAGTCTGTTACTGACATTTTGCGCTAAAACTCTCCGATTAACCATATTTTCACAAATAAAAAAGTTGTTCTTGATATTTTTTCGTACTTTTGCGAACAGGTAATCTTTTTTAGAGAACTTTTAAAATTTAAATATTATGAATATCTCTCACATCGAACATCTCGGAATCGCTGTCAAGAGCCTTGACGAAGCAATTCCTTATTATGAAAACATTCTCGGAATGAAGTGCTACTCTATCGAAGAAGTTGCCGACCAGAAAGTAAAGACTGCTTTCTTCAAGGTTGGACAAACAAAACTCGAACTCCTCGAGCCGACTTCTGAGGAGAGCCCTATCGCCAAATTCATCGAGAAGCGCGGCGAAGGCATCCATCACCTCGCATTTGCCGTTGAAGACGGTGTTGCCAACGCTTTGGCTGAAATGGAAGGCAAAGGCGTGCGCCTCATCGACAAAGCTCCTCGCAAAGGCGCCGAAGGTCTGAACATCGCGTTCATCCACCCGAAGTCGACACACGGCGTTCTTACTGAATTCTGCGAGAAACCTGAATAAGCAAACACTTAAACTATTAAGCATTTTAATATGAGCAATCAACTTGAAAAAGTGCAGGAGCTTATCGCCTTGCGCGAGAAAGCACGCCTTGGCGGCGGCGAGAAAGCCATTGCCAAGCAGCACGAAAGAGGTAAATACACCGCTCGTGAGCGTATCGCCCAACTGCTTGACGAAGGCAGCTTCGAGGAATTGGATATGTTCGTGCAGCACCGTTGCACCAACTTCGGACAAGACAAGAAACATTATCTCGGCGACGGCGTCGTTACCGGCTACGGTACAATCGACGGCCGTCTCGTTTATGTTTTCGCACAGGACTTCACCGTTTGGGGCGGCTCGCTGTCGGAAGCCATGGCAATGAAGATTTGCAAAATCATGGATATGGCAATGAAGATGGGCGCTCCGGTCATCGGTTTGAACGACTCGGGAGGCGCACGTATCCAGGAAGGCATCAACGCCCTTGCCGGCTACGCTGAAATCTTCGAGCGCAACATCCTTGCATCAGGTGTAGTGCCTCAAATCTCTGCAATCCTCGGTCCTTGCGCCGGCGGCGCTGTCTACTCTCCGGCTCTTACCGACTTCACAATCATGACAAAGGGCATCTCATACATGTTCCTTACAGGTCCGAAGGTTGTGAAGACAGTGACTGGCGAGGACGTTACTCAAGAACAACTCGGCGGCGCAACAATGCACACCACAAAATCAGGTGTGGCACACTTCGCTACTGAAGACGGAGAAGAGGCATTGAAGCTTATCCGCAAACTCCTCAGCTACATCCCTCAGAACAACCTCGAAGAGGCTCCGCTCGTAAAGTGCACAGACCCGATCGACCGCGTGGAAGACGCTTTGAACGAAATCGTGCCCGACTCTCCAAACAAGGCATACGACATGTATGAGGTCATCGGCGCAATCATCGACAACGGCGAGTTCCTCGAAGTGCAACGCGACTATGCGAAGAACATCATCATCGGTTTCGCCCGCTTCAACGGACAGTCTGTAGGTATCGTTGCCAACCAGCCTAAATTCCTCGCCGGAGTGCTCGACTGCAACGCATCGCGCAAGGCTGCTCGCTTCGTTCGCTTCTGCGACGCTTTCAACATTCCTTTGGTTTCTCTTGTCGACGTTCCTGGATTCCTTCCTGGCACAGGCCAAGAATACAACGCCGTAATCCTTCACGGCGCGAAGCTCCTCTACGCCTACGGCGAGGCTACAGTGCCTAAGGTGACTGTGACAATCCGCAAGAGCTACGGCGGAAGCCACATCGTGATGAGCTGTAAGCAACTCCGCGGCGACATGAACTACGCATGGCCATCGGCTGAAATCGCCGTGATGGGTGCGTCGGGCGCTGCCGAAGTGCTTTACATGAAAGAAGCCAAAACACAAGAAGACCCGAAGGCCTACATCGCAGAGAAGGAAAAAGAGTACACCGACCTCTTCTGCAACCCTTACAACGCAGCGAAATACGGCTATATCGACGATGTAATCGAACCGCGCAACACGCGTTTCCGCATCATCCGCGCTTTGCAGCAACTGGCTACAAAGAAATTGACCAACCCTGCCAAGAAGCACGGCAATATTCCTTTATAATATAGTTACGTGTATGAATAAAAGATTTTTAACGCTGCTGTTGCTCTGCTCCTTCTGCGTTGCCGGCTTGTTTGCCCAAGGACGCAAAGGCGTTTGCATCAACGAAGTGATGGTGCAGAACGACAGCAACTATGTAGACGACTACGGTATGCGCCACGCGTGGGTTGAGCTGTTCAACTCCACGTTTGGTTCGGTCAACATCTCAAGCATGTTCCTGACCGACGACAAGGCAAACCCGCGTAAATATCCAATCCCACGCATGGACGTCAACACCAAGATCCCGCCACGCCAGCACGTGGTGTTCTGGTGCGACAACGAGCCCGACAAAGGCACGTTCCACGTGAATTTCAACCTCAAACCCGGACAGGACAACACAATCTACCTGTTTGACAGCGACGGCACAACCCTCATCGACGAGGTAACCGTCCCAGCCTCACTGCCTGCTGGAGCTTCGTTCGCCCGCAAGGTCGACGGACAAAAGGCTGAAAACGACGCCGAAGCTTGGGAAGTGCGCGACGGAAACAACGGAAAATACATCACTCCGAGCAGCAACAACGTAATTATCGACAAGAACGAGAAAATCGAGAATTTCGAGAAGCACGACAAGACTGGTGTCGGAATGACAGTAATGGCAATGACCATCGTATTCCTTTCGCTGTTGATTCTTAGTTTATGTTTCATTGGACTTGGTTTGTTCCACGCTCAATCTGCACGCCGCAAGAAGCAAGCCGCTACAGGCACTGTCGACGACAGCAAGCCGCTGATGGCAGGTCTCGACTCAGGCGAGGAGATCGCAGCAATCTGCATGGCTCTCCACGAGCATCTCAACATGCACGACAAAGAGGATTTCGTGCTCACCATCAACAAGGTGAAACGCGCATATTCTCCATGGAACTCAAAGATTTATTCTCTCCGCGAGCTTCCTCACAAATAATCCAAATCCACTTTAAATCATTGAATTTATTATGAAAGAATATAAATATAAAATCAACGGACAAGAATACAAAGTTGCCGTAGGCGACATTGAGAACAACATCGCTGAAGTTTCGGTCAACGGAACGACATACAAGGTGGAACTCGAACAGGCTGCCGCTCCGGCTCCTGTTGTGAAGAGCGTTAAACCTGCAGCCGCTCCACGCACCGAGGCTGGCACAAAAGTCGTTGCCAAACCGGCGGCTGCCGGTGGCGCCGGCGCAGTGAAAGCTCCGCTCCCAGGTGTAATCCTCGACCTTAAGGTCAACGTTGGCGACACTGTTGCCGCAGGCGACACTGTTGTTATCCTCGAAGCAATGAAAATGGAAAACAACATCCACGCCGACAAGGGTGGTGTTGTAAAATCCATCTGTGTAAACAAGGGCGACTCTGTGCTCGAAGGCGCAGACCTGCTCATAATCGAATAATCGTATGGATTTAGTTAGTTTCTTAGGTCAAAACTTTCAGCGCTTCTGGGAATACACAGGCTTTGCCAACGCAACGCCTGAGCATTTCGTGATGCTCGCTGTCGGCTTGCTGTTCATTTGGCTTGCCATAAAGAAGAATTTCGAGCCGTTGCTGCTGGTGCCGATTGGATTCGGTATCCTCGTGGGCAACATCCCTTTCAAGTTGGACGCCGGCCTTGAGGTGGGCATCTACGAGCAAGGTTCGGTGCTCAACATTCTCTACGACGGTGTGAGCGCCGGATGGTATCCTCCACTGATTTTCTTGGGAATCGGTGCGATGACCGACTTCTCGGCACTTATCGCCAACCCTAAATTGATGCTCATCGGAGCTGCCGCACAGTTCGGCATCTTCGGCGCGTATATCGTTGCCATGGCCATCGGTTTCGCACCCGACCAGGCTGGCGCCATCGCCATCATCGGCGGCGCCGACGGTCCTACGGCAATCTTCCTGTCGTCGAAACTTGCGCCAAACTTGATGGGAGCAATCGCCGTGTCGGCATACTCCTATATGGCCCTCGTGCCGCTGATCCAGCCACCGATCATGCGCCTGCTCACCACAAAGAAAGAGCGCGTAATCAAGATGAAACCGGCACGCGCCGTGTCGCAGAACGAGAAAATCATGTTCCCTATCGTAGGCTTGCTTCTCACCTGCTTCGTTGTGCCGTCGGCCCTTCCGTTGCTCGGCATGCTCTTCTTCGGCAACCTGCTCCGTGAGAGCGGCGTGACAACACGCCTTGCCAAGACCGCAAGCAACGCCCTCAACGACATCATCGTGATGCTGCTCGGTCTTACTGTCGGCGCGTCGACACAGGCTTCTGAATTCTTGACTTTCGACACACTGAAGATTTTCTTCCTCGGTGCAATGGCGTTTATCATCGCCTCAATGTCGGGTGTGCTCTTCGTCAAGGTGTTCAACCTGTTCCTGCCGAAAGGCAAGAAAATCAATCCGCTCATCGGCAACGCAGGCGTTTCTGCCGTTCCGATGTCGGCACGTATCTCAAACAACATCGGTTTGGAATACGACTCAAGCAACTATCTGCTCATGCACGCCATGGGTCCGAACGTTGCCGGAGTGATTGGTTCTGCCGTAGCTGCCGGTGCATTGCTCGGCTTCCTCGGATAATAGATTTCACCAATCTGAAAATATCCACAAGAGTGCTGGACTCACGTCCGGCACTCTTTTTTTGCATACACAGCGACCGCTGATGACTATTTATGCACGCGCGCACCGCAAGCAAACCAATGCACAAATCTAATATATATGAGCAGTATTGACATTTTTCCTACTTTTCCTAAATTTTATCGCAATTTTACTTGCAATATGTAATATAGAGTATTATTTTTGCAGTGAATATATTTTCAACAACAGTTCACATTTATGAACATAGGACAAACAGACATTCACAATTCATCAGGCAATTCTCGCATTCATCAAGGCTGCCACCCTTAACACCGCCCGTTTCCAAGAAACGGACAGGAAACAAGATTCCGGACAACAAACCAAACTAAATAATTTACCAACTTTATCAACAAATGCTTATGAGAAAATTCATTTTCTTTCTGACCCTATTGGGAACCGCCTTAGGATTATCCGCGACAGAGGTTCCCGATGCCGTCAGAGTGACACCCGTCACAGGCGAACCCATCGTGTTCATGTTCTCCGCCAACCCGGAAATCACCTACACGGCGACAGGAGCTACAATCTCCACAACAAACCAAGATCCGGTGACATTCGATTTCGAAGCCATCGAATTTATCGATTTCGTAAAATATGGCTCTGTCAACGAAATTGCAGGCACACCAGTGTCGATGCGCGTCACCCATGACGCCATCGTGATTGAAAACGCTGGAGAAGGAAGCATGCTCTCCATCTACACCCTTGACGGGCGTTGCGTGGTCAACACCACAATCCCCGACAGCTACAGCGTTGAGCGCTCACTGCTCGCTAAAGGCGCCTACATTATCAAAATCAACAAAACAACATTCAAAATCTTATTGTAACAAGCTATGAACAAATTTTTATACTCTATACTCATCGCCGCTGCAGGATTCGGCACTCTCAACGCCCAACAGAAAGTGATGAAAATCGAATACAAGGACGGCACAACTGAAATGAAAAACGTGACCGACGTGTCAAAAATCTCATTTGTCAGCGAAGGACAGGTAGACCCAAGCGAAAAGATGGTCGACCTCGGACTGTCGGTGAAATGGGCGTCATACAACGTCGGCGCGGCAAACCCTTGGGAAGGAGGCAATTTCTATGCATACGGCGAGATTGAGCCAAAAACAGAATACACACTTGAAAACTATCAATGGTATTGCGACAACGACGGCGAAGATCACGACCAATGGGAAGAGTACTAGGCGCAACAATCACCGGGACAAACTACGACGTGGCACACGTGAAATGGGGCGGACAGTGGCGCATACCTACCCGCGATGAATGGCGCGAACTCATAAACAACTGCGATTTCACTTGGACTGGCATGGAAGGCGTGACCGGCGCGCTCATCACATCGCGCATCAACGGAAACAGCATTTTCCTGCCTGCCGTCGGAAATATGGTCGGCGCTGAGCACACCCACGACCAACTGGGTTGCTTCTACTGGACTTCCACTGAATACGAGCAGGCTGACATCACTCAAGAATGCCGCAACTACCGCGCGAACATCGACGCGAGCAACCGTTCTGCCGAAGGTTACGACTACCCCGACGTTGGATTCTCAATCCGTCCGGTATACGGTCCTGTGCCTGAACCTGCATTGCCATCCTACACCGCTCCGACCGAAATGGTCGACCTCGGTCTGTCAGTGAAATGGGCACCATTCAACATCGGAGCTCAAGGTGCGTCAGAAACCGGCGACTACATCTGCTGGGGTGAAATCACCGAAAAACAGTACAGCCACATTTACAACTACAAATGGTATGACCCTATCACAAACGACTATGTGGAAATCGGCGACCAAATTTCAGGAACTGAATATGACCCAGCCAACGTGCTTTGGGGCAACGGATGGCGTCTGCCTACCGAAGCCGAAATAAAGGAACTCATTGAAAAATGCACTTGGACTGCTGAACAATACGGATACACGGTAACAGGTCCTAACGGAAACAGCATCTTCCTTCCGGCATGCGGCATGCAAGGCTACAAAGGCGCTCCGCGCGGCAATGTACAGTCGGGCTACTACATGACAGGCAACGCCGATGTGCGGACCAATTATCAGGGTCTGAAAATGACCAGCAGTGCCGCCACATTGCGTTTCTCCCGCGGAGCTTTCAACAAGTTCAACAAGCCTGAGGCTTCATTCTGCTCGAAGGCCGGCGGCATACAGGTACGCCCTGTTCATCAATAGGCACTGACTTAATGCAGGATTATAATCTGTCCTGCTCCAAAAGCTTGTGAGGGGGCTGCATTACTGAATGCGTCCCCCTCTTTTATTACTCAATGAATTAAGATTATTAAACATCTATACTTGTCAATTTTTGCCTCTGTATTGGCGATTTCCTTAAACACAAAAACCCAAGAGACAGAGGCGCAGCTCGACGATAGAAAGATTTCTTGAATGTTTTGGCAAATCTTCAAGAAAAAAATCATAACTTTGCAGTCTCATTACGGAATTTTAAAATTTCACTAAAAATATATGATTAACGCTCAAGACATTAAGAACGGAACTTGTATCCGTATGGACAACAAGCTGTATTTCTGCATCGAATTTCTTCACGTAAAACCAGGTAAAGGCAACACTTTCATGCGCACTAAGCTGAAAGACGTTGTTAATGGTTACGTTATCGAACGCCGCTTCAACATCGGCGAGAAACTTGAAGACGTACGCGTGGAGCGTCGCCCTTATCAGTTCCTCTACCAAGAGGCTGGCGACTATATCTTCATGAACCAGGAAACTTACGACCAAATTCCTATCCACAAGGATTTGATCACCGGTGTTGACTTCATGAAGGAAGGCGATGTTGTTGAAGTTGTAAGCGACGCTTCTACTGAAACCGTACTTTTCGCTGAAATGCCTATCAAGACTCAGTTGAAGATCACCTACACTGAGCCGGGACTCAAAGGCGACACTGCCACAAACACTCTTAAGCCTGCAACCGTTGAGACTGGCGCAACTGTACGCGTTCCGTTGTTTATCAACGAAGGCGAGACTATCGAGGTCGACACTCGCGAAGGCTCTTACGTTGGCCGTGTGAAAGCATAGTCACAACTACACAGATCCATAAAGCGCAGAATCTTAAAGATTTTGCGCTTTTTTTTTACACCTTTTCTTTTTTTGCGCTATCTTTGCAAAAGATAGTGCAAATCGAGAGAAGAACATTCAAGCTTGCTTGAAAATGTTATTCCGAGATGCAGCCTATTTTATGAAAAGACAGGTTGCTATAGGCAATTTGTGAACAAGCTCACATTGCGCTCATTTGCGCCATTGTTGCTCTTATTCAACCGAAAAACGGGATTTTAGATACGGACTTCTCATACAGAAATGAAACGACTGAGTTTACTTATTTTGTTCGCGGTGCTGCTTGCGTTGCCTGCCTTGTCGCAGCAAATCAGCGTGGAAAGTTTCACACCGCTTGAAAACGACCTGACAGCCAACACTGCCGGCACAATGAAAAAAGACCAGAACGGAAAAACCTGTGCCTTGATAAAAGTGGTGACCTCCGAAAAAGGCTTCAATTTCGACGTCGGAATACTCGGTGTCGTTGCTACAGAACAGAAAGTGGGAGAAATTTGGGTATACGTCCCTGAAAAGATAAGGTTCATTACGATTGCGCATCCACAATTGGGTGTTCTCCGCAATTATCCTATCCCTCAGCAAGTTGAAAGCGCACGCACATACGAGCTGAGGCTTGTCACCGGCAAGGTGCACACCGTAATCGAGGAAGCACAGACCGACCAGTTTGTCGTGTTCCACATTTCACCAGCCGATGCCATACTCGAATTTGACGGGCAACCGCTGCTACTCGATGCCGAAGGCTCTGCATCATGCTTCAAGCCATTCGGAAAATACCAGTATCGCATCGAGCGCAAAGACTACCACACCGAGGTGGGTTCGGTGACGGTGACGGCAGAGAAAGCATCCGTAAACGTGAATATGCGACCGATGTTCGGATGGCTGGAAGTAAACAGCGCCAACGCCGGCTCCGACGCCAGGGTGTTTGTCGACGGCTCCGACCATGGCACATTGCCGCTGCACATGCTGCAACTGAGCAGCGGCAAGCACTTGCTGAAAATCATAAAGCCGCTTTACCATATTTTCCAACAGTCGGTAACCATCGCCGACAACGACACTCTGCGCGTCAACGCAGCTCTGAAAAGCGACTTCCGAAACTACACCGTCACCGGCGATGCCGACGCCGACATCTATATCAATCAAGAATACAAAGGTCACGGTTCGTGGAGCGGTCCGCTGGCATCGGGCACCTACCGCGTCGAGCTGCGCAAGCCGAGCCACCGCACGACTATCCGGTCCATAACAATCAATGCCGACGACCTTTCGGCAAACGACATCATCTCGCTGCCCGCTCCGACACCAATCTACGGCTCTCTGAAAGTGACTTCGTCGCCAATGGAAGCCTCTGTTGCAATCGATGGCAAGGTGATGGGCAAAACGCCTTTGTTCATCAAGGAAGTTCTAATAGGCTCACACAGCGTGACGCTGAGCAAGGTCGGCTACAAGACCGAAACTGCAACCGCCGACATCGACGAGCGCAAGACATCGGAGCTTAACATCGTGCTCAACAACGCCATCCGTGTGAAGTTCACGTCAAATGTGACATCAGTCGTGAACATCGACGGAAAATACATCGGACTGACTCCCTGCGACGCTTTGCTCACATGCACAAAACACGAAATCAGCATGAGCGCCGACAGATATCAGAGCCGCACTGAAACCATAGACATATCCGAAGGCTCAAGCCTTATCAGCTGGCAACTAAAGCCCAACTTCAAGAAGGTTACCATCTCATGCAACCAAAACGCGAATTTTTATATCGACGGCAAAATAGCAGGCAGCGGATATTCCATTTCCAGCGACATCGACTACGGTGAGCATTCCATTTCCGCATACTATGAGGGCAAGTCAAAAGAAACGACTATCACTGTGGCGGAAGGCAACGAAAGCTCCGTGGATTTCTCTTTCCGTAAGAAGCGTTACCATGAGAACTATGTCTCCAACGACGCTTTCTATATGGGAGCCATCTATCAATGTCTTAATTTTCAAGGCGCAGGAGCGATAATGGGCTTTTTTGCCGGAAAATTCAATATGGAAGTCAGTTTCATCGCCGGCAATGAATCAAAGGAGGTCGATTGGTACACATCGACAAATTCTCTTGCCCACACCTCCGACTTCAAGAACTGGCGTATAAACGGCAGAATAGGATGGGGACTCAGATGCGGCAATGTGGTGCGCATCACGCCTCAAATAGGAGCCGCTGTGCTGGCTCTTCAGGACAGGTCGAAAATCGACGACGAGACAGCACCATCGGCATGCTCGTTTACCGGATCTGTGCAGTTTGCCCTTGTTTATAAGAAACTGTGTCTGACCGTAACTCCGGAATACTACGTTCCCGTGGCTAAATCCGACGGAATGAAGGAACTTGTAAAAGTGTCTGACACATACGACAAGGCATTAAAAGGCTTTGACCTTCAAGTCGGAATTTCTTTAATCTTCTAATCACAAAAACGACAATGAAAAGACTTTTCAGCATAATCCTGTCGGTTGCAATCGTTTCTGTCTTTACCGCCTGCAAAGACGACTACGACGGATGGCTTCCAGACAATCCCGACAAACCGCACACCACAGAGACAATCTCAACGAAAAAGACATCGACAACGAATTCAACTTCCGGACAGATTAATTTCTATATCGGTGACACTTATTTCAACACCATCTACACTTATATAGGATATTGACAACAATGAAACGTTTGCTGACATTCATAATAGCCGCAATCATATTCTTCCCCTGCGGAGCGCAAAGTTGGGAAGAAATCAAGAGCAGCCGGCAATACATCTACGGCGAGGGCTGGGGATCAAGCGATGCCGAGGCCGACAAGAACGCGCTTGCCGACCTTATAAGCAAGATTTCCGTGCAGGTGCAAAGCTCGTTCACGCTGACGGAAGATGAGCTGAGCCACAACGGGCAGGTGGACGGCGAGACTTATGCCCGGTCGAAGGTGCAGACCTACTCACAAGCCACGCTCACCAACACTGAGAAAATCGTGATTGAATACGAGCCTGACGCACATGTGGGACGCTACATCCTGAAATCGGAAATTTCACGCATCTTCGAGGCGCGCCGACTACGCATCGACGAGATGCTCGGACTTGCGGAGACTGCTGAAAAAAATGCAAAAATCGACGATGCGCTGCGCTATTACTATTGGGCGTATGCCATGCTGAAAACGCTGCAACATCCGAATGAGGTCAGGGACTCGAACAACCATCTGCTGTCAACATGGATTCCAGCTCAGATGAACGACATCTTTGACGGCATAAAGGTGAGACCGATGCGCAAGACGTCGGACAACGTGCTTGAGGTGGCGGTGACATACAAAGACAAGCCTGTGGCAAGCTACGACTACACATATTTCGACGGACAGAACTGGAGCAACATCTACAGCGCCAAAGACGGACGCGGCGTGATCGAGCTAAACCCTGGCGCAATAACCGACAATCTGAGGCTGAAAAGCGAATATGAATATCGCGGGGAGGCTCACATCGACAGCGAAATCGATGCGGTGATGTCGGCCGTAAGAGGTCAGGCGTTCCGCAAATCATACATCAATGTCAGCGGCGACACCCCTTCAGTCGCTGCTACCCGTGAGGCAGAGGCGGCTATCGAGACCGCTCCTGTGACCAACGCCATTGAGTATTTATCAAACGACACAGAATACCGCAAAACAATCGACAAGGTGCTTGCCGCAATAACAGCCAAGGACTATGCGGCTGCTGAAAAATATTTCACGCCGCAGGGCGCCGAAATGTTCCGCAGCCTAATTAACTACGGACGTGCCCGAGTGCTCGACACCTCAGGACTGACGTTCTATCAGAACGGAGACCGCGTGGTGTGCCGCAATGCGAAAATGTCGTTTTCGTTCCGCAACGGCTTGCGCAAATCGTTTGTCGAGGACGTGGTGTTTACGTTCGACTCGAAAAAACGCATCGACTACATTGCTTTCGGTCTTGGCGAAAAGGCTGAACACGACATCCTCAACAACGACGAATGGAATGAAGCCACACGAAAGGCTTTGATGAACTTCCTTGAGAACTATAAAACTGCATTCGCACTGAAAAGAATCGACTATCTGCGAAACGTGTTCGACGACAATGCCGTGATTATTTCCGGGTGCGTAATCACCCCTGGAGGAAACCGATTCGCCGACAGCAACTCGCATTATGCCCAAAATCAGTATGTGCGCTACACGCGGGAGGGCAAGAACGAGTATATAGCACGCATGGCGCGCAGTTTTGCAAGCAAGGAGTTTATCAACATTCGCTTCTCCGACAACTCGGTCAAGAAACTCGGCAAGGGCATGGAGTCGTACGCAATCCAGATAAAACAGGACTATTACTCGTCAAACTACGGCGACACTGGCTACCTGTTTCTCTATGTGGACATAAACGACCCCGAGAATCCTATCATAAAGGTGCGCACATGGCAGCCTAAACCCGACCCGAAATTCAAGCTGATTGATGCCGGATATTTTTAAAACAACGATTTTTTTACTAACCAATAAATAAATGCATTATGAAAAAACTCATCGCATTGTGCCTCGTGCTGATTCTTGCGGCACCGGCTTTAACTACAAACGCAGAGAGCAGTCTGCAAAAGGAACTGAACAAAGAACTTGTAAAGCAACTGAAAAAGAACTATAAGAAAAAGAAAAAAGAATTGGAGAAGGACAGATGGAAAATCTACGGTTCTTCGAAAACTCTTGAGGTTGCATTGCTTGAACACTACACAAAACTGTACAACGACGGCGAAGTGGCTGAGGAAATAATCGGTACTGCCGACAATTTCAAATCAAACAACGTCGGACGCCGTCAGGCTGTGACCAACGCCCAAGTGGCTTACGCCCAGAGAGCCGGCGCTCAAGTGAAGGCCCGCATCGTGGAGGACATCGCGGCAAACTCTGCCGACATCAACGCTGAATTCGAGCATTTCTATGCCGCCTACGAGGCTCAGGTGCAGAAAGAAATCGGCGCTGAGCTCCAAGAGAGTTTCACCATCGTGCGCCCGCACACAAAAAGCAAGAAATGCAACACATACGACATGCAGGTTTTCTTCATCATCAGCGAGGACGCTGCCACACGCGCCCGTGTTCGCGCCTACGAAAACGCGCTGAAGGAGTCGGAGGCGGCACAACGCTATGCCGACCGCGTGTCGCAATTCATTCAGGAAGGCATCTCTCCTTCTGCCCCTCAGAACTAATCCTCTGTAGATGAAACGTTTGCTCATATTCGTCATTGTCATGGGGGCGGCATTCCATTGCCACGCTCAGGATAATGACGATTTTGAATCATTCCGCAGCGGTCTGATAGACGGATTCCAGTCGTTCAGGCAGGAGGTGCTGACTGGATACACTGATTTCCTGCGAACCGCATGGGAGGATTTCAACGTGTTCCGCAGCGAAAGCCGCGACAGCAAGCCGAAGCCACGCACTGCCCCCACTGTCGACTCGCCGTCTCCACAGCCAACGACACCGGAACCGCAGGCAAATCATCCGACACCGGCAGCCACTCCGCCCGCTCCCGGCCCTGCGCCTGCCGTACACAACAACATTACGCTTGATTTCTACGGCACACGGCTTATGCTGCCGGCACTGAAAGTGGCTGCGCTCCGCTCTTCCGACAACAATGGCGTCGCCGATTTCTGGCAGGCTCTCGACAGTCAGGGTCTTGGCTCCAAGACTGGCAATGTCCTGAAAGAAATTGCCGAACGCCATCGCTTCAACGACTGGATGATGCTGAAACTTGTGGAAACCTACGTGGCAAACCAACTGTCGACGGCATCTGCCGACACGCGTATCGCCATGCGCCAATATCTGCTATGCCACACAGGCTACGATGTGCGCGTGGCTCAAAACAACGGGTGTCTGGCCTTGCTTGTGCCATATTCCACCACCATCTACAGCAGCAGTTACATTGATGTTGACGGGAAGCGGTTCACGTTGGTTTTCGACGCAAAGTCGGGACGCACCACAGCCTGCGGAAGCGTGCGCACCTACCGTCTGCCGGGCGAGCGCAACGCGGGAGGTCTAATAGACCCCGTGTTCCGACAAGCCCCAAGGGTAACGGAGTCGATGGTTTCTGTAAAACTAACCGACAAAAAGACGTCTGTGGCGTGCAATGTCAACGCAAACCTTGCAAAACTTCTTTACGACTATCCACAGATTCCGCTGATTGAATATTCCCGCTCATCGCTGCAGCCGTCGTTCCGCAAGGAGCTGACATCGCAATTGCGGCAGACAACAGCCGGGATGACTCCGGAAGCGGCTGTAGGCACCCTGCTGAACCTCGTGCAGCACGCTTTCAAATATGCCACCGACCAAGAGCAGTTCGGATTTGAGAAGCCCCTCTTCCCCGAAGAGTCAGCAATCTACGGCATCAACGACTGCGAAGACCGCGCGTTGCTGTTCTGCATGCTCATAAGGCAAGTGACGGGGCTCGACTGCCTGCTCGTCGAGTATCCCGGGCATGTGGCGTGCGCCGTGCGCCTGCCTGAATATCAAGGCAACGGCACCTGCTACTCGTTTGAAGGCCACCGCTACGTTTTGACCGACCCTACATTTGTCGGTGCAAAAATCGGGATGTGCATGCCCGCCTACCGCGGCTCTCATCCCAAACTTTCAAAACTTGACTGATGCCCTGCAGCATACCCCACAAAAAAAGGTCGCGTCCCACACAAGAGACGCGACCTTTTTTTATTTCTTTTGCAATTATCTAATTATACGGCATAACCGCTATCAAATCGGCAAACTTCTCTGCCGCATCCTGCATAGGCTTTGAAAGCATCGTCTTAAGGATAGGATTCAAATCAATTTTCACCTCCACATGCGCATTGGTGGTTTCAGGAGCGCCGCCGTCGGCAAGACACACATCAATGGAAAGAGGGAAAGGCGAACTTACCGTTTCCAGATGCACCTTCTCGTTCACAACACCATTGGCGATTCTGAATGAAACATCGCCCACTGGTTTTGCCTCCAATGTTATCACATCGCCGTCGATGCGGATGTTGCCCACCTGCTGCTTCAAATCGTCGGGTACATTGTCTGCAATCCCCTTGAAACTCTCAGGGTTGTTGAGACGTGAATAAATCAAGTCACGACCCGCCGACACGATTCTTTCAGAACTCTTGAATGTAGCCATAGGATTGTTTTATTCGTCGATAGTTGCTGTAGGCGTCCAGTTTTCAGGATCCTGTCGCCACAATTTCAATGTCTCGAGATCTGCCTCCTTGATATAGTTGATTTTCAATGCTGCGTCGAGCATCGCGGTATAGTTGCCGAGAGTAAGCAGTTTGACACCGGCTTTCTTGAAATTCTCTTCTGCCAACGGGAATTGATATGTAAAGATGGCAAGCATGCCGACAACCTCCGCGCCAGCGTTGCGCACTGCCTCTACGGCTTTCAAGCTGCTGCCGCCTGTTGAAACAAGATCCTCGATAACCACCACCTTCTGTCCAGGCTTAAGGTTGCCTTCGATAAGGTTCTCCAAGCCATGGTCTTTTGGTGACGAGCGCACATAAATGTAAGGCTTGCCAAGAGTATCGGCCACGAGAGCTCCGAGAGCGATGGCACCGGTTGCAACACCTGCCACAACTTCTGCATCAGGAAAATTCTCGATAATCAATCGGCTCATTTCCACTTTCAAGAAACTGCGGGTTTCTGGATATGACAAGGTCTTGCGGTTATCGGTGTAAATCGGCGAGTTCCATCCCGACGACCAAGTAAACGGATTATCTGGTTGTAGTTTGATTGCGCTGATTTTCAGCAATTTCTCTGCTAAGATACTTTCCAATTTTTTCATAAGGCAATAAATAGTTATGCTATTAAGACAAGATAGATTCCACATCCACCCTATTTTGTGTGCAAAGATAGTGCAAGGCGAGCGAAAAAGAAAGGAACTTGTTCATTTTCTTTTCCCGAGCCGCAGCCTATATTATCAAAAGATAGTGCAAGGCGAGCGAAAAAGAAAGGAACTTGTTCATTTTCTTTTTCCAAGCCGCAGCCTATATTATCAAAAGATAGTGCAAGGCGAGCGAAAAACCGAGCAAACCAAGCGAAAAATGAAGTTTACTTCAATTTTCCCGAGGTGCAGCCGGTTTTATCAAAAAAGAAAGGAACTTGTTCATTTTCTTTTCCCGAGCCGCAGCCTATATTATCTCACATTAGAAATTTCCGGAAGATCAAGAATTTCTCCAAACGCTATTATTCCTTGCGTTCAGGCACCACCACATCATCGACTACTGCGTCGGGTTTCGGCTGCGACACCTCTTTCTTTGGCTTGTCGCGATGGAGCGGCAACGTGTATGCCACCGACAAACTTACGTTCAAATGATTGTCGCGCACGCCATAGCCCGGGATATAGTACGGCCGCGAATTGGGCGAATCCTTGACGGAAAACGGGAAATTGTAGCGCACCGACCATCCCATTGAGAAATTTTTAAACAGTTCAACCTGAATGCCTACCACTGCCTCGCCCCAGAACGCAGAGCTGCTTTGCCCGCGCAGGTCAAACGTCGACGGGTTCTTGCCCCAATAGCCATTGTCGACAGTGATGCCGGTAACGTCATAGTTAAACTTTGACGCAGCAAAGCGCACACCGGCATACAGCTGATATTTAGGGTCTTTGGCATAAAGGAAATTGTAGTTCATTCCGATTTTGCCATACAAAGCAAGTTTACTCTTATATGTAAAATTACCGTCCTCAGGAGAGCAGTCGGCTTGTCCGAAACCCACTTCCGCCACCGGGATATAGCGGTTTCTGATATTCACTGCCGCCCACACGTCGCCATCGCCATAGTCCTGACCGAGCGCACGCATAAGAGGCCCCCAAAAGTTGACACCAAGCGTGACTCCCATCAGCGTCGGGCGATATACGCGTTTCGACGCACGCTCGATTGAATCGCGGCGCAACGAGTCGAGCGTCAACGAGTCGGTGCGCAGGAATTTCAGCTTCTCCTGGCGCCGTATCTCCTTCAGCTCCTCCTTCGTCACAGGCTTCAGCTCGTCGGTCGACGCCACCGGAGTCACCTTGCGTTGAGCCACTGCCACAACAAGCGTCAGCAGCAGCACCGCAATCACAGACAGCCGCCTCATTGTGCGCCGGCCTCCCCTGTCCGGAAGAATATCTTGATATTTTCAGTGTTGGTGTTGTCTATACGCCGCTGCGGCACTTGGATGGAATCAATCAGATTGTGCGACACGCTGTAGTCCGTGACGTCAAACACATAAAACGCACCACAGTCCTTGGAGTAGAAAAACGGCACACGGTCGTAGCAGACCGTCACCGTGTCGGTTATGCCCTCCAAATCCTGCTGGTTATACTGAATCACAAAGCGTGAGCAATCAGCGTCGACATCAAACGGCAGATAGACCTGCTTGGTCGACGACTGGTTGCGGATAATCGCCGAATCGCCAGGAGCCCCGATGCCATAGACCGTCAACGAGTCAATCGCAATCGAACGCTTCGTCTGCGATGAATAAAACCCTGCCAACGGAAGGCTTGAAGAATTCTCCTCACAGCCGTTGTTGCTGCACGACGCCATCCACACAATCACACCGATCGACAACGCCAGCAATATGTTGCGCAAAGCCGTCATACTCCCGTTAAATCTCCTCACGGATTTGATAACTGTTGCGGCCCTCGGCATTGCGGGCAATCAGCTCGCCGATAAATCCGGCAAGGAAGAACTGCGAACCCAGCAGCATCATCGTCAGAGCTATATAGAAATACGGAGAGTCGGTAACCAGACGGTAAGGCATGCCATTATACATGGCACACAACTTCATCGAGCCAACCACTATCGCTGAGATAAAGCCGATTAGAAACATTATTGAGCCGAGGAAGCCGAAAATATGCATCGGCTTGCCGCCAAACTTCGAGATAAACCACAGACTCAGCAAGTCGAGATAACCGTTGACAAAACGGTTCAAACCAAACTTCGTTGTTCCATATTTGCGGGCCTGATGGTGCACCACCTTCTCGCCGATGCGTGCAAAACCCGCATTTTTGGCAAGATAAGGGATATAGCGGTGCATCTCGCCATAAACCTCGATGTTTTTAACCACATCCTTGCGATAAGCCTTCAGACCGCAGTTGAAATCGTGCAGATTCTTGATGCCGCTCACCTTGCGCGCCGTGGCATTGAAAAGCTTTGTAGGAATCGTCTTCGACAGCGGGTCGTAGCGCTTCTGCTTCCATCCCGACACAAGGTCGTAGCCATCCTCCATAATCATCCGATAAAGCTCTGGAATCTCGTCAGGGCTGTCCTGAAGGTCGGCGTCCATAGTAATCACCACATCGCCCTCGGCACGCTCGAATCCCACGTTAAGCGCCGGCGACTTGCCATAGTTGCGGCGGAAACAAACACCCTTCACAGCCGCACTCTTGGCCTTCAAGTCGTTGATAACCTTCCACGAAGCGTCGGTCGAGCCATCGTTGACAAAAATAATCTCATACGAGAACCCGTTGGCTTTCATCACGCGTTCAATCCAAGCCTCCAGTTCAGGCAGCGATTCCGCCTCATTATACAGCGGAACTATAACAGATATATCCATAAATTCTTTCTTGTACGTACAGTCTGCAAAATTAGCATTTCCCATCGTAACAAAAAAATCGATTGCCGTTTTTTGAAAGTTTTTTTGATTATAGCCGCCCTCTGTCGATGCATATCGTCATTTTCGCCGGTCAAAGCCGCCCGCCCGACACCTTTCCGCCTCCAAATCCACCGACAAAAAAACAAGCACCCCCGCAAACGTTAAAACATCTCCTCAACACCAATTTTCCACTCTTTTTTCCCCTTAATCTTAGTTTATTTACCTACCTTTATGGTCGAATTATAACAATCCTATCAAAAGAAAGTCTATTGGTTTAATCTAACTTCTGAGCAAGAGGATTGGAAATAAGCAAAAATGAATATAAAATAAAAAATCTATGTATTGTAAAAAATATGGCAAGCAAATATCTGATGATTCTAAATACTGCAAATATTGCGGTATTTTAGTGGATGAAACAGCACCAGCTAATAAATAGCTACCACTACGCAAGAATTAAGCAGTTATTTTGTGGTCTGTTTATATCTTAGGATTTATGGGTGTGCATTCTAAAGACGCAAAACCAATGAATGAAAAATCTTGGTATGGTGAAAGTTGCTATGACCCATCATCTTTATCTGGTAATTGGATGATGGCTTGGCAAAATCAATATGCAATAAAGGTCTTAATGGCTCCTGATTACTCCAAGCAAAAGAGAACGCTAAACGGTATAGAAACATTGTCTTTTACAATAAATTATATGCCATTAGATCAATTTGACTATAACAGAGTATTACGAATGAATAAAGGAGAAGCATTCGAATATGCAAGTAGTGTTGTTAAAAGCAAAAAACTTAATAAGGACATACAAGAGCGATTAAAAAAAAAGCAATGGAAGCCGCCCAAAAGGACAAGGAAGATTTTTGGGACACTATTAATAGCTATAAAAAAATGGCTATGAGAATGATTTGCACAATAATATGAAATGAGCTGCAATTATAGCATTTTCCTTAACTATCATAGTACGATATATTGTAAAGTTCGGGAAGTGGGTTGCGACAAATAAATCAAAATGAATCATGGAAGAAAAAACAAAACATATTATAGCTCGTACTGTATATACCATATGTAAGGTATTGGCAAGGGAATTAAGGTTGGCATTAAAGCCTTTAGGAATAGGGTTTATTATATTAGCAATCTTTCTTACCATTGCAGAGTGGAGTGATGTAATATTTGGTCATAACTGTAAAGAACCGTTTGGAATACTTGTATTATTGGCTTCTTTCTTCCCGTTATGATTAAATATTATAAGAGAATTCGTGCCTGGGTTTTGAAATGGAAGTAATGTAATCTATGCATAAATTTATCATTTAGTACATGAGAAGATTTTGGGAAATATTAAAAATATTAGTGTGGATAATTTATTTTTCTCCACTTGTGGTAGGGTTATTAATGATTATAACAGGCAATGGTTCAGCAAATAAAGATTCTACTATTCCCACCACAAAGACTAACACCATATATACTCCACCATCCAACTCCACTCCTACCTATTCTGCTCCTATACAACAAACAGAGCCAGTAAGATATAGTAACGGTGCTAAGACCCCTGAAGATGCCTACAATGAAGGATATGATGATGGTTATGAGCAAGGTAAAGAAGATGGTAGGAATGGTTATAGTCATGGTGCTAACTATGATGATTCAAGTGATTATTATGATTACTATGAAACAAAGTACCAAGAAGGCTATGAAAGCGGTTACGATGAAGGGTTTTCAAAAGGTAATTCCCAATATGAAGATGAAGAAAATGATGACGAATATTAAATAAACTTACAGATGTACTTATGTAAAGACATTGCCAATGTTGGATTAATATTGCCACAACATTAAAAGTCCTTTTTTATCTGAAAGAATTTGTTGTGAGATTAATTATGATATTATAAGCGTCACGGCTTCTTTTTATAGTAAATTAAAAATATTAATAATGATGAACAATTTACAAGTACAATTCCGTAGCCTTCAAAAGGCTTATCACTATACAACGTTTCAAACAGCGATTAAAATCTTGGAGTCAAAATCACTAAGATTTGGAAAACTTAATAATATGAATGACTTTCATGAGAATGATAAATTATGCTTTGTTGACAGCAATAAAAATCCTATAGGATTTGATTCATTTGATGTGTTAGAAGCGTTACAAGATGAAATCTATAAGTACCGACAAATTAGTTTTTCCGTTGATTCCGACAATAGGAAAGGCTTTGACCTTCATCAAATGTGGGGACTGTATGCAGAAAAGGGAGATGGCGTGTGTTTTGTATTTGACTGTGATGAATTAGGAAAGATGCACGATACTAATATTATTTACGATAAAATCTCATATGAAGAGCAAATAGATTCGTTTGTCGTTTCAATGTCGAAAGAACCAAATAATGTCCCTAAAGAAATACAAACGAATGTTAGGTCTATTTTATTTCATAAGCGTAAGGAGTGGGAACACGAGCAAGAATTAAGATTTTTGAAACGATGTCCTATATCACAAAAAGAAGAGTATCTAACATATGGTAGTTCTCTAAAATACATTATTTTATCTTCAAAATTGCAAGATTTAGATAAAATTCTTTTTTATCAAAGGATACAAAAGATAAAAAGTTGTACGAATGTTCCGATTCTTGTGTTTGGAAATGGATTGTTAGAATATTCTTTATACAATTTTGAGGATGGAAAGTTTATCTGGAATTCATCGAACGGATATGATATACTTACCCCCGGTGTAAATTGTAAATTAGATGTTTGAAACATAGATAAGATTATCATGTAATACAGGAAACGATTATGCTCGAACTCGAATTACAAAAATACCTTCGTCGTGAGTATCCACAAGAAAACGCTCGCTGCGAATGGAAGGAATATAAGAATTTGAAGAACTCGTTCTGTGGGAATGAAAAAAATGATGTAATCTCCTACGTTCTATCGCCAACATGGAGAGAGAACAACAACTTCGCTATGTCGGCAGACTATTAGTAGAATTAAATGAAGAAAAACTAATAGACAGGATAGGGCTGAAATGGATATTAACAGACAACAATCGGTCAGTTTTATCATAACTCGACCGAAAAATCCACAATCCGACCGAAAATCCGACCGTTTGACGATGTTCCGACCGAAAACAACCAATAGAAATGGCAACATACTTCAAAGTGGATGATAAGGAAATGCTCACCCTTTGACTTGCTGATAAGATATTGGATGCTTTGGAGGATGAAGATGAATTAAAATTAAATGCGATAAAGATTGCAGAAATGGAAATAAACAATGAGCGAAATGAGCAACATTGATAATACTACAAAATCAGAACTATTGCAGGCAGTAGAAGATGAACAAATAAAAATCAAACAAAACATAGTTAAATTATTTGGAATGGAATTGTATGTGGAAAAGAAAGGATTTACACAACATCAAATATACGAATTGGCAGGAGCCAAAGATTATGTTTCAACTATAACATTTGCCCCGGATTCAGATTCGGCACAAAAATATGGACAATCATTAACCGTCAATTTTATATATACATTGAAAGAGCGTAAACTCTTGGAAAATGACATCTACGCTTTAGATAATGATTTTCATGTAAAAGTAGTAGAATTACTGAATAAACTTAATGATAAATTATCTAAAGAAGTAAAAGAAACAGGGGTAAATATTAAAGATATTATAGAGCTTTTAGTGCTACCTTTAAATAAAGAATGTAATACATATCAGAGTAAAGAACTTAGAGAACCTTATATTATGAATATTCCTATATCATCTTCTTCAAACGGAGAAGATATTGGATGGATATTTGGTTTTCTACAGAAAATGAAAAACGAAAATATTGCTATCACACCAGATGAGGAATTCAAATATCTTGCATATAAGATAATTCTTGACTTTGATAACGTTACCAAAGAAGAACATAATGCTATTTTTGATGAAACCAATGCTATAAAATCTCCTATGGTTGCATACTATTATTTAATGTGGAGAAAACAAACCAAAGGATTAAATAATAAAGAAAAAAACATTTTAGGGGAAATAATATCCAATCAGCTTATAAAACGTTTAAATCAAACAGAAGAAGAATTAAAGAAAATGGGGCTAAGTCTTCGAAAATTAGGAGAAAAATATCCACAAAAATGTTCTTTACTATTTGATAAAATTGCACACTTTCACGAAATAAGATATAATGTATCAGGAAAGTATTTGCTTTATTGTAATTTCGATACATTCTTGCATGTTTATTTAAGACATGTCAAAGAATTAAAAGTAGACAACCAATTTGGAGATAGGGATAAGTTTCAGCTAAAAGAAGAAAATGTTATGGACGTAATGAGGCATGTTATGCGTTCTTTAAATGATGAGTATCAATTGTATAAAGAACAGAATCCTAATGGAAGATTTTTTCGTAAAGGAGCAATGGCTTACTATTATAATGGGGATTATTATAATGTTGTTGTAAATGCAGATGGCAGTATTTCCACTTTTTACAAAGGAAGTGGGGATAAACAGCAGAATTCAAATTAACAAATGTTAATTACTGATTCGTGTATAACTCTTCACGTTTCTATAAAAAACAATACAAAATTGAAATCTTACATACAATGGGAACTTTATGGTATCATTTACGCTTAATCCCTCAAAATTCCTTCTTATTTACAGGCACTTACAGAATATATACTGGTTCAAGCGTGGAGCCAGACTGATGCTCGCTTCACGTTCAGAAGGCCTTCGCATTGCCCAATATGTCGAAACGAGCAACGCTGAAAACCCCACGCAGATGTATGATTATGCCCAACCACCATGCCCTTGACTCGGACATGGGTTGTCAGGATACAATACACCCACTGGGACGCTTTCCGTTGCTTGGCTTCTGACATATCTTTTGAAGTTGCGAAGTTCTCTGAACGTCAAAACCAAAGCGCACAGTTAACGCCTTTATATATATTCGTTTGCCTCGCCTCAACTCTATCAAGATTTTCAACGTGGGCAACACATTGCAAATGTATGAAATTTTTCAATCAAAAAAACTTTTTTGCAAATATTTTTTTCTGAGCGTTTATTTGCGCCTATTCCACTGCTGTTTCTTTGAAAAATGGCAGTTTAAGAGTAACTTTGCCCCGAGTAAACCAAAAACGATGACAACAACTAAAAAACGGGTGGCTGCGTTCGATGTGCTGAAGGGCATCGCCATATATCTGGTGGTGATGGGGCACGTGCTGACGATGTGCATACGCGACATCGACAGTGCGGTGCTTTTCAAGCTTGTTGGAGAAATACACATGCCGATATTTTTCTTTATCAGCGGCTATTTCACCTACAAACTTACGGGAGACGGCGATTTCGCCATGCCCAATCTGCGCAAACGCTTCTGGCAGCTTATCATACCGTTTCTGGCTGTAAGTGCGCTGTGGATGTGGTATTTTCCGCACAGCCGTCTGCAATCGCCCTTGTCGCAGTCGTGGCCGCAACTTCTCACCACTTATTGGAAAGACGGCTATTGGTTCACGCTGACACTGTTTGAGGTGGTGCTTGTCTATGCCGGCATAAGCCGTCTGATGGCTGCCGCGCGACGCTTGTGGATGCAGGTTGCCATACCTGCCGCCGCATATCTGGCGCTGATTCTTGTGTCGCCCCTTATTTCCGACCCCGCCGCAAACTTCGACCCCGTAGGCATCGGACTGCTCACACAGTTTTTCCCGGTGTTTATGATGGGAGTGTTCGCCCGCAAATATTCCGACGCGTTCCGCCGCATGGCTACACAGCCGTGGATTGCCACAGCGGCTGCCGTGGCGGCGTTCGGCACGTGGTATTATTCCGTATACACGTGGGAGTTTCCTGCCCTACCGGCATGGTGCCAGTTTGTGGCGCAACCCGTGCTCCACGCCTCGCTGATGACCGTGGTGTTCGGGATGGTCTACCGCAGCGACGTTGAGACGTTTGCCACGACGCGCGCCGGACGCTGGCTGACTCTTCTCGGCAACGAGAGTCTCGGCATCTACCTGCTCCACTACTTTTTCCTCTTCCCTCTCACACCGTTTCAGGAGCCTATGCGCATGCTTGGGCTCACGTTTATGCCGTCGGTGATGGTGTCGGCGTTTTTCGCTTTCTTCATCATTCTTGCAGCGCTTGGAGCCAACTGGGCGATAGGGAAAAACAGAGTGTTGGCATTCCTTTTGATTGGTAAAACTGTAAAAAAAGATATAAAATGAATATAGCGATTGTTGGTTCTGGATATGTAGGTCTTGTTTCGGGCGCATGCTTCGCCGAAGTCGGCGTCGACGTGACCTGTGTCGACATCGACGAGAAAAAGATTGCAAACCTTAGAAACGGAGACATCCCCATCTACGAGCCGGGACTCGATGACTTGGTCAAGCGCAACGTGGAGGCAGGACGCCTGCATTTCACCACCCGTCTTGAAGACGTGATCGACACGGTGGAAGTGGTGTTCAGCGCCGTCGGCACCCCTCCCGACGAGGATGGCAGCGCCGACCTTCGCTACGTGCTTGAGGTGGCGCGCACATTCGGCCGCAACATCAACAAATACGCTCTGCTCGTCACGAAGAGCACCGTGCCTGTCGGCACTTCCCATAAAATCAAAGCCGCCATCCGCGAGGAGCTGAAGCGACGCGGTGTCGACGTGCCGTTTGAGGTGGCGTCAAATCCGGAATTTCTGAAGGAAGGCGCGGCTATAAAAGACTTTATGTCGCCCGACCGTGTGGTAATCGGCATCGAATCGGAGCGTGCGCGCAAAGTGATGGAACGCCTCTACCGTCCGTTCCTGCTCAACAATTTCCGCGTGATATTCATGGACATCGCATCGGCGGAAATGACCAAGTACGCAGCCAACTCAATGCTTGCCACGCGCATCTCGTTCATGAACGACATCGCCAATCTGTGCGCTCTTGTCGGAGCCAATGTCAACATGGTGCGCAAGGGCATCGGCGCCGATGCCCGTATCGGCACAAAGTTCCTCTATCCTGGCTGCGGCTACGGCGGATCGTGCTTCCCCAAAGACGTGAAAGCCCTTATCCACACCGGCGCGGAGCATGGCTACCGCATGCGCGTAATCGAGGCAGTGGAATCGGTCAACGAGCGTCAGAAATCAATCGTCTACGACAAGCTCTCGGCTTTCTTCGGCGGCGACCTGCGCGGCAAGCGCATAGCCCTGTGGGGACTGGCGTTCAAGCCTGAGACCGACGATATGCGCGAGGCTCCGGCACTGGTTGTCATCGACAAGCTGGTTGAAGCCGGCGCAGAGGTGGTGGTCTACGACCCTGTGGCAATGGACGAATGCCGCCGGCGCATCGGCAACCGTGTGGCTTATGCCCGCGACATGTATGACGCCGTGGTCGATGCCGACGCCCTTGCCCTTCTCACCGAGTGGAAACAGTTCCGCCTGCCTTCATGGGGCGTGGTGAGCCGTGCGATGCGCGGCAACGTCATCGTCGACGGACGCAACATCTACGACGAAGCCGAACTCTCAGAGGAAGGCTTCATCTACCACTGCATCGGAAAGTAAAGGCTTATGCGGCAACTGCCGCGCTTTCGAATCAATCGGATGGCGCAGCGGGGTTAATTTAGCCAAAATCGGTCATTAGAAATTGGCTACTAACGCCTTTCCAACAACCGATTTTAAGCATATCTTGCAACTTTTTTCCAGGCGATGCCCGAAAATTCAGAGCGACGGATTGGAAACAAGACGGCGTACAGCGTCGTAGTCGGTCGGGGCAAACCAATGCATGCCGGCGTCCTTGGCATACCACGTAAGCTGCTTCTTGGCGTAGACACGCGTGTTTTTCTGTAGCCGAGCCACGGCTGTCGGAAAGTCCATCTCACCGTCGAAATAGGCAAACATCTCCTTGTAGCCTACGGTGTTGAGCGAATTGAGGTGGCGCAGCGGATAGACGCGGCGAGCCTCCTCGACAAGCCCCTCCTCCACCATCTTCTCAACACGGCAGTTGATGCGGTCGAAAAGCTCTTGCCGCGGCAGGTTCAAACCAATCTTTACAATTCTGAACGGCCGCTGCTTCACAGTGCCCGTGCGCAGAGACGAGTAAGGCTTTCCCGCCTGCAGACAGATTTCCACCGCATGCGCCACGCGCTTCACATTGTTCAAGTCAACCTGCTCATAGTATACGGGGTCGAGCCTGCGCAGCTCCTCACGCATAGCGTCGGCACCATCCTCGGCAAGCCGGCGCGCCACGTCGCGGCGCACGTCGTCGCTTATCGTGGGCAGCTGATCGATGCCCTTACACACCGCGTCGATATACATCATCGAACCTCCGCACATCACCACATAGTCGTGGGTCTGGAACAGCCGGTCGATCACCGCCAACGCGTCCTCCTCAAACTGCGCGGCGCTGTAGTATTCGTCCAAACCGAGGATTCCGACAAAGTGATGGCGCACAGCGGCAAGCTCATCGGATGTAGGGGCGGCAGTCCCGATGGGAATGTCACGAAAAATCTGGCGCGAGTCCGCCGACACGATTTCCGTGCCGAGGTCACGCGCCAGACGTATGGCAACCGCCGTTTTTCCCACCCCCGTGGGCCCAGTAATCACTACGAGAGTTTTCTGCGGCATACAGCGTTTTTCTTTATCGTTGAGCCACGAGTTTGCAGATTTCCACAACCACATCGGTTGCTTTCTCCATTGAAGGAATCGGCACAAACTCATAGCGGCCGTGGAAGTTCAGTCCACCGGCAAAGATGTTGGGACAAGGCAGCCCCTTGAACGACAACTGCGCGCCGTCTGTGCCGCCACGGATAGGCTGCACCTTCGGAGCCACATCGGCATTTTCCATAGCCTGCTTTGCGATGTCGACAATATACATCACCGGCTCGATTTTCTCACGCATATTGTAGTATTGGTCCTTGATTTCTATCGATGCGCAACCGGGATACTCATGGTTCACCTTGCGCACAAGATGCTCAAGTTCCTTCTTGCGGCGCTCAAAGCGGTCGCGGTCGTGGTCGCGGATAATGTAAGTCAGCTTCGACTCCTCCACCGTGCCCTCAAAGCCGATAAGGTGATAGAATCCCTCATAGTCCTCGGTGTGTTCCGGAGTTTCCCACCGCGGCAACATGATGCTGAATTGGTTGGCGATGCGGATAGAGTTTATCATTTTGTGCTTGGCATAGCCCGGATGCACGTTGCGTCCCTTGAACGTAACCTTAGCCGACGCTGCGTTGAAATTCTCAAACTCAAGCTCGCCTATCGCTCCGCCGTCCATCGTGTAAGCCCAATCGGCGCCGAAACGCTCCACGTCAAACTTGTGCGCGCCCAGACCGATTTCCTCATCGGGATTGAACGCGATGCGGATGTCACCGTGCTTGATTTCCGGATGAGCCTGCAGATATTCCACAGCAGTGATAATCTCAGCGATACCCGCCTTGTCGTCGGCTCCGAGCAGCGTCTTGCCGTCGGTCACGATAAGGTCCTGACCCTTGTATTCGCAAAGCTCAGGGAAATCGGCAGGCGAAAGCACCACATTGCTGTCTTTGTCGAGCACGATGTCGCCGCCCTCGTAAGCCTTCACGATGCGCGGGTTGACGTGGCGTCCCGACATGTCGGGCGACGTGTCGAGATGGGCGATGAATCCCACAGTAGGCACTTTCTTGTCAATGTTGCCCGGAAGAGTGGCCATCAAATAGCCATTCTCGTCGAGCGATATGTTTTCAAGCCCCATTGACTGCAGTTCCTTTTCAAGAGCCTGGGCAAAAATCATCTGTCCCGGAGTGGATGGTGTAAGATTGGTAAGTTCGTCACTCTGAGTGTCGAACTTGACATAATTTAAAAATCTGTCGACAACATTCATATCTGTTGAGTTTTTCTGATTTCAAGATGTTAATTGCGTCGCGCGAACGACATTGCAAAGGTACAACATCTATTGCACAAAACTACCCCGCCAACAATGTTTTTTAATGCCGCATCGCAGTTTTATGCTCCAAAAAATTTGCGACATAGGAAAAAATTTGCAAATTTGCAGTCTAAACAATGGGAACGGCCTGCAACAACCTTGATTTACTACAGGCAACCAACGTTTTTTTACAACTCTTTACTTGATTTATCAATGCTGACATCTCAGAACATATATCGAGAAGGTGCCCATAACGGTGTGTATATGGGTCTGTTTCTGGCTGTTGTATCGGTGCTGTCGTTTCTCAGCGACCGCAACTCGTTGCTCGGCATCATCGCCATGCCTATGCTCGTCTGCGTGCCTGCGCTCCACTTCTCGCTGCTGCGTTCCGCCTACCGCAAATACGGCTTAGACGCATCGTTTTCAGCACTATGGATGCTCGGCATCACAATATTCGTCGGAGCGTCGATGATTTGCGCGCTTGCCACCTACTGCTACCTCGACTTCGCCGACCCCGACTTTTTCTACCGCACCGCAACTGCGATGATGGAAATCATGAAAGGCCGTCCGGAGATGGCCGAAACCTACAAGACTTTCAAAGTGATGATCGAAGGCGGACTGCTGCCGTCAAACATCGAATTCTGCATACAAATGATGATGCTCACAATTTTCAGCGGCTCGCTGCTGACGATTGTCCTCATCCCGCTCGTGAAGCTGCGGTTCAGAGGCTTCAACAAAAGAAACTTCCAATAACAATTTATCCCCCAATAATTAGACTATGAAAAAGCAATTTATTCTCATCATTGCTGCCGTCGGCTGTCTGCTTACGGCAAGCTACGCTGTCGCCGACAACCAACCGACCGACGACATTTATGCCACCGAGAAAACTCCGACTCTGACCAAAGAGCAGAAGAAAGCGGAAAAAGCACGCAAAAAACGAGAAAAAGAAATCAAAGACTCAATCAGTTTCGAACTGGCGAAAAAAGCCGTGGAGGAAGGACGCTTTGTTATCACTGCCGACCAGATTCGCGGCAAGCACGGACGCACCGTCAACGTGAACCGCACCACCAACTTCGTCCTCGTGCAGGGCGACACAGCCGTTGTGCAGTTTGCTCTTGAAGGCATTGTCAACAGCCCAAACGGCATAGGCGGACTTACCGTGGAGGGACGCGTGACAAAAAAACGCATCGACTACGACAAACGCGGAAATCTGAACTACACGATGTATGTGACCGGCACTGCCCTTTCCGCCGACGTGACATTCACTCTGCCCAAAGGCTCAACCCGCTGCAGCGCTACCGTAAACTCAAATTTCAGCAGCGACCAGCTGACATTCTCCGGTGAGCTGTGCCCGTATCGCTCGAACGTGTATCAAGGATGGACTTTCAAATAACGCTTAAGGCTGACTTTTGAAACATTTTATTGCTGTCCGCTAAAACTTTTTTGAGACTTCATCGTACCCTTAATGAAGAACAGGTAGTAGTGCTTGAAATTGCGGAATGTACCAAAATGAAAATACAACAGAATGGTCATGATTTCACTGTCGGACAACGACGCTTGACTCCGCTATTGTCTTCAAGCTATTCGAAAATCGCAAAAATTGCTTTTTCGTTGCAGGAATAAATAATAAATTGTAAATTTGTTGCCTATGAATGACGAAACTTTATTATGTCCCAAATGCCATTCTTCGCAATTACACATAGGCAAGCGTGGCTTTAAGGTCGGTCGAGCTGCTGCCGCAAGCATTTTGACCGGTAATGTTATATACACAATGCTCGCTGGTGGTATAGGTCAAAATGACATTGAAATTGTTTGCTTGAAATGTGGATACAAGTTTAAGCCAAGTCAGGCTGTTACCGCACGGGAATTAAAGCCATTTGTTATGCCTGAAGGTGTTACAGTCGTAAAATCCGAGCAAAATGGCATTTACTTATGTGATTGCGGGAAAGAGTGTTGTGTTCCGTTGAGCCGCCCAATTTGCCCAAAATGTGGACGCAGACTTTCAGACAAAAACAAAATAGACCCTAATGAAAAATTTAAGGCAAGTCGCAAAGGTGGATGTTTGGGATTTTTTATTATACCTCCACTTATTTTAATCGCATTGGCTCTGACCTTATAACGTCTTTTCGCAATGAATATGACGGTCATACCATTGAGTCTTCCTTGGAGCAGGTGGAACGGTTAACCGGGAAAAAGATTAAAATACTGGCTGGAGACAGAGGTTACAGAGGCAAGACAGAAATTAACGGGACCAAAATTATGATTCCGGATATTCCCAAAAAATCAGGCAGCCGCTATCAAAGATTGAAAAAACATAAACTCTTCTGCAAACGTGCTGGTATAGAACCAACAATTGGACACTTAAAGTCAGATTACCGATTAGGCCGCAACTTTTATAAGGGTGTTGCAGTGGATGCTGTAAACGTTCTGCTAGCGGCAGCAGCATATAACTTCAAAAGAGCCATTAAAGCTCTTTTGTGCGTGGTTCAAAAAATTTGCGAGATACTGTGTCTATACAATATCTCGCAAAAAATTGGCTTTTTAAGGGTTGACTATGTAACTTTACCTGCGAAAGGCTTCTCTTATTTGTATGCAGATATGAAATCTGCACACAAATAAGAGGGAAAGAATAAAAAATCAGAGCCGTGACACAGTTCAGTTTACACTACCGTCTATTCTGTTATTTGCTTTTATGGTAGCGTAAAGAATATGAGGCTCATGATAGTGTATCTCATTTTAATCATAAAGGTGCTTTATATATAATTCTGGTAAACTCATTAAAGAGTGGGCATGAGTCCATGCTAAATGACTAAAGCCTCCAATCGTTCTATATAATATATTTTTTTCATAATATCGATTATAAGTATAAACAGCTATTTTCAAGTTGTCAAATTGTTTGTATTTTTCAAATTCCACAAGAATCTCTGAAGGTACAGAATCTCCATATTTTACAATCTGTTCCATATATATGGATTCCCAATGGAAAAGATTATCAAAATATTCAAACCAAGTGTCTATAGGAGTTAATTCTCTCATACTAATACCTTGTGGCTTAGATTTTAGATCTATATTACAAGATTTCTGTTTAAACTTGTCTAATGAACAATCTACATTACCTCCAATGTCTTCCAAAATCCAGTTACCATATATTTCTAATTGTTGTAACCACCTCCTAATATATTGTTCTTCTATTTTCCTTTTATGCTGCTTTGGAAAATATATTGTAATAAAGTAAAAAACTGTTGATGCAATAATAGATAAAGAGACTGCATCAAAGACAATTCCCAATGATACCATAAACTGAAATGGCGCTTCTATATTTATCCATAAACTATGATATAAAAAACAATGAATAAAGCATAAAAGTCCTACTATAGCAGCGAATCCGCTATATGAAGATAAGAATAACTTTATTCTCTCTTTGTGTGATATTTTTCGAAATTGACTATAGTCCATAAAAAAACGATTATAAGTGTTGTAAAATTAATATTTTATTCTTAAAATACAGTATAGCTACAGAATAATATGTAACTTCATGCCAAAATTTTATTGATATAGAATTATTGGTGTCCGGTAAAACTATCAAGTCTTATTTGAATTTTGTTTTCCTCGGACAGCCGATGTCTCGAACGTATAGCGGCTTCATATGGAGATAAAAATCCATTAAAAGAGCCTGAATTGTCCAAATATGGCATCCTTGTTAATAAATGCCTCATGAAAGAAGAGTATTTTTGTCGGACAGCCTACGTAATCACTGAAATATGGGGCTTGTCTATTTATAAAAACACTCAGAATAGCCGGTTAAACACGTTTAGCGGACACCAATAATTTTCAACCTATGCTTTAAAATTCCGGTGCAAATATGGCAAAAGAGAATGTATAAATAGCTATTACTTTAACTATTTGCAGGTCAGAAGAGTCGCGCCGCCTGATAGCCGGCATAGAGAGCGACAAAGCCAGCCACAAGACTGACCACGACATTTAGGCACATTCCGGCAGCATCGGAAATGCGCAGCATTTGCATGTTTTCGTTCATAAATGTGGAGAATGTGGTGAACCCTCCACAGAAACCCACCGTAAGAAACAATTTAAGGCTTTGCGGCATCCACTCCTGCGACAGTCCGCAGAACAGACCTATCAGCAAGCAGCCAAGCACGTTGACAGCCAGCGTGCCGGCGGGCATACATCCGTCAAACCAATTCTGCACCGTGCGTGTCAGCAGATAGCGCAACGCTCCGCCCACAAAACTGCCGCACCCCACTATCATCAATGATTTCAGCATATCCATATTCTTATTGTTAAAAAGCCTTCAATGCCGCGGCATTGAAGGCTTCACTATTTGTTTTCGTCCGTCACAGGCGTATTGTGCGATAAACGAACGGCTCCTTCAAAGGGATTTTTATCTTCAGCCGTTTGTCAATGTGATTCACATAGTCGGCAGCCTCGGCAAACGTGTCAAATCCTTCGGCAACGACGAAATAGTCCTTCGCCCCGTTCTGAATCACGTAAGCCTTCGCCCCGTTCTGCCGTAAGCGCGTGCAAAACGCCTTTGCATTAAACATCTGACGCATCGCACCCACAACCACGCTGTAGCGCTTCATCTTGTTTACATCGTCGTCAAACGCCTGCCACACGTTGCCTTCAAGATACAATGCCGAGCAGCCGTCGACGGTCTGCACATACGGACGCGACGCCTCCATTATTTTGTTGTGGATTGTCGGCTCGACAACGCTGTCGAGATCAGCCTCCGCGGCATTACGGCTGCGCACCGCCGCCTCATACGACTCACGATAGTTGCTCTCCGTTGTCTTGCAACCCGCCAATGTCAAAGCCGACAGCACTGCGATAACAACCAAACGCTTCATTGCCTGCTACTTCTTTTGATACTTATATATATCCTTGAGTTTCAAGAAATAATGCAGATGCGAGTAAGGCAGAATCGTGCCTTTGCCAGAGTTGCTGTAAGCCTGCTGGTAAGGAATCACCACCTCGCACGAATCGCCCACGTTCATAGCCATCAACGCGATTTGGAAACCGGTGATGTTGGCACTCAACACAGAGCGGTAAACACTGTCGGCAGGCGACGTCAGCAAGTAGGTGGAGTCGACGCCGACACCTCTGCACGTAAGTAGCTTATACTTCACGTCGACAGTCGAAGAAATCAGAGGCGACAAGTTGCCCTCCGTCGCCGAACGGTCGGTAAAGTAATGAATCAGCACATAGGCGTTGCGGTCAAACTCCGGTACCACCTTCTGATAGTAATGTGTGCCGTCGGCATTTGTGCGCGCCTCCTGCTGTGCCAGCCACGCATTGTTTTCATTGCGCCAGTCCTCATAGTACTCCCACACGTCGCGCACCGGATCGAGCTTGCACGCCGAGAGCACCAGAAGGAACAACGCCAATAAAGGAAATTTTTTCATTAAAATTCTACTTTTGGAGCAGTCTGAGCCGCTTCATCGGCTTGGAACTGCGGTTTCTTTTCAAATCCGAACATTCCGGCAATTATGTTGCCCGGGAATTTCATCACGGAATTGTTGTATTTGTTGACAGCGTTTGTGTAGTCCACACGCGCCGTTGAGATGCGGTTTTCGGTGCCTTCAAGCTGCGTCTGAAGGTCGCGGAAGTTTTCCGTGCCCTTGATGTTTGGATACGCCTCCGAAACAGCGAGCAACGACTTCAACGCGCCCGACAGCTCATTTTGCGCCTGCTGGAACTTCTTCAAGTTCTCCTCGGTCAGCTGGTCGGCGGTGATGTTGACCGTTCCCACCTTTGCGCGCGCGTCGGTCACGGCCTGCAGAGTATTCGCCTCATGGGCAGCGGCGCCCTTCACTGTACTCACCAAGTTTGGCACAAGGTCGGCACGGCGCTGATATGCAGTCTGCACCTTGCCCCAAGTGTTCTCCACCTCGTTGCTGTCAGCAACAAGAGTATTGTACTTGCCGACAGTGCAACCGCCGAAAATCAGCAACAGCACAACCACTGCCGCAAGCACAATCCACAATGTTTTTATCTTCATAACCGATTGATTGGTTTAGTTATCGATTTAGAGCAATTTCTTAAGCAACGACTTCATTGTCACCTCCTTGTCGAGGATGCCAGCGAGGTCGGCAATGGCAACACGGCTCTGCTCCATCGTGTCGCGGTGACGGATGGTAACGGTGTTGTCCTCAAGAGTCTGATGGTCGACAGTGATACAGTACGGCGTACCGATTGCATCCTGACGGCGGTAGCGTTTGCCGATAGAGTCCTTGCCGTCGTATTGCACCTTGTAGTCGAATTTAAGAGAGTCGATGATTTCCTGAGCCTTTTCTGGAAGTCCGTCTTTGCGAACCAAAGGCATGATAGCGGCCTTCACCGGAGCCAAAGCAGCAGGCAGGTGAAGCACCACGCGGGTCTCTCCGTTCTCGAGTTTCTCCTCCTCGTAAGAAGAAGCATAAACTGAAAGGAACATACGGTCCACACCGATTGATGTCTCGATTACATAAGGCACGTAGCTCTGGTTGAGCTCCGGATCGAAATATTGAATCTTCTTGCCAGAGAATTTCTCGTGGTTGCTGAGGTCGAAGTTTGTACGCGAGTGGATACCCTCAACCTCCTTGAAGCCAAACGGCATAAGGAACTCAATGTCGGTTGCGGCGTTGGCGTAGTGAGCCAATTTCTCATGGTCGTGGTAGCGATACTTCTCATCGCCAAGACCAAGAGCCTTGTGCCATTTCAAGCGGGTCTCCTTCCATTTCTTGAACCATTCAAGCTCATCGCCTGGACGCACGAAGAACTGCATTTCCATCTGCTCGAACTCACGCATACGGAAGATGAACTGACGCGCAACGATTTCGTTACGGAAAGCCTTGCCAATCTGTGCGATACCAAACGGAATGCGCATACGTCCTGTTTTCTGTACGTTAAGGAAGTTCACGAAGATGCCCTGAGCCGTTTCCGGACGCAGGTAGACGCGCATAGAGCCGTCGGCAGTGCTTCCCATCTCTGTCGAGAACATCAAGTTGAACTGACGCACCTCAGTCCAGTTCTTTGTGCCTGAAATCGGGCATACGATGCCGTAGTCAAGGATAATCTGACGCAATTCCTCAAGGTTCATGTCGTTCATAGCCTTGGCATAGCGCTCATGCAGCTCGTTGCGCTTTGCAGTGTGCTCGAGCACGCGCGGGTTTGTCTCACGATAAAGTTTCTCATCAAAACCCTCTCCGAATTTCTTTGCAGCCTTTGCTACTTCCTTGTTGATTTTATCGTCGAATTTTGCGATTTCGTCCTCGATAAGCACATCGGCACGATAGCGCTTCTTAGAGTCGCGGTTGTCGATCAACGGGTCGTTGAACGCATCGACGTGTCCGGAAGCCTTCCAGATTGTCGGGTGCATGAATATAGCTGAGTCAAGACCAACGATATTCTCATTCAACTGCGTCATGGCGTCCCACCAATAGCGCTTGATGTTGTTTTTCAACTCAACGCCATTCTGTCCGTAGTCGTAAACAGCCGACAAACCGTCGTAGATTTCACTTGACGGAAATACAAAACCATACTCTTTGGCGTGAGCCACAATTTTCTTGAACAAATCTTCTTGTGCCATTTTTTATCTTGTTTTTTCTAATAAATTCAATGTTCAGGGGGTCTGCTGACCGCCTTTTCGTTATTTTAAGGTGCAAAGTAAATAAATTTTCTCGATTTTCTTCTTATTTTTGCAGAGGCTTTCCTCTGAAATTGTATTTATTTGGTAAATAACCTACTTTTTTAACGACAAAAACATATTTCCAGAAGCCTAAAAAACTGACCCAACTATGAAAGAAGACGAAATAGACGACATCTCTGAAAAAATCGACGACGCCTCAACCGGCGCCGAGGCCCACTCCACTTATGTGGTTCCGAAAGACAAAAGCAAGCATTTGTCGGGAATGTTCCAAAACTGGTTTCTCGACTATGCGTCATACGTAATTCTGGAACGCGCCGTGCCCCACATCCAGGACGGTCTGAAACCCGTGCAGAGGCGCATCCTGCACACAATGAAGGAACTCGACGACGGACGCTTCAACAAAGTGGCGAACATCGTTGGAAGCACCATGCAGTATCACCCCCACGGCGACGCCTCAATCGGCGACGCCCTCGTGCAGCTCGGACAGAAGGAACTGCTTGTCGACACGCAAGGAAACTGGGGTAACATCCTCACCGGCGACAGCGCCGCAGCGCCACGTTACATCGAGGCGCGTCTTTCAGAATTCGCCATCGAGACGGTCTACAACCCCAAGACCACCGACTGGACAGTGAGCTACGACGGACGCAAGCCCGAGCCGGTGACGTTGCCGGTGAAATATCCGCTGCTGCTTTCCCAGGGTGCGGAGGGAATCGCCGTCGGCCTGTCGTCAAAAATCCTTCCACACAACTTTGTGGAAATTCTCGACGCTGCGATAGCATATCTGCGCGGCGAGGAGTTTGCCCTGTATCCCGACTTCCCCACCGGAGGTTTCATCGACGTGTCGAAATATAACGACGGCGAGCGCGGAGGGTCAGTACGCGTGCGCGCAAAAATCGAAAAAATCGACAACAAGACATTGGAAATCACCGACGTGCCGTTCGGACGCACTTCGGGAAGCGTCATCGAGACTATCATCAAAGCTCAGGAAAAGGGAAAAATCAAAATAAAACGGGTGGACGACAACACGGCGAAACACGCCGACATCATCGTGCACCTGCTGCCTGGCACGTCGAGCGACCGGACTATCGACGCGCTCTATGCCTTTACCGACTGCGAGGTGAGCATTTCGCCAAACTGCTGCGTGATTTCCGACCGCAAGCCGCATTTCCTGTCGGTGAGCGACGTGCTGCGCCACAGTGTGGACACCACCAAGCACCTGCTGCAACGCGAGCTCGAGATTCAGCGCGGAGAGCTGCGTGAAAGCCTGCTCTACGCCTCGCTCGAGAAAATATTCATCGAGGAGCGCATCTATAAGGACAAGGAGTATGAGCAGAGCAAAAGCGTCGACGAGGCTGTGGCACACATCGACAAGCGTCTGGAGCCTTTCAAGCCATCGTTTGTGCGCGACGTGACACGCGACGACATCCTGAAACTTCTTGAAATCAAGATGAAGCGCATCCTTAAATTCAACGCCGACAGCGCCGACACCTACATCCAGTCGCTGAAAGACCATATCGACGTTATCAACGACAAGCTGACACGGATGGTAGAAGTGACCATCGACTGGTACAAGCATCTGAAAGATAAATACGGCGCCCATTATCCACGCCGCACCGTGATACGCAGTTTCGACAATATCGAGGCGACGCGCGTTGCCGAAGCCAATGAGAAATTGTATATCAACCGCGAAGACGGATTCATTGGCACCGGACTGAAGAAAGACGAGTTTGTGTGCAACTGCTCCGACATCGACGATGTGATTATCTTCTACAAGGATGGTAAATACAAAGTGACTAAAGTGGCAGACAAACTTTACGTCGGCAAGAACATACTGTATATCAACGTATTCAAGCGCAACGACCAGCGCACAATCTACAATCTTGTCTACCAGAACGGCAAGGGTGGCGTGGTCTACATGAAGCGTTTCGCCGTGATAGGCATCACGCGCGACAAGGAATACGACATGACACAAGGCACAAAAGGCACTAAGATATGGTGGTTCTCCGCCAACCCCAACGGCGAGGCTGAGACGCTGCGCGTGACTCTGAAAGAGAAACCACGCCTGAAGGTGCTGCAGTTCGACATAAACTTTGCCGACATTGCCATCAAGGGCAAGCAAGCGATGGGCAACATGGTGACGAAAAACGAGGTGCACCGCATATCGCTCAAAGAGCGCGGAGTGTCGACGCTCGGCGGCCGCGAGGTGTGGTTCGACCCCGACGTGCTGCGTCTGAACTACGACGGCCGCGGCACATCGCTCGGCGAGTTCAACGCCAACGACAAGATACTGATCGTGCTCAAGAACGGACAATTCTACACATCTTCGTTCGACGCCGGAAACCACTATGAGGACAACATCCTGCTCATCGAGAAATTCGAGGAGAGCAAGGTGTGGACAGCCGTGCTCAACGATGCCGACCAGGGCTACCCCTACATCAAGCGTTTCACGTTTGAGGCAGCATCGAAGAAGCAAAGCTTCATCGGCGACAACCCCGACTCTTCACTGATTACGCTGTCCGACAAGCGATACCCGCGCTTCCGCGTGACCTTCGGCGGTGCCGACGAATTCCGCGAGCCTCTCATAATCGACGCTGAAGAATTTATCGGCGCCAAGAGCTTCAAAGCCAAAGGCAAACGCGTCACAAACTTCAATATGGACAGCATCAAGGAAATTGAGCCGCGCGAGATGCCGGAGGAAGAACTTGAAGCTCCGGCTGTCGATATCGATGTGGACAGCGTGGACGGCGACGACGTTATCAACCAGAACGACGTGCGCGATGAATTGACCGGACAACAACGATTGTTTGACGACGAAACCGAGGAATGATGCGCCTGAGACTGTCGATATTGGCAACGCTGCTTGCCGCTGCGATATGCGGACAGGCGGAGCCGCAGGATTCCACCGTTCTGCGTCCAGCCACAGTGACTGTGGCAATCGACGCAGGCGCGACACACAGCCTCGACACGTATCTCAGCCCGCTGTTCTACGACGGAATGCATCTGCGCATAGGATTTGAGAGGCAACGCGCATCTCGCTTCAACCCGGAGCGGTGGACAAACAAAATTGAGGCGGGTTTCACCTACGACCATCCGTCGAACCCCGCCGGCAACAACTCGCTCCACACCATCATCGCAGATGTGGATTTCGCCATGCTGCACCGATGGCGCGTGGCGCAGGGGCTTACGCTGCATGCCGGCGCCGGCATCGGCTTCCGCGGAGGCGTGACCTACAATCCCCGCAATTCCAACAATGTGTGCTCGCCGCTGATACGCCTCTATGCCGGAGCAAGCGGCATGGCGGCTTACCGCTTCAATGCCGGCAGGCTTCCTATGACGGTGCGCTGGCAGGCGACGCTGCCGGTGGTTGGAGGTTTCTTTCTTCCCGACTACGACCAATCGTTCTATGAGATGTATCTCGGCAACTATCGCAACACCATTAATTTCGGGTTCTGGCACAACCGTTTCGATATGGACAACACCGTATGCCTCGACTTCCATTTCGGCACGTCGTCGCTACGCCTGGGATACCGCAATGAGTTTACGACGGTTTGGGAAAACAACATCAGCCAACGCCGCGCCACACACAGCCTCGTGGTGGGAATTCAATGGGAATCGCTGCGGATTGACACGCGCCGAGCAATGCCTGAACGTGCAAAAATAATATCAGCAACTTATTGAATATGAAAACTGTCTGCTTAAACATATTGGTTATGCTGCTGTCGATTGCAAGCCTCACGGCATGCCACGACGAGCCCCAGTTTGCCGACACGCCGACAGGCAATTTCGAGGCGCTGTGGTCGGCTCTCGACCGCCATTACTGCTTCTTTCAATACAAAAACGTAGACTGGCAGGAGGTGCACGACCGATATGCCGCAAAAATCAGCAACAGCATGACCTCTGAAGAGCTTTTCCGCGTATGCTCCGAGATGCTTAAAGAGCTTAAAGACGGACACACCAACCTGTCGTCATCATTCGACACGTCGCGCTACTGGATTTGGGAACAATTCCCGCAAAACTACGACGAGCGGCTTGTGGAGGAACACTATCTGCACTTCGACTACCGACGAACAAGCGGAATCACATACCGCATCCTCGACAACAATTATGCCTATATGCGCTACCCGTCGTTCTCATACAGCATCGGCGAAGGCAACCTTGACAACGTGCTGGCAACACTCGCCCTTGCCGACGGTCTGATCATCGACGTGCGCGACAACGGAGGAGGCATCATCACCAATGCTGAGACTCTCGTGGCGCGGTTCATCGACAAGCGCATTCTCGCAGGATACATCTCGCACAAGACCGGCTCCGGACACGACGATTTCTCCGAGCCATACGCTTACTACATCGACCCGGCAAAAGGCAGGGTGCATTGGACCGGAAAGCCGATAGCCGTGCTTACAAACCGTTCAACCTACAGCGCCGCAAACAATTTCGTGTCGATAATGAAGAGTCTGCCCAACGTGGTTGTGGTGGGCGATGCCACAGGTGGCGGATGCGGAATGCCGTTCACGTCGGAACTGCCTAACGGCTGGAGCGTGCGGTTCAGCGCGGCGCCTATCTACGACGCCGACCGACAGCTCACGGAGTTTGGAGTGCAGCCGACCGACGGCTGCCAGACTGATATGACCGATGCCGACCGTCAACGAGGCGTGGACACCATCATCGAGCGTGCGTTCGAAGCTCTGACCGACATGCAACGATAATCGTCAGCGTATATAAGGCTTGAAATTGTCGAGGAGCGAAAGCTCGTCGACGTGGCATGCCAACGACTCCGCCACAGCTGTAAGCTGCCCGGCAGTCAGCGCGCTTGTCTGCCCACCGTCGTTGACGGCAAGGCGATGGCTGGTGGCGGCAGGCTCTCCCGACACCGCCGCATCCACCAACTCTTTTAAAATCTTGGCAAACGCCTCGTCGGGACACGCTCCCTCTCCCCTTTCGGCAGTGTCGCCACTACGCACAAAATAGTATGCCCTTCCTCGATTGCCGCCACGCTCAATACGCGTGCGTACATATAATTCAGGACTGACCGTCAAATCAAATTCCAACGATGTCAGACCCTCTTTTTTCAATATTTCAAGTATTTTGTCCATTTCTTACAATTTCAACCGAAATATCGCACTTTTTTTCTTTTCTTGCAAATATCTTCCACCAATACGCAAACGCCCATACAAATCACAACAATTAACACAAGACAGTTGCTTTTTAACGCGTGGTTGACTATCTTTGTGAAATCATCAACAAGGACAAAACCTCAACGACAATGCAATCAATACTTATAGTAGAAGACGATATTACTTTTTCAACGATGCTGCGCACATGGCTCGGGAAAAAGGGTTTTCAAGCAGAGACAGCAGGCAGCGTGACTGCCGCCAAACGACTGCTTGAAAAGACTGCGTTCGACTTGATTTTGTCAGACCTCCGCCTGCCCGACGATGACGGCATCACACTGCTGCCATGGAAAAAGGAGCAAGGCATCGACGCCCCGCTAATCATCATGACAAGCTACGCCGACATCCAGAATGCAGTGCTTGCAATGAAGGAAGGCGCGAGCGACTATGTGTCGAAGCCCATAAAGCCCGACTTGTTGCTGCAAAAAATAAACGATGCCTTGGCTAACGGCTCAACCGCCGACAACGACGTGGCTGAAAAACCGGCCACTGACAGCGCCGACGACTCCGACCCCGATTTTCTTGAGGGCGAGAGCGAGGCGGCACGAAAACTGTACAGCATGGTGTCGCTGGTGGCTCCCACCCAGATGTCGGTGCTTATCAACGGCGCGAGCGGCACAGGCAAGGAATATGTAGCCCACCGCATCCACCGTCAGAGCAAGAGGGCGGACAAGCCGTTTGTCGCCATCGACTGCGGTTCAATACCCAAAGAGCTTGCCGCATCTGAATTTTTCGGTCATGTGAAAGGCTCGTTCACCGGCGCGCTTGCCGACAAGACAGGTGCATTTGTGGAAGCTAACGGCGGAACACTGTTTCTTGACGAGGTGGGCAATCTAAGTTACGAGGTGCAGGTGCAGTTGCTGCGTGCGCTTCAGGAGCGCAAGGTGCGTCCTGTAGGCGCCACCAAGGAAATCGATGTCGACGTGCGTCTTGTCACCGCCACCAACGAAGACCTTCAGGCCGCAATAGCCAAAGGCACATTCCGCGAGGATCTGTACCACCGCCTGAACGAGTTCACGCTGCAGATGCCGGCACTCCACGAGCGTGGCGGCGACATACTGCTCTTCGCCAACTTCTTCCTCCGTCAAGCCAACCGCGAGCTCGACCGCAACGTGGATGGTTTCGACGCTGAATCGCAGCGCATACTGATGGACTACGCATGGCCGGGCAACCTGAGGCAGTTGAAAAACCTCGTGAAACGCGCCACTCTGCTTGCCGCCGACACGTTGATTCATCCTCGGGATTTTGCCGACGGTCTTACCCCGGCGTCAGCACCTGCCGACGAGGCGGCTCCGCAAGCGCAGGCTCCGGCATCGTTGCATCTGCGCAACAGCGACGAGGAACGGGAACGCATAATCGAGGCCCTGCAACAGACAAAATACAACAAGAGCAAGGCGGCTCAACTGCTTGGAGTGGACCGCAAAACGCTCTACAACAAGATAAAGCAATACGGCCTTTGACATATTCCGCCACACAAAGTGAGGATTTACGACACCTCATCGTGTGGAAAAATTCCCCACTTTGAGAAACAGATTACGCAAAGATTCGTTTATAACATATTGATTACAAACAATTTTGAGGCGCATCGGCGCATTGGCACAATTGTTGTCGCTTCAAAACATGGAGATAACGCACTTCGGCACCCTTGAAACGTTGCCTCTAAAAAGAAGACAGCATTTCAAGAAATGACTCATTAGTTTTGTGTGATAGTTCGTTTTTTTCATCGGCGGAGATGCCGACGCATAAGTTATAATTCCCTACGGTGTTGAAAGTGTGATTAGTTATTCAAGAGGCCATTTCCGCGACGGAAACGGTCTCTTTTTTAATGCTTCGCCACCTTGTCGGCATTGCGCGCCACAAAGTCCTTCCACGAAGAATAAGATTTCTGCGCTACAGGTCGCTGCGACTCGTAGAAATGACACAACGCCACGCCAAGAGCGTCGGTGGCGTCGAGATGCGGGTCGATTGCCTCACGCGGAATGTTGAGAATGCGGCGCAACATCTCTGCCACCTGCTCCTTCGAGGCTGCGCCGTTGCCCGTAATCGCCTGTTTCACCTTCAGCGGCGCATATTCGGCAATCGGAATGTCCTTAACCAAAGCGGCAGCCATAGCCACCCCCTGCGCACGTCCGAGTTTGAGCATCGACTGCACATTCTTGCCATAGAACGGTGCCTCAAGCGCCATCTCGTCAGGCAGATACTGCTCTACCAAGCCCGTGACACGCTCGGCGATGCGGCGCAGACGCATATAGCGGTCGTCAAACTTGCTGAGCATAATCACGCCCATGGCAATCAGCTCCGGCTTGCGCTGGCGCACGCCGAGAATGCCATACCCCATCACGTTTGTGCCAGGGTCTATGCCAATGATAATCTTGTCCCAGTCAGCCTGTCTTTCCATCTACAAATCCACCTCCTCAAGAAGCGTTGAGAAACCAGCCACCTGATGTCCGAAGCGTTTTGCCATCTCCTCAACAAGGTCGTCGCCCACCTCCTCATACCACGCACGAAGCGTGTCGACATCGCTGGCGCGGAACTGCAACGAATAGTTGCGCCCGTCGCTCTCCTCGGCGTTGAGCACAAGCGTAAGCCGCGGCTCCGACAACCGCCCGTCGACGGTGGCTCTGGGAATATACTCCGCGCGGAGCCATTCAAGAAAGCGCTCCACGGCATCATTATGAGCATGGAAAGTTGTATTGTATACTATCATCTTTGTCGATTAAAAGTTAAACGAAGCCGTAATGCCGAAATGCTCGCCGTCGCTCACGGGAGCCATGGCAAGATTATGCTTTTTGGCAAACGGACGGGTAAAAATATAACTGCTGCCGGCACCTATCGCCGCGCCAGTCACCACATCCCACCAATCGTGCTTCTTGGCATAGGTGCGACTCCAGCCCACATACGTGGCAAGCACATAGGCAGGCACGCCAAACTTCCAGCCGTAGCGGCGCTGCACAAATGCAGCGTTGGCAAACATCACCGCCGTGTGGGCCGACGGAAAAGCGTGGTTGTCACTGCGGTCGGGGCGCATCTTGTGCACCGTATACTTCAACAGATACGACGCTCCGAGAGTGGTGGCCGTTGAAAACGCAGCCTGCTTCAAACCCTGCCAGTCGCGCTCCACAATCACAGCCGTCAGCGTAGCCAGCGGCATAGCCACAAGCAAAGCATCGCCGGTGCGCTTCACCGCCTGGCGGGTGCTGTTGATTTCCACAACCTCCTGCGCGCGGCAACCCATAGCCGCGGCGGCAATCGCCAATATAATCACAAATACACGTTTCATAGCAAGTCAATCAATTTAGGAACAAACACAATCAGTCCGGCCACAAAAGCCGCCACAGCCGTCAGCAACACGCCCCCGGCAGCAAGGTCCTTGGTGCGGCGCACAGCCTCGTCGTAGCCCGGCGACACACGGTCGGAAAGCACCTCTATCGCCGAGTTAAACGCCTCAGCGGCAAGCACAGCCCCGATGCACATAGCCACAGCCACCCATTCCAACGCCGACAAGCCAAGCCACAACCCGAGCGTCACCGCCGTCACCGCCGCCGCCGAATGAATCCACGCATTATGCTCCCCCCGCAGCAGCATAACGATGCCACGAAAAGCATATACAAAACTTTTAGCCCTCTTGCGCCAACTGAATTGTTTCTCTTTCATATTGCAAAGATAGTGCAAGGTGAGTGGAAAGAAAAGAGCTTGCTCAATTTTCTTTCCCGAACCGCAGCCTATCTTATCAAAAGATAGTGCAAGGTGAGAGAAAAACATTCAAACTTGTTTGAAAATGTTTTCCCGAACCGCAGCCTATCTTATCAAAAGATAGTGCAAGGTGAGTGTAAAGAAAAGAGCTTGCTCAATTTTCTTTTCCGAATCGCAGCCTATCTCGTAGAGTCCATCAGCAAGTGCATAATTAGCGAAAGAACTTGAAGAATCTATCTTTTGGCGTGTCAAAGTCAATTTTTCCCTTGGTCTACGGTTGAGCTTCTTCTGAATTTCCATAATTCTTCTGTCTGAGAAGTCGGCAAAATTGGCTTTCTTCGGGATGTACTTCCAGATAAGCTTGTTGGCGTTCTCAATTGCGCCCTTCTTCCAAGAGCAGTAGAAGTCGGCGAAATATACCTTCCCACGCTCTTTCACAGAGGATTCAAGGGCGGCGCAAATGCGGTGCTGCTGCAAGGCAACAGAATCTGATTCTGCCACGTGGCGCTACGCATGCAACAGTGCTTTTGCCGAGGCTAAAGCCTCGTTAAGTTTCGTGAAGATTTTTTGCACATTGGTTGAAAGTTTAAGTCAAGTTTTTATACCTCGTTAACAATTTTTATTGGTAATTTTGTAGTCAGAAAAAAATACAAAATCAATACTGATTATGACTCTATTTGAACGACTTACCCAACAAGCCAAAGCAAACAAACAACGCATCGTCCTCGCCGAAGGTGCGGAAAAACGAACGCTTACCGCTGCCGACCATCTTATCGCCGACGGCATCTGCGACATCACTCTAATCGGCAATCCCGCTGAAATCAAACAACTTGCAGCGGAATTGAGTCTAAAAAACATTGAGCATGCCACAATCGTCGACCCTGCCGACGAGGCGTTTACTGAGAAATATGCGCAACTCTACTATGAGCTGCGCAAAGCCAAGGGCATGACGCTCGAGGGCGCGCACAAACAGGTGCACAACCCGCTCTATCTGGGCTGTCTGCTCATCAAGAACGGCGATGCCGACGGTCAGGTCTCTGGTGCGTTGAGCACCACAGGCGACGTGCTTCGTGCCGCTTTCCAGATTATCAAGCCCAAGAAAGGCATCAGCGTTGTTTCCGGCGCGTTCCTTATGCTGCTTCCCGAAGGTTCTCCTTACGGGACTGACGGCATGATGGTGTTTGCCGACTGCGCCGTAGTGCCTAATCCTACGGCACCGGAATTGGCACAGATCGCCGTATCGGCGGCAGAGACAGCCAAGGTGCTCGGCGGCTTTGATCCGCGTGTTGCCATCCTCAGCTTCTCAACCAAAGGCAGCGCAAAGCATGAGATGGTAGACAAAGTTATCGAGGCTACAAAGATTGCCAAAGAAATGGCTCCGGAGCTGGCTCTCGACGGCGAACTTCAGGCCGATGCAGCCATCGTGCCTTCAGTGGGCAAGAGCAAGGCTCCGCAAAGCGACATCGCCGGCACTGCCAACGTGCTTGTGTTCCCGTCGCTCGAAGTGGGCAACATCACCTACAAACTCGTGCAGCGACTCAGCGGTGCACAGGCTGTGGGTCCTATCCTTCAGGGCTTGGCAAAGCCAGTCAACGACCTGTCGCGCGGATGCTCATGGGAAGACATCTATAAAACTGTTATCATCACTTGCAACCAAAGCATAATAGCAAATCAAAAATAATGAAAATCCTCGTACTCAACTGCGGAAGTTCATCGGTGAAATACAAGCTGATTGAACTCGACGACAACGCGCAAAACGTCCTCGCCGAGGGCGGCGTGGAAAAAGTGGGTCTGCCCGACTCTTTCCTGAAATTCAAATACAATGGCGAAAAGGTGACAATCACCACGTCTATGCCAAACCATAATGTGGCTATCCGCATCATCCTCGACAACCTGACAAGTGCTAAATATGGCTGCATCAAGGATTTCGGAGAAATCGACGCCGTAGGCCACCGCGTGGTGCACGGAGGCGAGAAATTCAATTCGAGCGTGCTCATCACCGACGAGGTTATCGCCAAGGTGAAGGAATGCTACGACTTGGCTCCGCTCCACAACCCAGCCAACATCGTGGGCATCGAGGCTATCAGCGAGATTATGCCCGACGTGCCACAGGTGGGTGTGTTCGACACTGCTTTTCACCAGACAATGCCTGCCCGCGCATATATGTACGCTCTCCCGTATGAGGTATATGAGAAATACGGAGTGCGCCGCTATGGCTTCCACGGCACAAGCCACCGCTACGTGGCACGCCGTTCATGCGAATTTTTAGGGTTGCCTTACGAGCAGCAGCGCATCATCACCTGCCACATCGGCAACGGTGGCTCAATAACCGCCGTAAAAGACGGCAAATCAATCGACACTTCGATGGGTTTGACTCCGGTAGAAGGCTTGATGATGGGCACCCGCTGCGGAGATGTCGACCCTGCTGCCCTGCTCTACATCCAGGAGAAAGAGCATCTCGACAATGACGGAATGCAGAAACTCATCAACAAGCAGAGCGGTCTGACCGGCATCTCTGGCATCTCTTCCGACATGCGCGACATCGACGCTGCCATTGCCGCCGGCAACGAGCGTGCGCGACTGGCTCTCGACATGTACAGATACCGCATCGTTAAATATGTTGGTGCATACACAGCGGCGCTTGGCGGTGTCGACGTGATTGTGTTTACAGCCGGTGTGGGCGAAAACCAGATTCAGCTGCGTGAGAGCGTATGCAAGCAACTGGAATTTCTCGGCATCGATTTCGACCCAGAGCGCAACAACTGCCGTGGCGAGGAGGTTGAAATCACACGTCCCGGCTCGAAGGTGCGCGTAGTTGTCATCCCGACCGATGAGGAATATATGATTGCCTGCGACACAAAATCGATTGTCGAAGGCGCGAAGAAATAGAAAAAGCTATCAATGTGCTGCATCATTGTCCCGCTTTGCGTAAAGCAGGCTTTGATGCAGCTTTTTTCTCAAACAAAATGGTCAGAAAGTTAACTTTCGGCATCTTCATGATGCTCTTTGGCAAAATCATTCTCGGCTTTGTGCTGCTGTCGGTGGTCAGCGTAGCCATCTACCGATGGGCGCCTGTCAGATACACGCCTCTGATGGCGATACGCAGCGTTGAGCAGATGCTCGACGGACGCAAGGTGCGCTGCGAGCATAAATGGGTGCCGCTCGACGAGATGTCGCGACACATGCCGATGGCTGTAATCGCCTCTGAAGACAACCGCTTCGCCTCTCACCACGGATTCGATTTCGTGGAAATCAAGAAAGCCGTGCGCGAGGCTGAAAACGGAGGCCGTCACCGCGGTGCAAGCACGATAAGCCAGCAGACGGCTAAAAACGTGTTTCTTTGGCCATCGTCATCGTGGGTGAGAAAAGGCTTCGAGGCTTATTTCACTGTGCTTATAGAGGCTCTGTGGAGCAAGGAGCGCATCATGGAGGTGTATCTGAACTCTATCGAGACCGGCGACGGACTCTACGGCGTGGAGGCTGTGGCTGAACAAAACTTCAACACCACCGCCGACCAGCTGACCGCCCGCCAATGCGCACTCATCGCCGCCACTTTGCCCAATCCGCTGCGATTCGACTCCGCCAATCCTTCGTCATACATGAAGAAGCGCCGCTCGCAAATTCTGAGGCTTATGCGCCTCGTTCCGAAGTTTCCTCCGGAGGAAGATTGACAGTACATACAAAAAACGGGAAGCCGCCAAGCCTCCCGTTTTTTTGTATGTACTGCAGAACAGCAATCACTATTCCACAACAATCTCTTTTGTCACTCTCGCACCACGTTTCACGATTACCACAGTTCCAGGCTGCGGTTTTGCAATCCGCATGCCCTGCAGGTTGTAATAGACAGGCGCAACATCGGCGTCGTCGACAGTCAAATCATATACGCCGGCGTCGTTGAAATGCTTGTAGCGCGTCTTAATCGACGGGATTTCAAGACGATAGGCAGTGTCTTTCTTTCCGCCCGACAGATTGAGGCGCAACGAATTGAGACGTATCGGGAAAATGCCCACATTGTCGACATCGGCAATTTGCGCAAAGTCAACCGTATAATCTTGAGCGTTGCCCGACTCAAATCCCGACAGATTAGCCGACACATTGCTGCCGTCGGCAAGCGTGAACGACACCACCGAGTTCTTGACAGCCACTCCGCCAGTCAGTTTCATCGTAAGCCGCAGCTCGTCAGGAAGGCTGTAGAGAAGCGTCGGCTGAACAGGGACAAGCGTAAGGTTGGGCGCACGCGTGCCCGACAGAGCGAAGTCGACTGCCAGACCGCCGCCGGCAAGCGCAGTTATCGCCGCATCACCCTTCACATTGTAACTCTCAATTTTCCAAGCCTCCGGATTCGATGCGTCTTCAATAGGCATCAATTCCGCCGTAGGGCACTGCACCGTAACGCCGACAGTGCACGTAATGCCATCCTTGACACCCGTCAGCGTCGCCGTTCCGTTTTTCAATCCCTTCGCCACGCCGTCGGAAACCGTCACCACTGAGGCGTCGCTTGATGTCCAGTCAAGCGCACGCGGCTCGACAGCCATCTCCTTGCCTCCGACAATAGCGTTCAAGCCAATCTTCCATTCACGGCAGTTGTCGAGAACCACTTCCGGATAAGCCGCCTTGACATCGTCGGCAGCGACAATCGCCACCGTCACCTCCGCTTTTACTGCTCCCAGCGAAGCTGTAAGCACATGCGAACCGCTGCCGGTGGCATAGAGAGTGGATCCGTCTGCCACAATCTCGCCAAGCGCGCCGTCGCAGGAAAGCGTGACGCCTTCAACATCCATATCGATGAGTTTGCCATATTTGTTATATCCGTAGAAAACCGGACGATAAGAGCCATACCGAGGCATCCGCACCGCATAGTCGGCAAAACGTATCTCAGCCACCTCCTCATCGTCTGGAGCGTGGAGCACCGCAAAGATGCCGTTGCCCACGGCACGTTCGGGCGACACACACGGACGGTTGATTGTACCCTCCATCGCGTCCCACATCAATGTGGAGCCGCCGCCGTCGAAATCAAGAGCGTCGTAGCATCCGTATGAGCGCATAAGGTCGGCACCCTGCGGATAGGTAGTGCCGCCGCTGATGGTGCTGCGTCCGTCGATGGCACAGATTACGAGCATCGTGCGCTCCTTGTCGTAGCCAATCAGCGTGCGTGGATTGAACGCATCGCGAGGATTGATCCATCGGTTCGCCTCCATCACCGTCTCCCCCTCACGAAGGATTTTGACATCGCCGCCTATAATCTCCTGCACGCCCTCGGGCTTGAGATTGCCATACGACGGCAACGACAGCGAATAGTTGACAGTAATTTCATCACCCGGCTTCAGAGACCGCAGTTTCTCGATGTTTGCCGTAGCAGCCTTGTCGGCCGAGATGACTATTCCGTCGGCAGGTATCGCCATATTTCCGCCGCCGTAAGCCGCCTGGCTCACCACCATTTTCAGATTCTTGTTCAATGCCCAAGTTTCGCCGGGAGCGAGCGTGAAAGCCACTTCCACGCCTCCTGCCGCCGTCTTGGTGTATTTTCCCATATAAGAGTTGTAAACCACCGTTTCTCCGTCAAGCCGATGGAAATTAGCATTTGAAATCGGCATCTCCACGCCGCCTATCGACGCGCTGTACGACAGGTCGGTGGCATCGATGCGCATATATCCGTCCTTGTCGATTATAAAAGCGTTCTCACGGCTCACCCAGTCGATAACGTCGGGCGACATCAGTTTTCCTCGGCTTGCGCTCGCCATGTTTGGATAGCCCACGATGCCGTATTGCGAATACGGTCCGCCGAAACTTCCGGTGATGAAAAAGTCGCCGTTCACACCCGTAAGATAGCGTTCGCCCTCCACTGAGTGACGCCGTCCCATCGAAGTCACCGTTTCGGCGTTAAGGCAGGAGTCGTTGCCAATCTCCACCTTGAATTTCACATTTTCAGCCTCGCGGAGCATTGTTTTTATCACAAACGCCTGAATGCGCGTGTTTCCTGTGGTCGAGCGGTATTCAAGCGCGGTGCGTGTCATTCCCGGACCGCATTTGTAATGACGCAGCGTGTCGACGGTAAACGTCTCGCCCTGCAGGTCGACAATGGATGGGGTTGAAAAAGCCGATGCCGAAGCGACAAGCGTAAAGCAAACGGCTGCAATTGGTTTAAATAATTTCATAATAGTTATATGTTTGGTTTGGTCTGTTTTGTATGATGCAAAATTACGTGATTTTTTGGGAATCCGCACAATTTCCACATCAAATAAAAATGCAAAAGCGGGGCATCCCTTCAAAAGAGATTACCCCGCCTTGTGTCTGTTGCCAATAGGCACAAAGCCTACAGCTCGTAGTCAACGCAGGCGCGCATATCCTTATGCTCACCGAGCAGCCCTGCCGCAGCCACATGCGCCGGATGCTTGGCATAGACCTCCACATCCGCCATTTTGTCGACAACTGCGGTGAGAACCACGTCCCACGTTTCTGCCGGATTCTGATTTAGCCCCACCTCTATCGAGCGGAGCACGTCGATTTTCTCAGGAAGCGCCTCAAGGGCGGCCTTGAACTGAGAAGCCACGGCGCGGCGTTCTTCAGCCGTGCCTTTGAGTTTAAACATTACGATATGCTTTACCATCGTTGTATATATTTATTTGGTGTTGTACATTCTTTCTCGTGCAGCCTGAACTTTCTCGTCGGAGAGATAGTCGTCAAAGTCCATAATCTTGTCAATGATTCCGTTAGGCGTCAACTCAATCACACGGTTGCAGACCGTCTGTATGAACTCGTGGTCATGGCTCGACATCAGGATGTTGCCCTTGAAAGCCTGCAGCGTGTTGTTGAACGCCTGGATCGACTCAAGGTCGAGATGGTTTGTCGGAGAGTCGAGCACAAGAGTGTTTGCGTCGGTCATCATCATCTTGGCAATCATACAGCGCATCTTCTCGCCACCGGAGAGCACAGATGCCTTTTTCAGCACCTCCTCGCCCGAGAACAGCATTTTTCCGAGGAATCCTTTCAGATAGATTTCGCTCGAGTCGTTGCTGTACTGGCACAACCAGTCGACAAGGTTCAAGTCAGTGTTGAAGAACGAGGTGTTGTCGAGCGGCAGATAAGCCGTGGTGATTGTCTGTCCCCAGTCGTAAGTGCCGGCGTCGGCCTTGCGGTTGCCGTTGATGATTTCAAACAAAGCGGTCATGGCGCGTGGGTCGTGGCTAAGGAACACCACCTTGTCGTTTTTCTCAATCTGGAAGTTTACATCGTCAAAGAGCAGGTCGCCGTCTTGAGTGGCTTTCAAGCCCTTCACCTCAAGAATCTTGTTGCCCGGCTCACGGTTGGGCGTGAAGATGATTCCTGGATAGCGGCGCGACGATGGCTGGATTTCCTCTACATTGAGTTTCTCAAGCATCTTCTTGCGGCTTGTAGTCTGCTTCGACTTTGCCACATTGGCGCTGAACCGCTGGATGAACTCCATAAGCTCCTTGCGCTTTTCCTCTGCCTTCTTGTTGGCTTGCTGCTGCTGGCGGAGAGCCAACTGGCTCGACTGATACCAGAAACTGTAGTTGCCGGCAAACAGCGTTATCTTGTTGTAGTCGATGTCGAGGGTGTGGGTCGACACGGCGTCGAGGAAGTGACGGTCGTGGCTCACAACGAGCACCGTGTTCTCGCAGTTTGACAGATAGTTCTCAAGCCAAGCCACGGTCTCAAGGTCAAGGTCGTTGGTAGGCTCGTCGAGAAGCAGGTTGTCGGGATTTCCGAAAAGCGCCTTCGCCAGAAGCACGCGCACTTTCTCCTTACCGCTGAGGTCCTTCATCAGCATGTAGTGCTTGTCTTCCTTGATGCCCAGACCGCTGAGCAATGCGGCAGCGTCGCTCTCTGCGTTCCAGCCGTCGAGCTCGGCAAACTTCTCCTCCAGCTCAGAGGCGCGGATGCCGTCGGCATCGCTGAAGTCTTCCTTTGCATAGAGGGCGTCTTTCTCTTTCATGATAGCCCAAAGCACGGTGTGTCCTTGCAGCACGGTGTCCATCACCGAAAATTCATCAAACTCAAAGTGGTCCTGGCTCAACACCGACATGCGCTCGCCCGGTCCCTGCTGAATCATGCCGTGGGTCGGCGTCAACTGTCCTGAGAGGATGCGCATCAACGTACTCTTTCCGGCGCCGTTTGCGCCGATAATTCCATAGCAGTTTCCTTGCGTGAATTTCAGATTCACATCCTGAAAAAGCACACGCTTGCCGAACTGCATTCCTAAATTGCTTACAGCTATCATAATTTACCTAATATATACCTACTTGAATCAGGGTGCAAAGGTACGAATTTTATGCGACATCGGCAAATCGCATTTTTCCACAGCCGTTGCTGTCCAAAAGAAAGGGCGGCCCGTCGGGGTCGCCCTTTCAATATCAATTATTTGCTACTGTTTATTTCCAAGGTGTGTTCTGAGAAACAGCAGAGTTGGTCAATGCAATCTGGTCTCCAGGAATTGGATACAGATACTGACGAGCATCAAACGTACGCACGTGGTTGAATGAACCATCTACGTAGTCGCCTTTCATATCAGGTTTAACAGTTGCTGTAGAAGCATTCGCACCTAAGAGGATGTTTGGATGCACTGAGCTGTCGAGGAGGTCGAGTTTGTGCCAACGAACCAAGTCCCAATAACGATAGTCCTTGTCCATAATCAACTCGCAACGACGGCAACGGCGAACTTCCCAAATCAAGCTGCTTACGCCCATATTGTTAGCAGGGTCGTTCATTGCAGTCAACGATGCTACAGTCTGGTCTGGAAGACCAGCGCGCTCATAAAGCTTGTTGAGAGTGAGGTTCATGTCGGCATCTGTAAGAGTGCCGAGCTCAGCCTTAGCCTCAGCATAGTTCAAGCAGATAAGTGCTCCCCAGTAGAGAGGTGCGCAAGTGTAGTTCTTCACTGTGTTCTGACGGTCGTCAATAGGCAACGAAGTGTTGTCAAACTTGGCTACACCATAACCAGTAGAAGAAGTCATCGCCATTGCGCCTGCACGCTGCCATGTCATGTCCTGATAGAAGATAACCGGGTCGATAGTTTCCGACAGACGTCCGTCACGGACAGCGAGAAGATCTGCAATTGAGTATTCACCCTTATCGTTGTAGACTGGAAGGTCTGACTTGTTCTCCGAAGTCAAAGCCAAAGGCTTGCCATCTTTGAAGAGATATGCGTCAAACGCGTCCTTTGTGATACCGTTCACCTTAGTAGAGGAGCAAGTGTAAGAAACGGTTGAGTGACACATATTCTGCTGGTCGTATGCCTTCATAAAGATAATCTCGCCATTCTTCTGGGCATCAGAGCGTACGCTCTGATACAAAGCCTTATAGCTTGCGCCGATAGGATATTTGCCAATCAGCTGCTCTGAAGCGCTGACGCATTCCTGCAAGTATTTGTTAGCACGTGCCTCATCGGCAGCATAGCCGTTTTCAGCAGCAGTACGATATTTGCAGAATGTGCCTTCCCACAAGCAAATGTCGCTCTTCACTGCCAATGCCAAATCCTTGCTCCAAACTTGCTTGCCGTTGTTGGCAGAGATTGTTGCAATCGCATAGTCAAGATCGCGGAGCACAGAGTCCATAACCACGTCGCGGTTTGTGCGCGGACCGTAAAGAAGACCCTTGTCGTTAACGTCAACTTTGTGGTCAACCCAAGTCACATCACCATAGCGTTTCACCAAAGTGAAGAATTGGATTGCACGGTTCAAGCGAGCCTGACCCTCGAAGTTGTTGCGCTTCGCAGCCTCAAGTTTTGAGCTGCGTACGCCTTCGATGATCGACATGCAGTGACGGATGTTCTCATACGGGCCTGAATACAAGCCAGATGAACTCGGAACAGTCTTGTTGTTCCATTCCGTAAACGAGTTACCAGCCTGGTCGTCAGAAAGAGTGCTGAAATAAAACTCACCGAGAGAGTTTCCACGACCATATCCAGAGAAGAAATTATACATATAGTTGCACTCCTGCTCAACGAGCGACTCATTGCTCCAGAACTCAGGGTTGCTCACCTCCGAAGTCAACGGATAGCGGTTGTTGTCGAGGAAATCGTCACAACTTGCAAGCGAGAGTCCGGCGAGTGCGAAAATGCCTAATGCAATCTTTGTTTTCATTGTTTCGTAAATTTAGAGAATTAGAATGTTACCTGCAAACCGAATGAATAAGTACGCATCATTGGATCTGAACGTCCGAAAGTACCATTGTTGTAAGCCTTGCTTGTTGTCCATGTGCTACCGATTTCAGGGTCAATCGGGTTCTTGCCGAGACCGTTGTAAATCAAGCAAGGATTTTCAGCAGTGAAATAGATACGTGCTTTCTGAATCAGAGCCTTCTTTGTAATCTCCTGTGGAAGAGTGTAACCGATAGTCACTGTCTTCAAGCGGAGGTAAGCCATGTTGAGCAAGTATTTCGATTGAGGATAGAAGTTGTAACGACCTTGTGACAAGCCAGAAACTGCACCTGCACCTGCCATACCGTCATACATACAAGGATAATCGTTGTTCTGATTGATCTCGTAACCGATAATGTTGCGAGCGTCGTCGAAAATCATCTTGTTGTAAGAATTCTGGTGAGCGTAAGAAGCATCGGCGCCACGAGAGAATGGCATTGTGAATGCGTTCACATACCACATGTCGCGTTTGCCTACGCCCTGGAAGAACAAGTCAACGTCGATACCCTTCCAAGCAGCACCCAAACGGAATGAGTACTCATAGCGAGGAGTTGCGTTACCAATCTTCTTCAGGTCTCCGTGGTTGCGTACAGTACCTACAGGAATAAGGTTGCCTTCAGCGTCTTTCATTGTAGGATCGCCACCATTGATTACGCCATTGCCGTCCAAATCCTTGAACTTGATGTCACCAGGACCATAAACGAATGTGCCCTGCTGCAAACCGGTCTGGTCAGCTACGCCCGGAGCATAAATCCATGAGCCGTCGGCGTTCTTGCCTGTGAAGTCTGACTCCTCGAAGTAACGGTCTGTCTCGAAGCCCCAGATTTCACCATACTCCATACCGCTGTAGAATTGGTTGATCAACTTGTTAGGGTTGTTGTACTCAGTAACCTTTGTCTTGCCGTCATAGATATTGGCGCTTGCGAAAACGTCAACATCGCCAAAGCGGTGATTCCAGCTGATACCGAGCTCCCATCCGCGGGTGCGGAGCGAACCGCTGTTTGCATAAGGAGCAGAAGCACCAAGAGTAGCCGGAAGAGTCATACCCGGAGCAAGCATGTCCTTAGTGTCGCGCTGGAACCAGTCGAACGTAACGTTCAGGCGGTTGTTCAAGAAACCAAGGTCAAGACCGATATCGGTAGTTGCAATACGCTCCCAAGACAAAGTAGAAGACACCATTGAAGGTGTGTTCAACATTGACAAGAATGTACCGCCGGCATTTACCCAGCTGGTATATCTTGTGTCCAACTTAGAGATTTGCTCCAAGAACATATAGTCACCGATAGCCTCGTTTCCAATGTGTCCATAAGAAGCACGGAACTTAGCGTTGCTTACATATTGTTTAGCCTTCTCGAAGTAAGCTTCCTCAGAGAAACGGTAGCCGACAGATGCCGATGGGAAGAATGCCCATTGGTCATTTGCCGGGAATGAAGATGAACCATCGTAGCGGCCGTTGACCTCCAACAGGTATATTCCCTTGTAGTCGTAGTTGATACGGCCGAAGAAACCTGCAGTTGCGTGCTTGGTGATGGTGTTGGTGATTGTCATGCTTGTACCGTCGGCACCACCAGTTGCCAAGCCAAGATAAGGTTTGTCATTGTCAGAAAGGACATTCTTGCGTGCAGAGAAGTAGTTGTAATACTTGCGGTCTGCCTGTCCGCCGACCATAACCTTGAAGTGGTTGTCCTCAGCCACATCGAAGTCGTAGGTAGCGTAAGCATTGACTGTCCAGACATTCTGACGGGTATTCTTCTGTTCAGCGTAAGTGTCTTTCTGCTGTACCAAATAAGATGGAGCTGTGCTTGAGTTAGACCAGTTGTTCCAGCCGAAGATAGGCAGATATGACTTGCGCACGTTGATGTCCATCATGTCGTATGTGAAGTCAGCGTGGATGTTCAAGCCCTTGATTGGGTTCGCCTCCATCCAACCTTGCAAGCGAGTGTTGCGGGCAATGTCCTCATGCTCGCCGCTCTGCTTACGGTCAGCAATCGGCTGAGCGTCGTAGTACTTGCCGTCGCCGTCATACTTGCGGTATCCGTAAGGACCGAAGAAAGAACCCCAACGCCAGAAGTATGTGTAACCGCCACGGCCCCACATGTTCTGTCCGTCATAGTCTTTCTGCGAATAGTTTACCTGAGCACCGGCTTTCAACCATGAGAATATTTGAGTTGAGAGGTTGGCGCTTGCGTTGTAGCGCTTCACAGAGTTGTCTACAAACGACATCAAGCCTTCACGCTTGTCATAACCGAACGAAACGCGGTATGTTGTGTTGCCCGAGCTGCCGTCCAAGCTTACGTTGTGCTTCTGAGAAGGAGCAGTGCGATACATAATATCCTTTACATCCCAGTCAGCATAGTACATAGTGGCTTTTGTCACAGGGTCCTGATAGAAGTCGCCCACGTTGTCCATGCTCTGGTATGGCAACATCTCGCTGTAGCCTTTCTTCTTGCCACCGTTCTGCTCATACCAAGCCTTTGCGTAAGGAAGCATCTTGTCGAGATACATACCGAACAATTCCGGGTCGGCACCCTTACGGTAGTTGGTCTGAAGCAATGCCTCGATTTGTTCAGGCACTGAGCCGTAGTCTGGCAATACAGTTGCGTTGCTCCAACCAAAGTTGTTTGAATATTTTACAGAAACGCGGTCGCCTTTCTGTCCTGATTTTGTAGTAATCAATACAACACCGAATGCTGCACGAGTACCATATACAGCAGAAGAAGCAGCATCTTTCAATACTGAGATTTCTGCGATATCGTCAGGATTGACAAAAGTGATGTCGTCGGTAGGCACACCGTCGACAACGATAAGCGGGCTTGACTTCTGTCCGTTTGACAACGTACCCGTACCACGGATTTTGATAGATGCGGCTGAGTTGATCGCACCGTCACCTGTTGTGATAGTCAAACCAGGAACAGCACCTTGAAGGGCTTTGGTAACATCGCCCACTGGACGTGCGTCCATTGCCTTCGACACATCGACTGTTGCGACAGCACCGGTGAGGTTGGCACGTTTCTGAGTACCGAAACCTACCACAACGACTTCGTCAAGAAGAGCGTTGTCCTCTTCCAAGGAAACGTTCATTGTCGGCGCAGCCTTGAGGGTCTGTGTCTTGTAGCCCAAATAAGAAACTGTAATTGTTGCTCCAGGGGTTACTTTAAGCGTAAACTTACCGTCCAAGTCAGTAACTATACCACGATTGGTACCTTTCTCCATAACGTTGGCGCCAATGACAGGCTCTCCCTTGGAGTCTTTTACTGTACCAGAAATGGTTAGAGTTGCTTTCTGAGCGGATACAACTTGCGGAGCGGGGGCGGCATTAGCCTCGAATCCCGCACTGCCTAGCAAACACATTGCGACTGCGGCAGCCGCAACTAATTTAGAAGTAAATTTTTTTCGTTCAGCAAATTTGTCCATACTTGATTCAGATTAAACATAGTTTTATATTAGTACATCGTTGTCTCAAACGATTTCTAAGCCACAAAATAAGCGTTATTTTTCAATATTTACAAGAATTGTAATCAAAATTTTACGTTTGTGAGTTATTTTTTTAATTTTCGGTAAAATTTCATTTTATTAAACATTCCCGTACAACATTGCTATACAATTATGTTGTATAACATATTTTTGTTTTTTGTTTTCTTCGCCCACTTATTCAAGCCATAGCAATTAAATTTACTGCAGTTTTGTTTCAATCCGTCAGTTTTATGCCAACTTTCATAACAAAGCACATTCCCAGCACCAAATTATCGGCAACCCGCCAAAAGTTTAACATGTGTTAACGACAAGCCATCGGGTACAACGCCTCCGACACCCCTTTTTCACCGCCACACCAAATTAATTTACAAGTATTTGCCAATCATAGCCCAAAATTCCGTAATTTTGCAGCAGATTTGGGGCAAAGCGCGCTGAACGAAAACATTTAAGACGAAAAAAACAGATGACATTTGAAGAATTAGAAATAAGAGAAGACCTGCTGCACGCAATCAAGGATATGGGATTTGAAAAACCGATGCCTGTACAGGAGAAAGTAATCCCTCACCTGCTCCACGAAGACGGCGACGTCGTGGCTCTCGCACAGACCGGCACCGGCAAAACCGCGGCGTTCGGACTGCCCGTAATACAGCGCACCGACACGTCGCTGCGCCAACCGCAGGCTCTAATCATATCACCGACACGCGAACTCTGCCTGCAAATCGGCGGCGACCTTGCCGATTTCTCGAAATACACTTCCGGTCTCAGTGTGCTGCCGGTTTATGGCGGCTCGAGCATCGAGAGCCAAATCCGCACGCTGCGCAAGGGTGTGCAGATTATCGTTGCCACACCTGGGCGACTGCTCGACCTGATAAAGCGCGGCGAGGTGAACCTCAGCGGCGTGCACACCGTGATTCTTGACGAAGCCGACGAGATGCTCAACATGGGCTTCCTCGACGACATCAACGCCATCCTCGACAACGTGCCCGACAACCGCAAAATGCTGATGTTCTCAGCCACCATGCCCGACGAGATCGCCAAAATAGCGAAAAACTATATGCACAACCCTCAGGAGTTTGTAATAGGCACACGCAACGAGGGCTCGGAGAATGTGCGCCACATATATTATATGGTGAACGCCAAGGACAAGTATCTTGCCCTCAAGCGTATCGCCGACTCCAATCCCAACATCTACGGAATCATCTTCTGCCGCACCCGGCGCGAGACTCAGGAGATTGCCGACAATCTGATTGCCGACGGCTACAATGTCGATGCCCTCCACGGCGACTTGTCGCAGATGCAGCGCGACACGGTGATGAAGAAATTCCGCGAACGCACCCTGCAGCTGCTCGTTGCCACCGACGTGGCAGCACGCGGTCTTGACGTGGACAATCTGACCCACGTAATCAACTACGGCCTGCCCGACGATCCAGCCACATACACGCACCGCAGCGGACGCACCGGACGTGCCGGCAAAACCGGCGTGTCGGTGGCAATCATCCACTCGCGCGAGAAGTCGCGCCTGCGCACAATCGAGAAGAAAATCGGAAAAACGTTCGAGAAGGGTTCGGTGCCTACACCGCAACGCATCATCGAAAAGCAACTATACAACCTTGCCGACCGCATAGAACGCGTCAAGGTGAACGAGGACGAAATTGCAAAATATCTGCCGGGAATCGTGAAAAAGTTGGAATGGCTGTCGGAAAACGACTTGCTGAAACGCATCGTGTCGCTTGAATTCAACCGTCTGCTTGAGTACTACAAGGACGCGCCCGAAGCCATCGACTACGAAGAGCGCAAGCCGCGCGACCGGAAAGCCAAACGCGACGACAAAGAGCCGCGCGACAAGCAGCAGAGCGGCTCGCGGCAGAACAAAGACCGCCGCACCGCAGAGCAGGGATATGAGCGCATCTACGTGAACGCTGGAAAGAACGACGGTTTCTTCCCGGCGCGCCTGATAGAGACCCTCAACCAGAACATGGAGGGACGTGTGGAGATTGGCCGCATCGACCTGTTCCCCGGCTACGCATTGTTTGACGTGAAAAAAGGCGAGTCGCGCCGCACCGTGTCGGCGTTGAAAAACGCCCGCTACTTCGGCAAGCGCCTATATGCCGAGATTGCCGACCCAAACCGCGACTACGCCCACAGCTCCGAGCGCAAGTCGAACAGCAAGGGCCGCCATGCCGACGGCGACGACAGCTTCGGCAAATTCAAGAGAAAAAATAAAAAGAGCAAACGATAAAGTGCTATGAAACCTATATATGCAGTGCTCGGCATCGCCGTTGTATCGGCAGCGTATGCCGGAACTTTCCCATCGCCGCAGGCTGCCTCTTGGCATGAGGATGCCGACAGCATCACTGAAGTAGACTCTGTCGCCGAAGTGAGCATCGAGTCGGTTTCCGACTTCTTTCTCTTTGCCGACGAGTTCAACACAATCGAACAGTCGGTAAGGATGGACATGCTCGACTATTACGCCAGCGGAATGCGCAAGCACATGCCGACACGGCTTGGCGGACAGGCCGTAATCGACTCAATCGCCGGCGACCATTACATGAAGGTTTCCACATCATCGGTGTCGGAAACGGAGGTGCAGATGTATGTCAACAACCACGGCGACAAGCTCTTCGGCGTAATCAACCGCGTAAAGATGCCAGCCACCGACAGCCACATCTCGTTCAGCCAGACCTATGCCTTGGGTTCTCCAAGCGTAAGCCTGATTGAGGAGCCGAAAGTCAAGGACTTCCTCACCGCCAAAGACAAGAAGACTCTCAGCGAGATAGAGTCGAAAATCGCCTTCCCGCTCATCGACTACCGCTTTCTTCCAAACGGCGATGTGGAGGCGCGTCTCACGGTCGAAGAGTTCCTGTCGCGCGAGGATTCCGCTGCCGTGATGCCTTTCGTAAACAGCGGTATCACATACCATTGGGACGGCAAGCGATTCAAAATAAAGAAATAGCATGGCGCTGCGCAAACGTCACATATTACTGATTGTGGCGCTGCTGCTTGCCTTCATCGGCATGGCAACAGCTGCGATTTCCATTCTCAACGGCAACGTCATATCGCCGTCGGAGTCGCTCGACATCGACTCCTACAAGATAGCAGGCATCGACGTTTCTGCCCACAACGGCAATATCGACTTTGCAAAAGCCCGTGCGGCGGGCACCGAATTTGTTTTTGTCAAAGCCACCGAAGGTGCTACGTTCCGCGACAGCGCGATGAACAGCAACCTGCGCAAAGCCCACGAAGCCGGACTGAAGACCGGCGTCTACCACTTTTTCCGATTCGACGTCGACGGCGTGAAGCAAGCGCACAATCTGCTCAAAGCCATTGCCGGACGCCCGTTGTCGCTGCCACTGGTCATCGACGTGGAGTCGCACACCAACCCCTACACCCCCGCCGACATCGTCACCCGCAAAATCCATGACATGGTCGATGAGCTTACCGCCTACGGCTACCCCGTGATTATCTACAGCAACAAAAAAGGATTCGACAACCACGTGCGCGACGAGTTTGCAGACTGCGGCGTATGGCTCTGCTCGTTCACCCAACCCAACCGCGGCAAAAACTGGACTTTCTGGCAGTACAGCCACAAAGGATCCATCCCTGGCATCGACAGCGATGTCGACCTTGACCTGTGGCACGGCACTGCCAGCGAATGGCAACAGTACACCGCGAAAACCGAAAAAGCGATTTCCGTGGCGAATATGCTCTACGCTACAATAAACGCCAACCGTTTGCGTTAATATATTGATAAGGAATCTTTTCCTTACAGCAAACGATTGGATATTCGGATTATGTTGAAACACAAGGCTATACGATATATTTTATTCTTTTTTGCCCTACTTGCGGCAATAAGCGGCAATGCGGCGTCATACGCCGAGACTTCCGCCCTCAACACCGGCAAATGGGTAAAAATAAAAGTTGAAGACACGGGCATCTACCAGATTTCAGCAGCGACATTGTCGGGCTGGGGCTTCAGCGACATCTCTAAAGTGAAGATATTCGGCTACGGTGGCGCCATGATTTCTGAAATCATGGGCAACGGCTACATCGACGACCTGCCGCAAGTGCCGGTGATGCGCTCGGGCAACAGAATCCTGTTCTACGCTCAAAGCAACGTGTCGTGGACAGAGACATCGGGCAAAATCCGCTTTCAGCAGCAACAGAACCCGTATGCAACCGCCGGCTACTATTTCATCACCGACCGCAACGACATCGATGTGGCTGAGATGCAGACCACTGCCAAAGCGGAGAAAGCGTCCGACAAAGTGATAACAAACACGCTTGCCCGCATTTACCACGAAAAAGAGCTTACCGCCCCTGGAACCACCGGCCGCACATTGCTCGGCGAGGATTTCCGCTCTGCGGGCACACAAAGTTTTCAGTTCAACCTGCCCGGCATCGTCAGCGACACCGACCCGGTGGTGAAAGTGGCATTCGCAGCCTACCACACATCGGGCACCGCGCGCGCGCTCACCGTGACTTCCGGGAAACAGGAAGTGATGAAAGTGACCGTCAGCTCGCTCAGCGGCAGCAACGAATACGACATCTGCTCCACTGCCTCATCTATCGGCACTGTGTCCTATCCTGGCGAAAAAATGACACTGCAGCTGTCGTTTCCAACAGGCACGGCAGTGCGCCTTGCCAACCTTGACTACATCACCGTCAACTACCTGCGCAACCTCAACCTTGCCGACAAGCAAATTGACTTCCGCAGCTTCACGGCAAACTGCCGCGACAGCGTGTTTGCCGTCAGCGGCATCAATGAAAAGACGGCGATATGGGACGTAACCACAACCTATGCGCCGCTGAAAGTTGACTTCCTTGCCGACAACGCTTCGGCACAGTTCCGCCAAACGGAAAATGGCAAGCGCGAATACGTGGCGTTCAACACCGCTGCCTCCTTCCCCACTCCATCGTTGGTGGGCAACGTGAGCAATCAGGACATCCACGCCATGACACCGCCAACGATGCTGATAATCACGCCGGCGGCGTTCAGAAACCAGGCGGAGAGCCTCGCTGCCATGCACCGCGCCAACGACGGCATGGCAGTGACCGTACTTACCGACGAACAAATCTACAACGAATTCTCGTCGGGAACCCCCGACGCAATGGCATACCGCAAAGTGGCAAAGATGTGGTACGACCGCACAGCGTCAGCCGACCAATATAGCAACGACCGATTCCGCTACCTGCTGCTGTTCGGACGCGCGGTGTTTGACAACCGACGCATCACCTCGACGGCACGCAACCTCGGCTACCCGACGCTGCTCACTTGGGAGTCGGCCGACATCACAAGCGAGAGCAGCAGTTTCAACACTGACGACGTGTACGGCTTCCTTGAGGACGGCAGCGACGCCGGACGCACGAGCCTGCGCAAAATGTGTATCGGCATCGGACGCATCCCCGTTAAAAGCGCGGCAGAAGCAACCGAGACTGTGCAGAAAATCAGCGACTACATCAGCAACCCCGACTTGGGCAACTGGAAGACGCGCATAATGATGATTGCCGACGACGGCGACAGCGGAATCCACATGAGAGACTCCAATGATGCCATCGATAGCCTGCGAGCGAATGGAGCGGGCAATTATCTGATACAACGGCTGTTTATCGATGCCTACAAAGCCTCGTCGAGCGGTTCGGGCCACTCTTTCCCGGAGGCGCGCACCCAGATGCTTCAAAACTTCAAGAACGGTGTGCTGTTTGCCTCCTACGTAGGCCATGCCAACCCCACATCGTGGACCCACAACGGACTGCTGCGCTGGCCCGACATTGAGAACGAATTCTTCTACAGCCATCCCCCTTTCGTGTTTACCGGCACTTGCGAGTTCACTCGCTGGGACTCTCCTACCGTGTCGGGAGGCGAAGTGTTGTTTCTAAACTCGCGCGGCGGATTCATCGGACTGCTGACAGGCTCGCGCGTGACGTCGATAAGCGGCAACGGCGACCTCTGCCGCGCTGTCGGCGCCGAGACGTTCAAGCCTCTGCCAAACGGCGAGATGCCACGCCTCGGCGACATCGTGATGAATGCCAAGAACAACTATTGGTACACCCACTCGCGCTACTCTTCGACACTGACAAAAAACACCGAGCACAGCCTCAAATACGCACTCATCGGCGACCCTGCGCTGCGCCTGAAATACCCTAAATACGACATCCGGCTGACAGCGGTCAACGGCGAAAGCGTCGACGGCGAGGTGAAACCGGAGACTATGGCGCGACAGGAAGTGGAACTCGAAGGAAAGGTTGTCGATGCCGACGGGATTACCATGACCGATTACAATGGTACGCTGACAACCACCGTCTACGACGCGGAAGTGTCGATAACCACCAACGGCTACTACGAGGGCGGCACCGACACCGATGACAAGTGCAAAGTGACCTACCAAGACCACACCAACCGACTGTTTGTTGGTTCGGGAGAGGTTAAGGACGGCCTGTTCAATATGAAATTCCGTATGCCTACGGGCATTATCAACAACTACACTCCGGCTCTTGTCAACCTATATGCTCAGGACGAGAACAAAGGCGACGCCGTAGGCAAGAACGAGGACTTCTACATCTACGGTTTCGACGAGTCGCCAGCCGACGACACCGACGGACCGGAGATACGCCTGCTCGCACTCAACTCAACGGCATTCAAAGACGGCGACAAGGTGAACGAGACTCCTTTTCTCGTGGCATCGGTCTACGACGTGTCGGGAATCAACCTGTCGCCAGTCGACATCGGACACGGCATAACCGCGACTATCGACGGAACAACCGTTGTTTCCGGTCTTGAGAACTATTTCTCGCAGGACACCGACGGCGTGAGCCACATAAACTACCAGATGGGAGAACTCACCGAGGGACAGCACACACTGACGTTCCGCGTGTGGGACGTGCTTGGCAACATGTCGGAGAAGACAATCGCATTCAGTGTGGTCAACGGCATCAAGCCGCAGCTGTTCAGAGTCTACTCAACAGCCAACCCGGCAAAGACAAAGGCCGACTTCTACATCGAGCACAACCGCCCCGACGCGGTGCTCAACGTAACGCTGAGCATCTACGACATGATGGGACACAGTGTCTGGAGCACATCGTTGACCGGACGCAGCGACATGTATAAGTCGATGCCTATAACATGGGATTTGACCGACGGCAGCGGAATGCGCGTGCAGCGCGGCATCTACATCTACCGCGCAACGGTCTCGACCAACGGCGGCGACGAGGCGTCGATCACCCAACGCATCGCAGTGGCTTCGGAATAATCGCATCGGATTATTTTTTCGACATAGAGAATCAAGTAGGAGAAAAAATAAGTAGGGTTCATAAACCCTACTTATTTTTTTACTATCCTTTGAATGTTTCGCAGTAATCGTCAGGATGGACGGTGTGGCGATGAAAAGAGCATTGGTCGCTGGGAGTGCCGGCAACATAATAGCAGCATCTCCCACAGCGGTGGTTGACGTCGCGCTTTTTAGAGTTAGAGCCTTTCGACGAGCCGCCGGCAAGAAACACTGCGGCAAGAAACAACCAACAAAAAATCAAATACCCTATGCCGTGAAATAACAAGAAGAATGCCTCCACCACTGCCGGACGAAGTCCTCCAAGTTTCTTTGCCCGCATGCACAGCAAGATAATCTCATACGCCACCGGCAATGCGAATGCAACGTAGAAGTTATGCGTCACGCCAAACGCCGCGCCTGCAACAAACACGAAAATAAGCGGCCGGAAATAGGTGGCTTTCGAGCACCAGGTCACCCTTGTTCCCGCAAGAGAGTCAAAGAAATTCTCGCACGATTTAGGGCCAAACAGCGACCACAGCCCCACGGCAATGCCCAACAGCATCATCAGCGAGATTATACCAGTAATCCATCCTGGCATGTGTGCGCCTGAGGCTGCGCCGTCGCCCGATTCCTCGACATACTCGATGCGGTTATCCATATTATTTTCCTGCAACGGCTCTACGCTTTCACGTCCTTCCGCAACAGGCTCCGACGCCGGCTGTCGCTGAGCGACGGAGGTCTGGCTTTGTTGACTACTGCCGTCTCCGTCGGCAGCAGTGACGCTGCTGCCTTCGTCCACCATTTCGCAGCAATAAGAGGCTATATACGCCTTGCGGCCATGGAACGTGAAGACAAACATACTCCCGTCAGTACCCTCCGATTCATAGACTTCGCCACGGTATGCGCGTCCGAGGTTAGTTATCCTCTCGGGTTCGGCAAAGACTGTCACATATTCGTCAGACACCCTGAATCGGGCCGCAAACACGTCGGGAATGCAATTCAATAGAATGGTTAAATACAGCAGTATTCGCAAAAATCGGTTCATAATAATAGCTTTTACAATGACAAATATGCAAAATTAACAATTATCGCAGCCCCAACAAATAAAAAAGCTCAACAAATAATAATATCAAGCAGAATATATTAATATATTAATTTCGCACTTGCTTGTTTAATCTTCGATTCTTCGATTCAAGTATCCACATTTGCAAAATTTGACAAAAAAAACTAATTTTGCAGTTTGTAAGGAAGTTAATAAATTAGGAGTTACAATGAACGAGGATGGTCAGAAGATTCTATTGCCTGAGCCAACATTGCGCAGGCTTCCGTGGTACTTGGCATACGTCAATATGCTTCGCACCCAGAAGATAGAATATGTTTCGTCGACACAGATTTCACGCAAAATCAATGTCGACGCGTCGCAGATTGCCAAAGACTTGTCGTTTCTCAACATCAAGGGAAAAACACGCATCGGCTATCAGGTTGAGACGCTCGCCACCGAATTGTCAAATTTCCTCGGATTCCACAACGACCACACCGCTTTCATGATCGGTGCCGGAAGCCTCGGCTCCGCACTGATTCAAGACTCCGGACTGATGCAGTTCGGTCTGCACATCGTGGCAGGCTTCGATGTTGACGAGAAAGTTGTGGGCACAGAAATCTGCGGCATTCCCATCTACCACATCTCCGAACTTCCGGAACGCGAGAAGCAATACAAGGCTGAAATCGGCATCCTCGCCGTGCCGGTGGAACACGCCCAGGAGTCGGCCGACCTGCTTGTGGCAAACGGACTGCGCGCCATTTGGAATTTCACGCCGTTCCGCATCAAGGTGGCTGACAATGTGGTTATCCAAAACACTTCCATCTATGCCCACCTGGCAGTAATGTACAACAGAATCAACGGGAACAAATGAAAATCATAAAATTCCGAAACACCGACAATCCTGAAAAACTGGAAATCGACGTAATCCCCGACTCTGCAATCCAAAAGAGCGGCAAACCGTTTTTTGTGCCCGACTTCGCAAGCCGCTTCCAATTCAGCGCAGCCGCCGCGGTACACGTGTGCCGCCTCGGAAAAAACATCGCGCAACGGTTTGCAAACAGATACTACGAGGAGGCTGGGCTATGCCTTGTGTTTGAGGCAAAAGACTTGCTCGACACCCTCAACGCCAACGGCAAACCGAGAGCGTTGGCAACATCGTTTGACGCATCGCATATCGTTGGCGAGATGACTCCTACCGACATCGCAATGCTCGGCAAGAACACCGCAACACTGGAAATCAACGGGGAAGATACAGAAAAATTCACGTTGCCGTCAGCTGCCGACTTCGACAAATGCATCGCGACGGCAAGCCGGTATTTCACGCTGAAAATCGGCGACTTGATACTAATTGAAAACGGCGAATGGCACAATGCGGAAATCAACAGCCGTGTAACAGCTCGTTTGGGCGACTTTGAATCAATAAACATAAAGATAAAATAACCAAGGAGATATGACTAAATACATCATCGCTGTGGCTGTTGGCGCGATTCTCGCCTCTTTCAGCAGCCAGGCTGCGACAAAATTCAAGGACTCTTCCGTCCTTTCATCAGGGAAATGGGTTAAAATCAAAGTCGGCGAAACCGGCGTCTATGAAATCACCGGCGAACAATTGAAGCAATTCGGATTCTCCGACCCAAAAAAAGTGAAGATTTTCGGCACTGGAGGCATCCAGACCACCGACAATTACAACAAAGACTATACCGACGACCTCGAGCAGGTGCCGGCAATGCGCACCGGCGACAAATTATACTTCTATGCCAACGGCTTGACATACGAGGAAATAAGGAGCATTGACTACACCACCAACTTCGACATATACCGCTCAATCTCAAAAAACGCCTACTCTCCCGCTTCTTACTACTTCCTTACAGACAGCGAGGATTTTGACGCACGCGATATTGAAACCGTCGACACCAACGAAAGCAATCTTGCCTCCGTCAAGGAATGGCGCTCGAACGGCGTGGTGTCGATTTGGCACAAGAACGACATCGTAAACCCTACCCGCTCAGGCAAACTTTTCCTCGGCGAAGATTTCTCAAGCACAAAAGAGTTTGAAATTACGATGTCTACACCAGGCATCATCAGCGGAACAAATGTGGTTGTAAACATGTCAGCAGGCGTAAAAACCGCCGACTCGCAAACTGTGACACTGTCGGTCGACGGCACGGTTTTAGACACAAAAAATGTGTCAAAATCAGCCGATGCCGCAATCTATAAACTGATCACTTCTTTCGGGTCCACCCCCGTGACAGAGGCGATGGCGCAGGCTGAGTCGGTGACAGCGAAAGTGAGCACGTCTGTGTCGCTGCCGATTGCGAAGATGAACTATATTTCCGTCTCCTACAAGTCGCCGCTTGCCCTTCCTGCCAACTCCTCACAAATGCGCTGGCTCGTGAAGACAACCAAAGAGTCAGGACTCGTAATTGGCAACACCACTCCTACAACACACGCCTGGCTTGTGTTTACGCCAAACAATTCTCCTTACAAAATCTACAACACAAAACAATACACCATCACAACAAGTGAGGGAACAAGCTGCATTGTCCCGAATCTTGGCACAACGGCTTATGCGGAATACGTGATTTTCGACACCGGAAAGCAGCAGAAGCAAGTGTCTTTTGCAGGCAACGTAGCCAACCAGAACCTGCATTCACTCGCCACGCCCGACATGCTCGTCATCACCACTCCCAAACTGAAAGCCCAAGCCGACCGCATTGCCGACTTCCACCGCCAGCACGACGGCATGGACGTAGAGGTGGTGCTGCAGGACGACATTTTCAACGAGTTCGGCAACGGCATGCGCGATGTTTTCGCATACCGTCAGCTGTGCAAGATGCTCTATTCACGCAACCCGTTGAAATTCCGCTATCTGCTGCTGTTCGGCAGCGGCAACTACGACAACCGCGGAATCTTCGGCGGCGACATCGAGGAAACACTGCTCACTTATCAGACCGACAACAGCTACCACAGCGTGTCCTCCTACTGCTCCGACGACTATTTCGGCGTGATGAACGACGAGGCTGTCAACGTGGAAGGCTCAAACGCTCTGCTCAACATCTCGATTGGACGCATCCCGTTTGTCTCTGCAGCCGAAGCCAAAACATACGTAGACAAACTGCTTGCCTACATGTCGCACAAACCCGGCAAGACCGACACGTGGAAGAGCAACATGCTCATGATTGGCGAATATGGCGACCAATACATCCACACGACACAGACTGAATCGTTTATCGACAACTTCAACTATGAGATAACCCCGAAGACATCAGACACTCCGGAAATCAGAACGAGAAACGACAATGCCGTAAATTTCAACAAGATTTATCTTGAGCCTTACGACAACGTGGACAATCTGCAGGCCACACGCGAGAAACTGGTCGAAGATTTCAATGTAGGACAGAATTTCATCCTCTTCGTGGGGCACTCCAACATTTCATCGCTCACCAAACCGACCGTGCTGATGAACATGCAGCAAGCAATCGACACGAAATATGACGTGCCGCCAGTGATGTATTTCTCTTCATGCGACGTGGGCAGATACGACGGCGGACAGACTTCATTCATCGACAAACTGCTGCTCAACCCCGACGGCGGCATTATCGCTGCCGTGGCAGCGACACGCGAGGCATACACATCGTTGAACGGACGCCTGACCGACTCGTTTGCCAAGTATCTCGGCATCAGCGAATCCGACAGCCGATTCTATGCTAAATACGAAAAAACCTGGGGCCGCGTGTTGATGTTTGCGAAAAACTTCTCAACCGACCGTTCACGCAACCGTCTGAAATACCACCTGCTCGGCGACCCGGCAATGCTCGTCGACATCCCGTGTGACCGCACCGAGGTGACCGAAGTCAACGGTGTCGCCGCCTCGAAGGGCATCGCCATAGGTGCTATGACTCCAATAACCATAAAAGGCCGTGTCAGAAACGACGCAGGAGAAGTCGATACCGATTTCAACGGCTATGCGAAGATTTCGCTCTACGACTCCGAAAAATACTATATGACACAAGGTGACGAGACGCTGACCGAGCGCGGAGCCGAACTTGCCGTGACAAGCGCCGACGTGACAGCCGGCGAGTTTACAGCCACAATCATAGCGCCAAACTGCATCACTACCGACGACAAAGAGAAACCGCTGCAAGTGACCGCTGTCAGCAACGACGGCACTGTGGTGTCGGGATTCTACAACGGTCTGACATTCGACCGCTCGCTCTCCGCCGTTTCCGACGACACGACAGCGCCAACCATCAACGCCTTCTACATCAACGACAAATCAACGTTCAAGGACGGCATGGAGGTGGAATCGTCGCTGCGCCTCAAAGCGGAAGTGACCGATGATGTTGCCCTCAACCTGTCGCATGAGCAGATTACCACTACTGCCTACATTTCTATCGATGGCGGAGAGCATGTTTATCCTGTGTGCTCCTACCAGCTCGACGGAGCCGACAATTGCATAATCGACCAAGGCATCTACAACCTGAAATCAGGCCGACACACGGCAGAACTTGTTGTTGCCGACATGTCGGGCAACGTTGCCACACGCACAATAGCCTTCTACGTTGCCGTCAGCGACAACGCCACACTCACCGTCGATACGACAGCCCTGATACACTCCGTGACATTCGACGTTGAGAACGCCGACAACTACACCGACGCGCAACTCGTTGTCAGCGACAACAGCGGCAACGTGGTGCTGCGCACCGACGTAGGCTCATTCCCATACACATGGGACGGCAGCGACAACAACGGCAACCGCCTTGCCGAAGGCAACTACAACGCAACGGCAATCATCGACGGCAAAAGCCTCCGTCAGAAAAAAATCGTAGTCGTAAAGCAATAAATGCCACTATTTTCAGTTTTGATAAATAGAACTACATTTATAGAAAACGAATGAAAATTAGACGGTATATAATCACTGCCCTGGCATCGCTCATCGCTTTGCCCGCTCTCGCCGACAGCAACGGCAAGAACCAATTCAACCCAGTGCAAACCGGTGTGACATCGCTCGGAATCGCCCCCGACGCCCGCGGCGCAGCCATGGGCGACCTCGGTGTGGCAACCGAGCCCGACGCCTATTCGCAATATTGGAACCCGTCGAAATACGCCTTCGCCTACAGCTCGGCAGCAGTCAGCCTATCCTACACTCCATGGTTGAGAAAACTGGTCAACGACATATTCCTTGCCAACCTTTCCGGCTATTGGAAAATGGGCAGCGGCGACAACCAGGCTGTCAGCGCATCGTTGCGCTACTTCTCGCTCGGCGAGATTCAGATGACCGACGGTGCTGGAACTGTTGTCAACTCCGTCAACCCATACGAAATGGCTTTCGACCTCGGCTATTCCCGCAAACTGTCGGAAAGCTTCTCCATGGGTGTGGCTCTGCGCTACATCTATTCCGACCTCGCTTTCTCCGACGCATATTCTGCCGAACAGCAGAAAGGAGCGTCGGCATTCGCCGCCGACATCTCGGGCTTCCTGACCACATATCCTGTGGTGGGACGCAACGAATGCCAATGGTCATGGGGTTTCAACATCTCCAACATCGGTTCAAAGGTGTCGTACAACGACGGCAAAGACCCTGCATTCCTGCCTACAAACTTCCGCCTCGGAACAACATTCACCTTCCCGGTGGCTCAATACAACAACATAGCGCTCTCGCTCGACGCCAACAAGCTGCTTGTGCCCACACGTCCACGCCAGTCAGACTTCACCGACGCCGAAGGCAACTATGACCAGGAGGCTTATGAGTCGAAACTTGAGGACTGGCGCAACACGTCGTCGATTTCAGGCATCTTCAAGTCGTTCAGCGACGCTCCGGGCGGATTCAAGGAAGAGCTGAAAGAAATCACGCTCTCCGTCGGTGCCGAGTACAACTACAACCAGCAGTTCTTCGTGCGTACCGGATACTTCTATGAGAACGCCATGAAGGGCAACCGCCAGTACTTCTCATTTGGTGCCGGATTCTCGCTCAACGTGGTGCAGCTCGACGCCGCATATATGATTGCAACGGCTCAAAACAGCCCTCTCGACCAAACGCTCCGTTTCTCGTTGACGTTTGATATGGACGGACTCAAACACCTGTTAGGCAAAAAATAAAACGATATGGCTTTACCCTTCCGCACCGGCTTCGGATTTGACGTGCACCGCCTTGTCGAAGGTCGCGACCTTTGGATTGGCGGCGTGAAAATCGAGCACTCACTCGGGCTGCTCGGCCACAGCGACGCCGACGTGGCAATCCACGCGCTCTGCGATGCAATGCTCGGAGCTGCGGCGCTGCGCGACATCGGTTTCCACTTCCCCGACTCCGACCCTGCCTACAAAGGCATCGACAGCAAGAAGCTGCTCAGATGCGTGGCCGACTTGTTGCGTGAAAAAGGCTACACCTTTGGAAACGCCGACATCACCATCTGCGCCGAGGCGCCGAAGATGAATCCCCACATCCCCGCCATGCAGAAGGCTATGGCTGAATGCATTGGCTGCGATCCAGATGACATCTCGGTAAAAGCCACCACCACCGAGCGGCTTGGCTTCACCGGACGTCAGGAAGGCATCTCCGCATATGCTACCGTGCTAATCGCTCGTAATTGACAAGAAACTCTCTAAAACCTTTGATTATGAATACACAACAATTACCACAACTTTCTATCGGAGAGGCACTGAAAGCCGCATGCAACAAAATCTTTCAGTTTAACGGCCGCTCGCGCCGTTCGGAATTCTGGTGGACCGCGCTTGTCGTTATCATCATCTGCGCAATCACTCACGACACGATATCCTGGCTGTTGAATCTTCTGATGATTCCAATCACATTCCGCCGCCTGCACGACACCGGACGCAGCGGATGGTGGTGGGGAGCAGGAATAATCGCCACGTATGGGTTCGGCACAATATTCGTCATCGACTTAGGAATCAACTCATTAATCAATTTTCCTCCGGCAGCGATATCAGCGTTTCTCGGCAAATTCGTATTGTTTGCCATCGCATATATCGCCTACCACATAGTCATGATTGTATTCCTCTGCCAAGACAGCGAACCGTTTGAAAACCGCTACGGTGAGTCACCGAAATATGTCGTAGACCCCGACTCCGACGGAATTGACACCCCTGATGCCAAAATTGATTAATCCGTAATTTCCCACTTATTTCATATTGAATATTCCCAAAATTATGTAAATTTGCAGTTGTACTGCAAATTTACATAATATATGGCCGAATTTATCAACCGTAAAATCACCCAGGCAATTGAAAACGCTGCTGCATCTTTTCCTGTAATAACCATTACAGGGCCGCGTCAATCCGGCAAGACAACGCTTGCCCGACACATGTTTCCAAAATATCCGTATTTTAGTCTTGAGAATCCCGATGTCAGGAATTTGGCGATGGAAGACCCCGTAGGATTCCTCAACAACACCACGGAGGGGATTATTCTTGACGAAGTTCAGAATTCCCCACAACTGCTGTCGTACATACAAGGAATCGTTGACAACGACTATGAAAAGCGTTTCATTCTGACTGGAAGCAACAATTTCTCAATGCTGAAAAACGTATCACAGTCACTTGCCGGACGCTCCGCTGTTTTTGAATTGCTGCCATTCTCCATAAACGAGCTCAACAATTACGAGACCGACACCGACTCTCTTATATACAAGGGAGGCTATCCGGGCATATGGTGCGACGGCAAGGACACTTACACATTTTATTCAAACTACGTCACAACCTACCTTGAGCGCGACGTGAGAAATATCATCAACATCAAGGATCTCGACACATTCCAAAAATTCATCCGCATCTGTGCGACACGCATAGGAAGCATTTGGAACAGCTCGGAAGTGAGCAACGAAATCGGGGTGTCGGTCAACACGGTTAAATCCTGGTTGTCCGTACTCCAGGCTTCATACATCATCTTCATGCTTCAGCCTTTCTTCACAAACACCCGGAAACGCCTCACCAAATCGCCCAAGCTTTTCTTCACCGATACCGGTCTGGCAAGCTTTCTGCTTGAAATAGAATCCGAGTCGCAAATCAAACGTGACAAGATGCGCGGGCATCTCTTTGAAAACATGATTGTTGCGGAGGCATTGAAGCAAAGATTAAACGCCGGTCGCACCAACAATCTATGCTTCTATCGCGACAGCAACGGAAATGAAGTCGACCTCATAACAAAAAGAGAGGGTATGCTAAACCTTTACGAAATCAAATCGTCGGAAACATACCATCCCGATTTTGAAAAAGGGATAAAATCGTTTATCGGCAGTTTCGGCGACATAGTGGGGTCAAACAGCATAATCTACAACGGATCGCTTGAAAACGAATCAAGGGAAATAAAACTGATAAACTACAAACATCTGCCTTCAATTATGTAAATTTGCAGTTGTACTGCAAATTTACATAACCGAAACACATAACAAGGCAAAAGAATAAAATTCTGTAAACGGACTTAATTATGACCGTTTGCAGAATTTTTTTGCTATCAGCACCATCGTTTCAAGAACAATTTTCCAAGTTTCAAAAAGCTCTTGGAGGATTCATCTTTACGCCATAACTTTGCGGTGTGAGAATAGAAAATCAGTCAGCAACCAATCTTAAAAGCATATAGATATGGCAACAAAGAAATATCACTTCGAGACGCTCCAACTCCACGTTGGTCAAGAGCAACCGGATCCGACAACAGACGCACGCGCCGTGCCAATCTACCAAACCACGTCGTACGTGTTCAGAAATTCGCAACACGCAGCCGACCGATTCGGCCTGCGCGACGCTGGCAACATCTACGGACGTCTAACCAATCCGACACAAGGAGTGTTTGAAGACCGCGTTGCCGCTCTGGAAGGCGGAGTGGCGGGACTGGCAGTAGCCTCTGGCGCAGCCGCCGTCACCTACGCTCTCCAAAACATCCTTTCGCAGGGCGACCACATTGTTGCCGCCGACAACCTTTACGGCGGATCGTTCAACCTGATTACCCACACACTTGCCACTCAGGGCATCACCAACACCATTGTCAACGTCAACAACCTCGAAGCACTTGAGGCTGCCATCCAGCCCAACACCAAGGTTGTCTATGCGGAGACATTCGGCAATCCCAACTCCGACGTCACCGATATCGAAGCCATCGCGGAAGTGGCACACCGCCACAACATTCCGCTGATTGTCGACAACACATTCGGCACCCCATATCTCATCCGCCCAATCGAACACGGTGCCGACATTGTGGTGCATTCCGCCACTAAGTTTATCGGAGGCCACGGCACGAGTCTCGGAGGTGTGATCGTAGACGGCGGCACTTTCGACTGGAAAGCCAATGCCGACAAGTTCCCAACACTCGCCAAGCCCGACCCAAGTTACCACGGCGCAATCTTCGCCGACGTAGCGGGCAAGGCTGCTTTCGTGACACGCATCCGCGCCGTCATCCTCCGCGACACCGGCGCCACAATTTCTCCGTTCAACGCATTCATCCTGCTGCAGGGTTTGGAAACGCTGTCGCTGCGCGTAGAACGTCACGTAGAAAATGCCCTCAAGGTTGTCGACTATCTGAGCAAGCATCCTAAGGTGGCCAAGGTCAATCATCCGTCGCTGCCCGACCATCCTGACCACGCCCTCTACCAGAAATATTTCCCCAACGGCGGCGGAAGCATTTTCACCATCGAGATAAAAGGCGGAGAGAAGGAGGCATGGAAATTTATCGACTCTCTCGAGATTTTCTCGCTGCTCGCAAACGTAGCCGACGTGAAAAGCCTCGTAATCCACCCCTACACCACCACCCACTCGCAGATGACACCAGAAGAGCTTGCGCAACAGCACATAACGCCGTCGACAGTGCGCCTGTCAATAGGCATCGAACATATCGACGACATTATCGACGACCTTGCCCAAGCACTTGATAAGATATAGGATTCTCATAGTCCAACTTAATGATTTTTGAATAAGATTTGTGTGAGAAAACCGGGAATCATCCCGGTTTTTCCATTGCTGAAAATTTATTCCCAATTTGAAAAATGTTATAAAAATAACACTTTTGATTACATTTTCCCATTTATAATAGCAATTGTATGGAAAAAGTTTGTATTTTTGTGGCAATTTGAAAATCTACAAAAACAACAGTATATGAAAGCAACAGAAGTAATCGACGATTTGCGTCGCCGTTTTCCAAACGAACCGGAATACTTGCAGGCGGTTGAAGAAGTGGTCACATCAATTGAGGATGTCTACAACGAGCATCCCGAATTTGAACGCTACAATCTGATTGAGCGGCTTTGTCTGCCCGACCGCATCATCTCGTTCCGCGTGTCGTGGGTAGACGATAAAGGACAGGTGCACAACAATATGGGCTACCGCATCCAGCACAACAATGCCATAGGTCCGTACAAGGGAGGAATCCGCTTCCACGCATCAGTAAACCAGTCGATTCTGAAATTTCTTGCTTTCGAGCAGACATTCAAGAATTCACTCACCACGCTGCCTATGGGCGGAGGCAAGGGCGGATCGGACTTCAGCCCAAAAGGTAAGTCAGACATGGAGGTGATGCGCTTCTGTCAGGCATTTGTGGCTGAACTGTGGCGCAACCTTGGCCCCGACCGCGACGTGCCTGCCGGCGACATCGGCGTTGGCGGACGCGAAGTGGGCTACATGTATGGCATGTACAAGAAGATGGCGCGCGAGAACACTGGCACGTTTACCGGCAAAGGCCTTGAATTCGGAGGCTCGCTGATACGCCCTGAAGCCACCGGCTACGGCAATGTCTACTTTCTTCTAAATATGCTCGCCACTCGCGGCATCGACATCAAGGGCAAAAAGGTTGCCATCTCCGGCTCCGGCAACGTGGCTACCTACACGGCAAAGAAGCTGCTTGAACTCGGCGCCAAAGTTGTAACAATGAGCGACTCCGACGGCACAATCTACGTGCCTGAAGGATTGAGTCAGGAACAGCTCGACTTTATCTTCGAACTTAAAAACATCTACCGCGGACGCATACGCGAGTTTGCTGAGAAATACGGCTGCGAATATTTTGAGGGCGGACGCCCATGGGGCGTGAAGTGCGACATCGCAATGCCGTCTGCCACACAGAACGAGCTTGACGGCGACGATGCGCGCACGCTGCTCGCAAACGGATGCATCGCCGTGTCGGAAGGTGCCAACATGCCTTCCACGCCGGAAGCTGTGCATGAGTTTGTCAACGCAAAAATTCTCTATGCGCCAGGAAAGGCGGCAAATGCCGGTGGCGTGTCGGTCAGCGGACTTGAGATGGCACAAAACTCACAGAAACTGACGTGGACAGCAGAGGAAGTCGATGCCAAGCTGCGCGGCATCATGGCTGACATCCACACCCAATGCCAAAAATACGGCAAGGAAGCCGACGGCTATACAAACTATGTGAAGGGAGCCAATGTGGCTGGCTTCATGAAAGTGGCGCGGGCAATGATGGCACAGGGCATCCTGTAGAAACCCTGCCACATAAAAATCCAGCCGCCCTGCAATCGCGATTGCAGGGCGGCTGATGTTATATTCAAGTCTGCTTACTTGTTTTTGAAAAAGTCTACAATTCTGCGGCATGCCTTGCCGTCACCGTAAGGGTTGACAGCCTTCGACATCTTATCATAAGCAGCCTTGTCGTCAAGCAGCTTACTCACCTCGTCCATAATCTTGTGATAGTCGGTGCCCACAAGATGCACTGTTCCCGAAGCCAGCGCCTCCGGACGTTCTGTCGTGTCGCGCATCACGAGCACAGGCTTGCCCAGACCGGGAGCTTCTTCCTGGATGCCGCCCGAGTCGGTGAGCACAACCGTTGATTTGCTCATCAGATACACGAACTCAAGATACTGAAGCGGCTCGATGAAGAACATATTGCCCAAACCTTTCAAATCTTCGCCGAAAACTTCATGAATTGGCTTGCGCACATTCGGATTCAAGTGCATCGGATAAACGAAGTCAACGTCGGCATACTTGTCCTTGAGGTCGCGGATGGCCGTACACATATTGATGAATCCATCACCGAAATTCTCACGGCGGTGGCCTGTGATAAGCACCAGTTTTCTGCCGTTGTCAAGACGGCTTATGTCGTAGCCTGCCTTTGCGAGCACTTCTTTCTGCTCTGCGGCAAGAACCTCGTCGTGCGTCAGTTTGTCAACAACCATGTGGAGCGCGTCGATAACGGTGTTGCCCGTAACGACAATCTCTCCTTGCACTTTTTCCTCCTTGAGGTTGCTTTCCGAAAGAGGGGTCGGAGCGAAGTTGAACGACGAGATGCGGCCCGTCAGCTGACGGTTCATCTCTTCAGGCCACGGCGAATAGATGTTGTGGGTGCGCAATCCCGCTTCCACGTGCCCGACAGGAATCTGTTGATAGAACGCAGCGAGAGCAGCCGCAGTCGACGTTGTTGTGTCGCCATGCACAAGCACCACATCTGGCTGCGCTTCCTTCAGCACGTCGCGCATACCCAGAATCACCCGGGCAGTGACATCATATAAATCCTGTCCCTGCTTCATTATATTGAGGTCATAGTCAGGCTTTACGTCAAAAATAGTAAGCACTTGGTCGAGCATTTCCCTGTGCTGACCGGTCACACAGACAATTGTCTTGAAATTTTCAGCGTCCTTCTGGAATTCCTTCACCAGCGGACACATCTTGATAGCTTCTGGACGTGTGCCAAAAACCAGCATTACTTTCTTCATAAGATATCGTTTTTCAATGTTTGTATACAAGCATCACAAAGGTTTGCGATCCCTTTCTATTGCAATATTAATAATTTATTTTGAAATGAGCAAATGCCACTATCTGTCGCATTCGGTTTTCAGGTAGTGATGGGCGGCGTGACATTGATGGAGTGCGTGGTCGACAATCCAGTGACGGTTTGCCATTTCTGAGATTACGGTCATCTCATGCGACACAAGCATCACCGTGCTACGCTTCGCCAAATCGGCGACAATACCATAAATCTGCTCCACAAAGGCATGGTCAACATACGACAGTGGCTCGTCGAGCACCACTATGTCGGGATTGGAGATGACTGCCCTTCCGAGCAACGTGCGCTGCAACTGACCGCCCGACAACGTGCCTATCACCTGACGGCGGAATCCGTCGACGCCCATCTTCTTCATTGTCGCCTCAATCTTTTCACTGGCGGCGTCGGAAAATTTTCCGCGCCAGTTCCGGCGTTCTCCGAGCAGTCCCGAAGCCACAACCTCCTCCACCGTTATCGGAAAGCGGTTGTCGATGTTGCTTTTCTGCGGCAGGTATCCGAAACGCAGGCTGTCAACTTCCTCATCGCCGTTGAAATAGCGCACACGTCCTTTCGTGGGCGTCAGCAAATGGAGCATCGTTTTCAGCAACGTGCTTTTCCCGCCACCGTTCGGACCTGTTATCGCCACAAAATCGCCGGCATTGATTTCTGAGCTCACATTGTCAAGAGCGCGGAAATTGCCGAAATCCACCGTAATGTTTTCTACCGAAATTATCTTATTCTGATGTGATTCCATCTGCAATCCTCCTCATCTCCTTTTTCCAATCGTAACTCAGCGGATTTATCTCCACGCGGCGCAGTCCGATGCCGGCACACACCGTCTCCGCCTGCCGGCTGCCGGCTCCCGTCTGCATAAAAAACACACGGGCATTCTTTTTCCGTGCCTCTTTCATTTTTTCTGCCACAAATCCCGCAGGAGCTTCCTTGCCCTCATATTCAATGCCGATTTGCTCCAGACCATAGTCGCGTGCAAAATACGACAACACCGGATGCCACACCACAAATGCCTGCCCGCGCACCGGAGCCAGCACTTGCCGCAACGAGTCGGCAAACGCAGCCAGCTCGGCATCAAGTTTTCTGTAGTTCGCCTGATAATAATCCTTTCCGTTGCTGTCTATTTTCACAAGAGCGTCGGTCATATTTTTTGCCACGATGCGCATATTCTCCACCGACATCCACACATGGGGGTCGGCCTCCATCTCGCCGTGATGGCTGTGTCCGTCAATTACAGAAATGCCCTTCGACGAGTCGACAACGGTTTTTGCTTTGCCGGCAGCCAACCGCTCGAAGCCCAAATTTCCTATGACAAAATATGCCCGGCAGTTTTCCAAATCCATCATCTGCGACATGTCGGGATCGTAACTCTCCGCCGAGGTCGCTTTCTCAATCATACTGCCCACAGTCCACTTGTCGCCGGCTATGCGTTCAAGCACATATTTTTGCGGCGGAATGCTGACCATCAGCGTCGGCTTGCCTCCGACCTTGCCTCCGCATGCCGCCATCATGACGGCAGCGAAGCATATAAGCATCATTCGTATAAGTTTCATTTTCTACTTCACTCCATAGACATAGCGATGTATACGCTTCACATATTTGTCGCCGGCAGAAAGCGAAATCCCGCCATAAGTCATCAGCTTCAGCTCTATCGCATGGCGGTCAGGGCTGTAGGGCGGCTGCACATACTCAACGTCGTTCCACAAGCGAAGCCCATTGCGCTCATAAAACCCTATGCGGCGGCATGCCATCTCATCTGTCGGCGGCTCCACCTCAATCACCAGCGGACGGCTGTCGGACGCAAGAAACCAGCGCAATGCGTTTCCGCCAATTCCGCCGCAACGCATTTCCGGACTGATGGCAAAATGCTCACCATAGCGGAAATCATTCCACTCCCAACTTGTCAGAAACCCGATAAATTCGTCATTGTCTCCGACAAACACATTGATGTGAAACTTCTTTTCCGTGTCGGCAAGCCGGGAAAATTCTGCCACTTCCCGTCTTTCATCTGCAGGAAATGCCGCCTCATAAAGGCCAACAACATCTCCGAAATATTTATTTTCTGAAGAAATCTTCAAAATTTTCATAGAATTTCATTTTTTTGAAGTATATTTGCTAACAAATGCACAACAATGCACTTTTATTTGTCAAATGCAAAGATAATGCATTGCAGCTGATAAAAAAAACGAAAATAAAAATCATACACATATGGCTAATTCACAATTAGATTCTTTGGATTATAAAATCCTTCAAATGCTTTCGGTCAACGCGCGCAAACCTTATCTCGAGATTGCACGCGAATGCAACGTGTCGGGCGCGGCCATCCACCAACGCATACAGAAACTTATCAACACGGGCGTGCTTATTGGCTCGGAGTCGTTGGTCAACCCTTCTGCGGTCGGTTATGAAACCTGCGCGTATGTGGGATTTTTCCTTAAAGACCCTTCGCATTTCGACCAGGTCGCAGCTCGATTAAAAGAGATTCCAGAAGTCGTGGAATGCCACTTCACAACGGGTCAATACGACATGTTCATAAAGTTGTATGCCAAGAACAACCACCATCTGCTCGAAATCATCCACGACAAGTTGCAGAACCTCGGATTGGCGCGCACGGAGTCAATCATCTCGTTCAAGGAGGTGTTCAAACGCCAGATTCCTATCATCGAGGAAGACAACGATTAATATCGATTTCATTCACTCATTGCTATGACCACATACGAGCAACTGCTTGCCGACTGTATCCGCTGGGCAAAAGAAGCCGGCAGGATTCAATTGGAATTGTTCAGAAGCGACAGCCTCGACATCGAGGCTAAATTCAACGACAGCGACGTGGTGACAAATGCCGACAAAGCATCGGAAAAAGCCATCATTTCGGAAATACGCCGCGCCTATCCCGAACACTCCGTGCTGTCGGAAGAGGCTGGAAGCGACAAGCGAATGAACGATTGGCTATGGGTGATCGACCCTCTTGACGGCACAACAAACTACAGTAGCGGTCTGCCTAATTTCTGCGTGTCGATAGGCGTGCAGCATAAAGGACAGACCGTTGTCGGTGTTGTTTATGCGCCATATCTTGGCGAAATTTTCACCGCCGTGCGCGGAAAAGGGGCTTTCCTCAACAACCGCCCAATCCGTTGCAGCACGAAGACCGACATTCACAAAGCGGTGGTGTCGACCGGATTTCCTGTCGACAAGGACCGCACAACCGACTGCAATGTCGACAACCTGGTGCGTGTGCTGCCCTACGTCAGAGGCATGCGCCGTCTTGGCGCCGCTGCAATCGACATCTGCTATGTCGCCGCCGGACTGCTCGACGGCTATTGGGAGATGAACCTGCACGAATGGGACGTGTGCGCTGCACTGCTCATTGCGGAAGAGGCTGGCGCCGTCCATAAGTTTTTCCGCACAGACCGCAACGTGTCGGTCGTGGTGGCTGCCCCCGGCATCATGCCGTCGCTCGAGCCCCTGATTTCAGAAAAGCCGTTTGACGGCGATTTCAAAACATTCCAAATGTAATTGTCTATGACAAAGATAAAATCCTGTGCCTCCGTATTGGTTGGAACGGCATTGGCGGCGACCGTGACTTGCTGCGCCAACAAGCCCGTAACGCTTCCGCTCGTAAACGAGGAGCGTCCCGTTGTCGCTCTGCAACCTGCAAGCGCCATGCCTCATGTGATTATCTATAAAACCACACGCGACTATTCCCAAAACGTGCCGGTGATAATGGACGCGTCGCGCCAACGCATCGTGTCATACCCCGACCCTGCCGATCTGCGCGGCAACTGCCGTCCGCAAGCGCTGACCAATGGTTTCCTGCTCGACAACCGCGGCATCGGCGAAACGGTGGCTTTCCTGTCGTACACCTACGATGAATATGCCGCCCTCAAATCGGCTCCGACAATGCAGCAGCTGCTCGACAGCATCATCGACCGCCATCCGCTCACGGCAATCACCGACTGCGGCAGCCGCTCTGATTTCAACGGCAACCTTGTCGACGCTGTCAACGAGTATATCCGCTCGCACGGATTGAAATAGCGGGAAGCACTACCTATCCAGGCGGTGCCTCTCTATCTCTATTAATGGAAAAATGCTTTTGTAAATGCTACAGTGCAAAGATAGCACTCGTAGCATTTCATTTTTATGTCATTCCGGCAACAATTCTGTTACATTCTCACGAAACATGAAACCACGGCAATCACAGCCACCGTAAACGCCCCGACCGATGTGACCACACCGGTGTTGACACTCGGTTTCAGATGCGGTCTGTCCACTCGGTCTGCCACATAGCCGGCGGCAAAAGCCATAGCCAGCCCCACCGCAGTGCCGATAATTGCGCCGACAAGCAAATCGCCTGGATAATGCACTCCAAGATAGACGCGCGAATAGGAATTAAGCACCGCCCACGCAAAAATGAAAAGACTGAGTTTGCGGTTGGCAAACAGCAATGTCAAAAATGAGGCAAGAGCGAACGAATTGGCTGCGTGACACGACGGGAAGCCGTAGGAACCGCCTCGATAGCCCCCGACAATATGCACCATCTCCGACAATGGATTCTCTGGATTGGAGGGGCGCAGCCGGCACACTTCCGGACGTATCAGCGTGGCACACACTTGGTCGGCTATCGTAATCGCCAACGCAACGCACACCAGCACTGCAAGCGTCTGCCGCCACCGGTAATTGCGCACCACGGCAAACAGCACCGCTGCATACATCGGCACCCATATCCATTTGCCTGTAAACAGTTTCATGAAGACATCAAAATATGGCGCATGCAAGCCGTTGAGTGCCAGAAACACTTGTGTGTCTATCGTATTCAGCCAGTCTATCATAATGGATTATCGTTTGTCAAGATCATCATACAGTTTCTGCAGGAATGCCTTTCCAGGCAGCAGATTGCGTCCTTTTTCAGAGCCCTCGTCAAGCATCACCTTTTCTCCGTCAAGGTTATAGACCAATTGGTTGGTGTCGGTCACCATTCCGAAAAACGACGGCTCGGTGAAATATCCGAAATGCGGCGACGTCGGATTAAGCATATTCTTGCTGAATATAAATTCACTGTGGTCAATGCCAAGCTGGTAAAGCAACGTGGCTGCTATGTCGATTTGCGACGCGGGAACATCGATTTTCATCGGTGCGGCTACAGCACCGCCAACCAAAACGAGCGGTATGCGGTGGCGCGCCAACGGGTCGTCAAGATGATGCGGATAGGCTCCCTGATGGTCGGGGACAAGCAGCACAACCGTGTTTTTCCACATCGGCAATTTCCGCAATTCATCCACAAACTTGCCCAGACAGTCGTCGGTGTAGGCGAATGCATTCTTCACCTTGTCGTCAAACTTATGAAACGGCACCTCAAACGGCTCATGGCTGCTCGACGTCTGCAAGATTCTGAATATCGGCCTCTGTGGATTCGGATCGGCTTTAAGGTCAGCGAGCATCCGTTCAAACACCAGATGGTCGGGCGCTCCCCACTTGCCTGTACGGTCTTTCAGCGGGAAATCCTTGTCCGATACCACCTTGTCGAATCCTGCCGACACCAGATATGCCAGCATATTGGTGAAATTGGCATCACCCCCATAATAATATTTCAAGTCGTAGCCCTCTCGCTTCATTGCCTTCGGTATCGACGGCAGATGCTCCACCTTCTCGGCAAATTTCATAATGCTCGTGCTCGGCTGTGCGGGATAGCCGCTGATTATCGACACCAGACCGCGGTCGGTGCGGAAACTGTTGCCCCAGAAATTAGTGCAAGTCACGCCCTCCCTGCCCATGGCGTCAAGATTGGGTGCCACATTCTCACCGCCGAGCGACGGCAGCAAGTGGCTGCTGAAACTTTCGAGGATTATGAAAATCACATTGGGACGGTTCGTGGTAAACAGCCGCGGCACCGAGTCGGCATCAGCCACAGGCTTGTCGCGCAAAGCCTCCATCAGACGTTCCGCCTCGGCATTGTCCATAAAACGATATTGCGACGCGAAATCGGTTTGATGCGCCATTGAATGCATAAAACTGAACAACGGATTTATCGCGGCGTGGTTCAGTCGCTGGTTCTGGCTGAAATATGCGGCCGACAGGTTCATTGTCGACGTCGTAAAACCGCCTCGGATTGGGATGAAGAGCACTCCTGTGAGGACTATAGCCACCGCCGTGGCAACTATCCGGGAACGCAATGTGGGCAGAAGCGGAACGTCTGCCGTCAAGATTTTCTGTAAAACCCAATACACCCCTGCGCCATAGGCCGCAGCGGCAAGCAATCCCATAACCACAAACCAACCGCTGACACTCGCAACGGCATCGGCTGGCGACGTGAAGAAATAAAACACCGGCGTGGCGTCGAGGCGGAAGCCCCAATAGCCATAAAGACACAAGTCAACCACAAACGACAGCGACACAACTGCGGCTGCCACCGCCGAATAAATGCAGGCGGCGTATCGCATTGCCCTGCCTGCCGTCCACACCGATGCCGCGGCAAGCAGTCCCGGCACAACGGCAAGATAGCCTGCCATAGCCATATCCATACGCAGACCATGCCAAGTGGCGGCGCAAACGCCTCCAAGTCCGACTCCGCGAAACAAAGAGTGGTAGCAAGCGATAAACACTGGATGCTGCAAGGCAAAGATTGCCACAAGCACCACATAAATGAGCAATAATTTGTATATGCGTTGTTTCATTGTTCCAAACATCTTGATAATTGGTGCAAAAGTACAAAAAAATGTACTAACCATCCAAGTCCTCGCAACAAACCGTATGCCCAGACATAAAAAAAGTGTGCCGATGTCGGTCGGCACACCATATTGTCAGAAATACAGTCAGTGGTTTTTACTTCTTGAAGAAGCGTTTGTACAAGCCCTCGAAGCCTTGTCCATGACGAGCCTCATCCTTTGCCATTTCATGAACAGTGTCGTGGATAGCATCGAGGTTCAACTCTTTCGCACGCTTTGCAATACGCATCTTGTCGGCATTGGCTCCCGACTCTGCAGCCATTCGTTTCTCAAGGTTGGTCTTTGTGTCCCAAACCATGTCACCAAGCAGTTCGGCAAACTTCGCTGCGTGCTCTGCCTCTTCCCAAGCATAACGCTTGAACGCTTCTGCAACTTCAGGATATCCCTCGCGGTCTGCCTGACGCGACATTGCGAGATACATTCCCACTTCTGTGCATTCGCCGTTGAAATGAGCGTTGAGGTCCTTGATCATCTCTTCGTCGCAGCCTTTAGCCACGCCAATCACGTGCTCTGTAACGAAAGACAAGCCTTCGTCTTCTTTCAATTCTTTGAATTTGCTTGCTGGAACACCGCACTGTGGGCATTTTTCCGGAGCTGTTTCACCTTCGTGTACGTAACCGCACACTGTGCATATAAATTTCTTTGCCATAGTTGTAAGGATTTAATTTGTTTTATTTTATCAATGTTTTAATTCTGTTTTTTTCATGATTTCAATGCATTCGCGGCAATAGCCTCGATAGTAAACTTCCGTTTCTTGTATAACGAAATCGTGCTCATTTTGTTCAACATCAACCTTTTGCAACGGGATATCGATTATCCTGCCACAACGTTTGCACTGGAAGTGAGAATGCGGCGACGTGTCGCCGTCATAGTGCGCGATGTGCTTGTCTATTGTCAGTTCGAGAATCGCATCGTTCTCGCCAAGCAAGCGCAGCGTGTTGTAGACAGTGGTGCGCGACAAGGTCGGCATTGTTCCTATGAGGTCGTTGTAAATCATATCGACCGTGGGATGCGTCCTGTGGCTAAGGAGATACTCCATAATGGCAATTCGTTGTGCCGACGGTTTGATGTTGTGCGCTGTCAGGTGCGCGATTGCTTCTGTCATCATAGTTGTTTACATATCACATTTGAAATCATTACAAAAGTACACATAATTTTCGTATCTACAAATTTTTTCTTCACTTTTTTTGCATTTTCCTCAAAAAAAATTTTCCGCCAATAAAAAAAGCGGAAATCGGCGACACCGATTTCCGCAGACCAAACTATTTATTTTCAAGCAATTACTTGCCATGATTGAATGTAATCGCCATACCAAGCACAACATTGAATTTTGCCGTGCTCAAAGGGATTCCCTCTTTAGAATACTTAAACGGAATATAGTCCGAGCCAAAGAAGAAGTTGAAGCCCTTCGGACAGAAGTTGATTAAAGCTCCTAATGAATGTCCGAGGTTCGACGTTGAGAAGTTGACCGTTGCATTGAACCACTGCACCGGACGGAAGTTGGCAGAAGCCATCACCTCTGTCCACTTGCGAGGAGTTCCGAGTCGTGTAGACCACAGCAATCCGAATCCGATTTTATCATTGAGGATTGAATATTCACCGGCAAGGTTGAGCATCGTTTGCAACGATTGCGTGCGGCTTGCTCCAGTCTCATTCTGGAACCGCACCAATTTTCGCAGGTCTTCCTCCAGCTGGTCGCCCTCACGGCTGAGAGCCGAACTTCCATCGGGATCCTTTTCAGCCACAAGGTGATGAAAACCGTCATACACAAACTCGTCTGGATTTACCGACGCGTTAGAGCCTTTCCATGCAACGAAGCCCACATCAGTGAGCGAAGCCGACAACACGAGGTTGTCGAGCAGCTTGTACGAAGCGCCGAAGTCAAATCCCAAACCATTGCCAGCCACGCCAAACGAACCTGTGGAGATGTTGTCAATCTCGCCGTTGGGCTTATACTGAATGTCGATTGCGTCGGTGGTAAACATCTCTCCCTGCTCGCGCACGCTCCACTTGTCGGCGCTCATAGCCACGTCGATGGCATCGATGCGCGCGTCGGCATAAGCGACACCGGCGATGTATTTCACCTTTGCACCAACTCTAAATTTTTCTCCAAGGTTACGTGAATGTCCGAAAGCGAGCTCAAGGTAATTGGACGACTGCACCCGCGTGTCCTTTATATTATAAGATGTGGGAGCGCCGTTTACCTGACCTATCTTGGCAAACTCAAACAATTCATAGGGCAACGCTGCCGACGTGGCCGACTTCACGTTGATGCCTATGGTGTTGAAACCGCCAAGAGCCTTGAAACCCAACGACACCACACTGACGCCGGAGTTCACTTCCATATAGTTCCGGCTCTTCAAGCCGCTCAGAAACTCATCGTTGCCCACACTGCTGTGCAAGCCTGTAACCACCTCGCCATTTTTCTTAAACAGGAAGTTGTCAGCTCCCACATTACTGTTCATGCCAGCCGATATGCCGCCAATGGCAGGTATCGCCACATAATCATATTCGGGAGCGAACGCCGGGTTCAGATTGTGGCGCATCGGAAGATTCTCTGAGAAATATCCGTTTCGGGGAGTCTGCGCAGCCAATGGCAGGCAAAGCGAAGCCGCAATCCCCAACATATATATTTTTTTCATCTTGTTGCTTTTTAGGTTAGTTTTTGATTGTCACACCCTGTGGCAGACGCGCCTTGAGTCCCACAAGAACATATTGCGTAGGTTTCAGAACGGTCACAGCGTCGCTGGTGTTGCCCTCCACAACAATGTCAATTTTGTCAAGTCGTCCGATAGCGCCTTCTGCTTTCTCTTTAAGCGTGATGGTGCGTTTCTGGGCAGCCTGTCCTTCCGCTCCCGGCGACACATTCACGGTCTTCGTGTATTCAATCACATCCGAGAGATCGTTGCCTTCAACATCGCGCGGTGTTATCGACACTACCACATCAAACGGCACAGTGCTGTAAATGTCGGCATCAATCTCCAGATTAAGGTTTTTAACCTTGTCGGAGAAGTCCTTGATGTCGTCGGCAAGGCCATCAACTCCGTCGCGGTATATGATGTGCGACCCGGCACCGAAGTCAAACGGCATATAGGCAACATATTCAACACTGCTGTGATATGTTTTGCCAAGTATGATATGATGCTCTTTTGTCTTGTCAACATTCACGTCGGCATTGATTTCCACTTCCGACGGAATCTTGTTAACCAATTTAGCGAGGTTGGGAACGAAAACCTTCGTATAGCCAGGCTCGGTCATTTTATCCGAGTTTGTGAGCAGTAATTTTGTAACGACGGGCTCTGTGGTGCCGGCATTGACTTCAATGTGCGTTGTCACCGTCTCATTTATGTATCTGCCGTTTTTGTCCAGGGCACGAAGGGTCAAATCTGCGCCAAACGGCACTCCTACAGGATTTGACACGTCAAGTTTAAGGCATATCGTGTTGAGATTCAACGATGTCGACTCGTCTGTCACGAGATCGGGCAAATCGCCCATATTCACAGTTTCCGGTTTGATAACCACGTCGGCATCAACTGTTCCGTGAATATCCTCCACCTGGAAGTCGGGCACGTCGTAAACAAAAGTCAACTGCATTCCTGAAAGGTCGGCGGCAGTGACTCCGTTCGCCACGCCAACAAACGTACCGCTGCAAACCACACGCTCATTGACTGTCATCTTATGGTTCTTGATGTCGGGCAGCTGACGCATACCGACAATCGGGAGTGCCACTGAAAGGTTTCCTTCGGAATCGAAATTCTTGTTTATTGTCACTCTGTTGGTTTCGTAATCCATTCCTTCTATTCCCGCACCAAACTGCAGCATATCAGGAAAATCCATCACAAAATTCTTCACTCCGGCGCCAGTAATCTTGCCAAGTCCAGGAGCCGACAATTTAAGATGCACCGTAGTGACTACCGGACTGACGCTTAGCGACGTGATGCGCTCCACTTCGGTCGGCATATTCTGAATGGCGTTGATTGTCATCGTCACGCTCATCGGCGTGGTCAAGTCAAGAGTAGGCAATGTGCCAGGAATTGACGGCACAGAGAAGTTGAAATACTCAGGGGTCGTGCTCAAGTCTTTGATTTGGACACGGTCAATCCTGTCAATGTCAAGCACGGTTGAGCCGTTGGACGTCAGAGCATACGCTCCATTCTCATCCACTTTCAGATTGTCTGTAAGATCAATCAGTCTCGAAAGAGTCAATGTGTCGGTAGTGCCAATGGGTGCGGCGATGCTTCCGCCAACAGTGATGTCGGTGTTGATATTTGAAAGGTCAAAATCACTGTCGCATGAAATCATCAAGCCTGCCAGTCCCACACAAGCGACAACCGCAGCGCTTCCACGCTTCAAGGTCTGTCGTAAAATCATAATAATTAGTTTTGATTAGTTCGTTATTAAACGAAATTAATACTAATTATCGAGATTTCAAAAATTTTTGTCTAAAAAACAATTTTATTCCATCATTTTTTCCATAAAGAGAAGATTTCAAATATGGAAGAGCGTTTTTATGAGATCAAAACTGCGTTTTGAAAAAGTCAGCGGCATTGCGGTCGGTCACATCCGACACCTCTTCCACGCTCACGCCAAGCGTGTCGGCAATCTTCTCTGCAATCAGTGGTATATATGCGCTCTCGTTGCGCTTGCCGCGGTAAGGCACCGGCGTCAGATACGGGCAGTCTGTCTCAAGCAGTATGCGGTTCAATCCGATAGGTTTGAGAAGGTCGTCGACATGCGCGTTTTTAAACGTAACGACTCCATTGATGCCGAAATAGAAATCGCCATAACGGCGTATGCGGTGCAGGTCGGACAAAGAGCCTCCGAAGCTGTGAAACACGCATTCGGGCAACGTGCGTCCGAAACCGTCAAACACATCACAGATCTCATCAAGTCCATCGCGACAGTGGATGATTACGGGCAAGTCGCGCGACGCCGCCCAACGCAGTTGTTCGCTAAACGCCTTCATCTGCTCCTTGCGGTAGGTGCTGTCCCAATAAAGGTCGATGCCCACCTCTCCTACCGCCACAAATTTGTGGTCGTCGAAATGGCTCTCGGTGGCATCCAGCTGTTCAATCCAGTCCGCCTCGACCGATGTCGGGTGCAACCCCATCGCCATAGAAGTGTAGCCGGGATATGCCTCATGAGTGCCTACCATGGCGTCGTATGTGTGCATATCCACATTAGGAAGCACCAGATGGCGGAGTCCAGCCTTGCGGGCATGCTCCACCACCGCCTCACGGTCGTTGTCAAACTCCTCAAGATATATGTGAGAATGCGTGTCGATCATCTTATTTTTTCCTCCCCATCACCATTTTGTCGAACGCCTCGAAAAATGCCACTGCTTCCGGCGCAAGATCGGCAGAATGAAGTGCCTCCACAGCCTTGCGGCTATATTCAGCCACAGCGTCAAGGCAAATCTGACCGATATCGAGACGGTCGTAGATGCCGGTCACTCCGGCTATCTTCTCGCCTGGATAAGCCGACTTGTTGCCGAGCCAGAATTCAAGCTCCTCCTTGTCGGCGCCTTCGGCTTTCTGCATTGCGTTGATGAGCATATAGGTTTTCTTGTTGTTCATTATGTCGCCGCCGATAGCCTTGCCAAACACGTCGGGATCGCCATACACGTCGAGCCAGTCGTCCTGCAGTTGGAACGCCAGTCCGAGATTGACTGCGAAATCATACAGCGCATTGGCGTTTCGCTCGTCGGCGTCACCCATAACTGCGCCTATGCGTGCCGCTCCGGCAAGAAGCACCGACGTCTTCAAGCGAATCATCTCCATATACTCGTCGATGGTCACATCGGTGCGCGCCTCAAACTCCATGTCATACTGCTGTCCCTCGTAGACTCCGATTGCCGTTTCGTTGAACTCCTTCAGCAGGCGCATCGCCTTTTGCGGCTCCACTCCGTCGACCACAAGTTGCGTGGCGATAGTAAGCATCGTGTCGCCCGACAGGATGGCGGTATTGTCGTCCCATTTGTTGCAAACCGTAGGTTTTCCACGGCGCAAGTCAGCCTTGTCCATCACATCGTCGTGTAGCAAAGTGAAATTATGATACATCTCTATGGCTGCCGCTTGTGGCAAAGCCTTGGCACTGTCGCCGCCAACAGCGTCGCACGCGGCGAGCAGAATCACCGGACGAAGGCGTTTGCCGCCTTGCTCGAGTCCGTAGACTATCGGTTTGTACAAGCCTTCGGGATTTCTCCCTGCAGGGCACGCTATAGTGTCGACGGCATTTCCCGCCATTTTGATATATTCCTCAAGTGTATGCATCGCTTTTTATGGTTTTATCAGTCTTGAAACAACTCGTTTGATTCGATTAATCAATTATGCAAAAATAGCGATTTATTTTGCTTATGCGCACATTATCTCTGAAAATATTTTTTCTCATAAAATTAGGGGTACCTCGGAAAAGAAAATCGAGCAAGCTCTTTTCTTTCCTCTCGGCTTGCACTATCTTTTCATAAAATAGGCGGCGCCTCAGGAAAGAAAACCGAGCAAGCTCTTTTCTTTCCTCTCGGCTTGCACTATCTTTGCACCTATGGACAATTTTTCGGTTACAATATTGGGATGCGGGTCGGCTAAACCCACCGTGCGCCACAACCCGAGCGCACAATTGGTATGTCTGAACTCAAAATCGTTTCTGATTGACTGCGGCGAGGGCACTCAGACTCAATTGATGCGCGCGCACTGCAAGTTCAACCGACTGCGCCACATATTCATCTCGCATCTGCATGGCGACCATTGTTACGGGCTGCCTGGGCTGCTTTCAACAATGGGGCTGACCGGACTCGACGGCGAGACTGTGATACACCTGCCGGAAGAGGGTGTGCGGCTGTTCAAGCCATTGCTCGACTATTCTGCCCACGACCTCAACGTGCGCTTCGAGCCCTACGAATATGGCAACAACATCATTTATGAAGACCGCTCGCTGACGGTCAACACTGTGCCGCTTGTCCATCGGCTGCCTTGCGTGGGATTCGTGTTTCGTGAAAAGCCCAAGCCTCGGCACATAAACCCCGACGCTATCCAACGCTGGCAGGTGCCTACATGCTATCGCAACAACATCAAGGCTGGCGATGACTATGTGACGCCCGACGGCATCGTTGTGCCGAACGACGCCTTGACCACCGACCCCGACCCTTCGCGCGTGTATGCCTACATTTCCGACACGATGCCGCTGAAGGCCGTGGTCAGCGAGGTGGCAGGCGCCGATCTGCTCTACCACGAAGCGACTTTCCTCTCTGACTTGCGGCAACGCGCCAAGCAGACTCTCCACACGGTTGCCGCCGATGCAGCTGCCATTGCCCGTGACGCAAAAGTGAAACGGCTGGTTATCGGGCATTTCTCCTCGCGCTATATCAACGAGTCGATGTTGCTCGACGAGGCAAAAGCCGTTTTTCCCGACACGATTCTCGCCAAAGAAGGTCTGACAATAAACATCTAAGCACGCTGATGAATAAAAATTTGCCAGAAAAATTTGATTTTTCATTGCACAGTAAAAGAATTTACGTATCTTTGCAAACAAAATAACAACTTTATGCAGACTATGCAACTTACATATCATCGTCATCATCACGTCGACCTTTCCCCAAAAGAGGCTGGCCAGTTGGCTTTTGTGTAAGTTTCATATATGATTGACTACTAACGACCGATTATCCGCCTCATAGGATGACCGGTCGTTTTTTTATTTCTTAAAAAACTATGCTTAGAATTGCTGTACAATCAAAAGGCCGTCTCTACGACGAGACAATGGACCTGCTCTCTGAGGCAGGCATCAAACTTACCGCAGTGAAACGCTCACTGCTCGTGCCGTCGCGCAACTTCCCTGTCGAACTGCTGTTTCTGCGCGACGACGACATTCCCGACTCTGTGGCTACCGGAACTGCCGACCTCGGCATTGTGGGCTACAATGAGGTGCTCGAGAAACAACGCGACGTGACGGTAATCAAAAAACTGGGATTCAGCCGATGCCGCATCTCTCTGGCTGTGCCAAACAGCGCCGGCTACGATGGGCTGCAGTGGTTCAACGGCAAAAAAATAGCCACTTCATATCCGGTCATACTATCCAAGTTCTTCCGCGACAACAACATCTCGGCAGAGCTGCACGAAATCAGCGGTTCGGTTGAAATCGCGCCGAGCATCGGTCTTGCCGACGCCATCTTCGACATCGTGTCGTCGGGAAGCACTCTCGTGAGCAACAACCTGCGCGAGGTGGAGAAAGTGATTGACTCGGAGGCTGTGCTCATCGGTGGAAAAGCCCTCGACGCCGAGAAGCAGGAGGTGCTCGACGAACTGCTGTTCCGCTTTGAGGCTGTAAAGGCGGCTTCCGGCAAGAAGTACATCCTTATGAACGTGCCGCGCACACAGCTCGACACGGTGCTGCAGATTCTGCCGGGCATCAAGAGCCCGACAGTGCTGCCTCTCGCCGACAAGGACTGGTGTTCGGTACACACCGTTCTCGAAGAAAAATTCTTCTGGGAAATCATCAACCGACTAAAGGCTGCCGGCGCTGAAGGCATACTGGTGTTGAACATTGAAAAAATGGTATTGTAGCAATGGAAATCAAGATTTACAAGTATCCCAAAGACACGAAGGATTTGCTGATTCGCGACTTCGACCCCAATCTCATTGGCGAGGCGGTGTCGGCTATCAGCGACATCATCAACGACATCGAAGAAAACGGCGACACTGCTTTGCTGAAATATGAGCGTCAATTCGACTGCCCATCAATCGAGTCGCTGAAGGTGACGGAGCAGGAGTTTGAGGTGGCGGAAGCCGCTGTAAGTCAAGAACTGAAGGATGCGATGAAGGTTGCGGCCGACAACATCCGCAAGTTTCACGCCGCACAACTGATGGAGCCCATTGAGGTGGAAACGACCCCTGGCGTGGTGTGCCGGCAGAAAGCCGTGCCGCTCCACTCCGTCGGACTATATGTGCCTGGAGGCAGGGCGCCTTTGTTTTCAACGGCACTGATGCTTGCCATCCCGGCACGCCTTGCCGGATGCCCCGAGATTGCCATCTGCACGCCTCCCGACAAGAGCGGTCGCGTCAACCCGACAATCCTTGTAGCGGCACGTCTGGCTGGCGTAACCGAGGTGTATAAGACCGGAGGCGCACAGGCGATAGCGGCAATGGCATTCGGAACTGAAACAATACCAAAAGTAAACAAGATTTTCGGTCCCGGCAATCTTTACGTCATGCTTGCAAAGGCGTTTGTGGCGAAACAGACCCACACGCTTGTCGATTTGCCGGCAGGACCGTCGGAAGTGATGATTGTGGCTGATGAAACAGCCAACCCAACATTTGTCGCCGCCGATTTTCTGTCGCAGGCCGAGCATGGCCCCGACAGCCAGTCGATACTTGTCACCACAAGCGAGCGTCTTGCCGACGAAGTGGCTAAGAATGCCGTGGAGATGGCAAAAGAGTTGCCGCGCGTGGATTTGATAGAGCAGTCGTTGAAGAAAAGCCGCATTATTGTGGTGCGTACCGACGACGAAATGATGCGCATAGCCAACGAATATGCTCCGGAACACCTCATCATAAACCACACCGACGCCGACAAGCTCGCCGAGATGGTGGAGAACGCCGGAAGCGTGTTTCTCGGTCAGTATGCCTGCGAAAGCGCCGGCGACTATGCCTCTGGCACAAACCATACGCTTCCCACAAGCGGCAATGCCAAGGCTTACAGCGGCGTGAACATCGACAGCTTCATGAAAAAAATCACGTTCCAGCGGCTGACGGCAGAAGGCATCGCCACGCTCGGTCCGGTGGTCGAGACTATGGCTGAGGGAGAAGGTCTGCTCGCACACAAATTGGCGGCGACCGTAAGAATTGAACAAGTAAAAAAGAGGTAAGATTATGGATTTGAAAAAGATTGTCAGAGAAAACATCTACAACCTGACGCCCTACAGTTGCGCCCGCACAGAGTTCAGCGGAAAGGCATCAGTGTGGATCGACGCCAACGAAAGCCCGTACAACAATCCCTACAACCGCTATCCCGACCCGTTGCAAATGGAGCTCAAACGACGCATCGGACAGATGCGCGGTGTCGTTGCCGACCAAATTTTCCTCGGTGTGGGCAGCGATGAATGCATCGACATGGTCTATCGCGTGTTCTGCCGCCCGGGCATCGACAACGTGGTGGCGATAGAGCCAACCTATGGCATGTATGAAGTATGTGCGGAGGTCAACGATGTGGAATATCGCCGCGCTCCGCTTGCCGACGACTTCTCTATCGACATTCAAAAAATCTTTGAGCAAATCGACGACATGACCAAAGTGATATGGATATGCTCGCCCAACAACCCTACCGGCAACGCCTTCCCGCGCGACGCCATAGAGGCGGTGTGCGCCGGATTCAACGGAATTGTCGTGGTCGACGAGGCTTATGTCGACTTCTCTACAAAAGGATCGATGGCGACACAACTCTACCGCTATCCAAACCTGATTGTAATGCAGACGCTGTCGAAGGCGTGGGCAAGTGCGGCTGTGCGGCTCGGTGCGGCTTTCGCGTCACAGGAAATCATAGGCATTTTCAACAAGGTCAAGTACCCGTACAACATCAACCTGCTCACACAGCAGTATGCCATGCACATGCTCGACCGCCGCGAGGAGGTGCACGGATGGGTGACCACAATAGTGGCTGAGCGCAAACGCCTCGCCACCGAGCTTGCCGTCTTGCCGGTGATCGAGAAGGTGTTTGACTCCGACGCCAACTTCCTGCTTGTCAGAGTGACAGACGCCGACGCCGTCTATGCGTATCTGCGCGACAACGGCATCGTTGCGCGCAACCGCAACCGCGTGGCGCTGTGCTCGCAATGCCTGCGGTTCTCTGTCGGAACCGAGGATGAGAACAATCGTCTAATTTCAACTCTCAAAGGTTATGAAAAATAAGAAACGCGCGCTGTTCATCGACCGCGACGGCACGCTTATCGTCGAGCCGCCGGTGGATTTTCAAGTGGATTCGCTTCAGAAACTGGAATTTATTCCCGGCGTGCTGCGCAACATGCATTTCATCGCTTCGACTCTCGATTTTGAACTTGTGATGGTGACCAACCAGGACGGACTCGGCACACCGTCGTTCCCGACATCCGACTTCCTTACGCCCCACAAGAAGATGTTGCAGACGTTCAAGGGCGAGGGCGTGGAGTTTGACGATATCATAATCGACCGCACATTTGAAAATGAGCATAAGCCGACGCGCAAACCGGGCACGGCATTGCTCGGGAAATATATGGATGGCAGTTACGACCTCGAAAATTCTTTCGTAATCGGCGACCGTATTACCGACATTCAATTGGCGAAGAATTTAGGTGCAAAGGGCATCCTGCTGCAGAATGCCGACGCCGGCAAGCGGATGATTGAGGATGCCGGACTTGAGCAGACGTGCGTGCTTGTCGCCGAGTCATGGGATTGCATTGCCGATTATCTGCGGGGCGGCGCACGCACGGCACAGGTGAGCCGGAAAACGTCGGAAACCGACATCTACATCAGCCTTGACCTTGACGGTCACGGTCGTTGCGACATTTCAACCGGACTAGGATTTTTCGACCACATGCTCAACCAAATCGGACGGCATTCGGGATTCGACCTTACCATAAAAACTAAAGGCGACCTCTATGTCGACGAGCACCACACTGTTGAAGACACGGCGCTGGCTCTCGGCGAAGCACTGAGAAAGGCTCTCGGCGACAAACGCGGCATTGAACGCTACGGCTTTGTGCTGCCGATGGACGACTGCAACTGCACTGTGGCTCTCGATTTCGGCGGACGTCCGTGGCTCGTCTGGAACGCCGACTTCAAGCGCGAGCGCATAGGCGACGTCCCCACCGAAATGTTTTTCCATTTCTTCAAAAGCCTGAGCGACGCGGCGGCGATGAACCTATATGTCAACGCCGACGGCACCAACGAGCACCACAAAATCGAAGGCATATTCAAAGCGCTGGCAAGAGCACTGCGCGCTGCCTCGCGACGCGATGTCTTCCGCTACGACCTGCCGTCGACAAAAGGCGCGCTCTGACAATCGCTTCCCGCGGAGCGCGCCGCGGGAATAATTTTGCGGTGTTGCGCATAAAGTGTAACTTTGTAAGGAAATTTTTATTTACGAATATGGCAACTAAACTTTGGGAAAAATCAGTGGTGGTAGACCACGATGTTGAAACATATACTGTTGGACTCGACCGCGAGATGGATCTTTATCTCGCACCTTACGACGTGCTTGGCTCGATGGCACACATCACGATGCTCGAAAGCATCGGTCTGCTGGAAAAAGACGAGCTCTCTGCGCTCCTCGCCGAACTGAAAAAAATCTATCACGAGGCGGCAAACGGCAAATTTGTGATTGAAGAAGGCGTGGAAGACGTGCATTCTCAAGTGGAACTGATGCTGACTCGCAGCCTTGGCGACATTGGAAAGAAAATCCATAGCGGACGCTCGCGCAACGACCAGGTGATGGTCGACCTGAAACTGTTTATGCGTTCCGAGATAGAGGCTGTGGCGCTGACCACAGAGAAGCTTTTCCAAACGCTCATTGCCCAAAGCAACAAATACAAAGACGTGCTTATCCCCGGCTATACCCACCTTCAAGTGGCTATGCCGTCGTCGTTCGGACTATGGTTTGGCGCATACGCCGAAAGCCTTGCCGACGATTTGACTGTGCTTCAAGCAGCCTACCGCGTCACAAACCGCAACCCGCTCGGGTCTGCAGCCGGCTATGGCTCCTCATTCCCGCTCAACCGCGAGATGACCGCGCGTCTGCTTGGTTTTGAATCGATGAACTACAACGTGGTCTATGCGCAGATGGGACGCGGCAAGACGGAACGCACGGTTGCCAACGCGCTGGCAGGAATAGCATCCACGGTGTCGCGCCTGGCTTTCGACGCCTGCCTCTACAATTCGCAGAATTTCGGTTTCATCAAGTTGCCCGACCAATACACCACCGGCTCTTCGATCATGCCCCACAAGAAAAATCCCGACGTTTTCGAGCTGACACGTGCCAAATGCAACCGCTTGCAGTCGTTGCCTTATCAGATTACGATGATTCTCAACAATCTGCCATCGGGATACTTCCGCGACATGCAGCTGATAAAAGAGGCGTTTCTTCCGGCATTCGACGAATTGAAGTCAATCCTCAACATGGTCAACGCAATGTTGTCGGAAATCAAGGTAAACACCGATGTGGCTCAGGACGACCGCTATAAATTCATGTTCTCCGTCGAAGAGGTAAACCGTCTGACACGTGAGGGAATGCCGTTCCGCGACGCATACAAGAAAGTGGGTCTCGACATCGAAGCTGGACGCTTCGAGCCGGTCAAGGAGGTGCACCACACCCACGAAGGCTCAATCGGCAACCTATGCAACGACCGCATCGAGGCGCTGTTTGCCGAAACGCTAAAGGCTTTCCGCTTCGACGAATACCACCGTGCCATAGACGCCCTCTTGAAGTGACTAGACTGCTATGCAAACACTGAAGAAACGTGATTAAAGAAATGAAGATACTGAAATACATTCTCCTGCTGTCGGTGATGCTCTCCGCAATGGCGTGCGAGTCGGTCGACAGCCAACGCATTCCCGCGCTCAACGTCAATATCGACCTCAGCAACGCCGGCCTGTGGAACACATACGGTGTGAGCGGCTACGGAATGTGCCGCATATTTGACCGGGAGCAGAGGATTCCCGATAATTTCGCATACACCGAACGCACCTACACCGGCTACGGCGGCGTGATGCTCGTCTACGGCATCAACGGCCCTGTGGCATACGACAGGGCATGCCCTGTGGAGGTGAGCAGAAAAGCGGTGCTTTACTTCGACTCGTCGACACTCGAGGCATACTGCAAGCAATGCGGTTCGCGGTTCAACGTCTGCGAGGCCGACGGAGTGCCCGTAAAAGGACAGGCGCTCGAGAACCGCTACGGGCTGCAACGGCTTTCGGTTGTGCCTGCCGGCGGAGGATATCTGATTACCCGCTGATTGAAAATTTTTTATCTTTTTATAATTATTGTTTACAACAGTCTTGTTTCTGAAAGATTTTGCGTAAATTCGTAAAATTTAAGACAGACCAACAATGAGACTACGTAAAACATTAGCGACATGCGCTCTTGGAGCAATCCTTGCCTCGGGAGCGATGGCGGAGAACCTTGTGATTCTCCACACAAACGATATGCACAGCAACGTGCGTCCAGAGCAACTGACGAAACCGGGAGGAATGGTACGCGTGAAAGCGGCGGTCGACAGCATCCGCCGGGCAGAAACCCACGTTATGCTGCTCGATGCCGGCGACGACGTGCAGGGACAGATGTATTTCACGCTGTTCAAAGGCGAGGTGGAATATGAAATGATGAACCGCATGGGCTACGACGCGGCGACCATCGGAAACCATGAGTTTGACAACGGCATCGAATCGCTCGCCGACAACTACCGACGTGTGGAATTTCCCGTAATCAACGCCAACTATGGCTTGAAAGAGACGGCATTGTCCGACCTTGTCAAACCATACATCATACGCAATTTCCACGGCAAGAGATTTGCCGTAATCGGTGTCGGAGCAAATCCGGACCGTCTCGTCATTGCCAACAACTACAAGGGAATGACATACCGCGACCCAATGGCTCTTGCCGACAGCATCGCCGGAGCTCTTAAAGCCGACGACCGTGCCGACTACGCAATCGTGCTTTCTCACATCGGCTACCGTCCCGGAAAAGCCGGGCTTCCGTCAGACAGCGTGATGGCGCTCTCGTCAAGCAACATCGACCTTATCCTCGGCGGACACTCACACACTTCAATCAATCCAGCCACAGGCAACCACCAATACGTGTTCACCAATAAGGCTGGCAAAAGTGTTCTGGTGGCTCAAAACAGAAACGAATGCCACACTATAACAAAAATAACCATCGACCTCGACGACTTGCAGAAGCTGCCTGATTACGAGCTGCTGCCTATCGACTCCCGCTACGACGGCCGTCTTGACGCTGCCACGGAAGCGTGGCTGAAGCCATTTGACGAGGAAGTGGCTCGTGTGATGGCTATCATCATCGGCTCTACCGACGAGGATATGCAACGCAACTCAACCGTTATGAGAAACTGGGCGGCGGATGCCGTAAAGACTGTCGGCGAACGGCTGTCGGGCGTTGAAGTCGACGCCGGAGTGACAAACTCCGGAGGTCTGCGATCCGACTTTCATAAAGGCGAGTTGAGTCTCGGCGAGGTCTACAACCTTATGCCGTTCGACAACAACATCGTTGTGCTCGAGATGAACGGCGCGCTGCTTCAGGAATGCCTCGACAACCTTGCAATGAAAGGCGGACAATGCGTGAGCCGCGGAATCTCGTTCACAATCAAGGACGGCAAAGCCGTAAACGCAAAAATCAACGGAAAGAAAATCGACAAGAACCGCACCTACCGCATCTCGACGATAAGCTACATCTACGAGGGCAACGATGACCTCGTTTCCTTCGCAAAGGCGAATTTGCTCTACAGCAGCGACCGCCCGATGAAATTCGACATCGCCGACTATGTGAAGGAAAACCCCAAACTGTCGCTTGACCACACCAAACGTATAACCAATAAATAAGCCCAAGACAATGCATCTAAGAAAATTTTTACTATTAGGCATCAGTCTTATCGCCGTCAGCATCATTACGGCAAAGACTCCATTGTTTATCAGCAATCAGCCCCAGGATAAAATGGATGCCTGGGTCGACTCTGTATACAACTCCTTGACTCCGGAGCAACGAGTGGGTCAGTTGATTGCTCAAAGTTTCCAGTCAAAAGATGTCAATGCTGCGAAACGCCAAATCAAATCGACCGTAGAGAAATACCATATCGGGTGGGCATACTTTTCCAGCGGCAAAGCTGAGCACTACGCCGAACTCGCAAACTACGTCAACAGCATCTCTTCGACACCGGTTGCCATCGCCCTTGACGGCGAATGGGGCTTGTCGATGCGTATGCCCGACACTCCGCGTTTCCCTAAAAACATGATGCTCGGCGCCGTGCAGGACGATATGCTCATCTATGAATACGGACGCGAAATGGCTCGCGAATGCAAAGAGATAGGTGTGAATGTGAATTTCGCCCCTACTGCAGATGTCAACAGCAACCCTTTGAACCCCGTAATCGGCACGCGCTCGTTTGGCGAGGACGCCGAAAACGTCGCACACAAAGTAGTGGCTTACTCTCGCGGTCTTGAGGACGGCGGTGTGCTGTCGGTGGCTAAGCATTTCCCCGGACACGGCGACACGGAGAAGGACTCTCATAAGACGCTGCCGATTGTCGACCGCTCGCTTGCAAGCATCGAGTCGATCGACCTTGTGCCGTTCCAAGCCTACACCAATGCCGGACTTTCGGGCGTGATGGTAGGACACCTTCAGATACCGGCATTGAAAACGGGCAACAACCCTACATCATTGACTCCAAGCGTTGTCACAGGTTTGCTCAAACAGAGATTAGGCTTCGGCGGACTGGTGTTTACCGACGCGCTTACAATGCAGGGGGCAAGGAAGTCGGGCAATCCTAACGGACTGAGGGCTTTCCTCGCAGGTGCCGACGTGCTTCTTGAACCGTACAATCTCGAAAAAAGTTTCAACGAGCTTCTCGACTACTACAATCAGGGAGGCGACAAGCAAAAGTCAATCGAGCTGACGTGCAAGAAAGTGTTGAGATACAAATACGCTCTCGGCCTCAACAATTACAAGCCTGTCAACATCGACGGTATGATGGAGCGCATCAACTCACGCCACGCACAGCTCGTGCTGCGCAAGCTCTACGCAGCGGCGATGACCATAGTGAAGAACGACGGCGACTGCCTGCCTGTGAAGCATCTTGAAAACAAGGTGAGCGTGGCTGTGGCTGGAGAGAAAGTCGACGACGCGAAGGTGTTCACTCAGACATGCGCCCTCTACACCGACATCACCACCCACCATCTCACCGAACACAACGCCGAGTCGTGGGCTGAAGACAACGACAGCGCATCGGCATTGGTAATCGGTGTGTTCAACAACAACGGCGGCACCAAGCGTGCCATCGCGAAAGCCATCGCGAAAGCCGGAAAGAGCAAAGTGGTTCTTGTGTTCTTCATCAAGCCTTACGACCTTGCCGACTTCAGCGAGGAGATAGCCGGAAGCGCGGCTGTAATCGAGGCTTACGAAGACCATGCCTTTGCTCAGGAATATGCCGCACAAGTGGTGTTCGGCGGAAGCGACGCCTCTGGCCGCATGCCGGTAAGCGTTGCCGGAGTTGCAAAAGTTGGCGACGGCGTCACTGTGATGGCGTCACGCCTTGGCTACGACGTGCCTGAAGCCGTAGGTCTTGACCAGAAACTCGTAGAGCAAATCGACTCAATCGCCAACCTCGGCGTGAAGGCAGGAGCCTTCCCTGGCTGCCAAGTAATTGTGGCACGCCACGGAAAAATCGTTGTAAAGAAAAGTTACGGATACACCGACAACGGAAAAGACGACGCCGTCAACGGCAACACGCTCTACGACCTTGCATCTGTGTCGAAAGCCACTGGAACCCTGTCGGGCATCATGAAAGCCGTCGACGACAAGAAGCTAAACATCAATGGTTTCCTCAGCGACTACATTCCTCAACTGAAAGGTTCGTCGAAAGGCGTGTTGACAATCCGCGACCTGCTTTTCCACGAAACGGGTATGCCACCGTCGCTGAGCATCTACGAACAAATGACCGACCCTAAAAGCTACACCGGCGCGCTCAGCGTGGGCAAAAAATCAGCCAACTACAAGCGGTTTGCCGGAGGCGCATATATCAACAACACTGCACACGTGCGCTCCGACATCACTTCGCCTAAACGCACCGACGAATTCAACGTGCAGATTGGCAAGAACCTATGGGTGGGACAAATCACGATGGACTCGGTGATGAACATGATCTACAACGAGCGCCAGCGCACAAACCACAATTATGTGTACAGCTGCCTCAACTTCTGCCTGCTCCGTCAGGCGGAGGAGAACGTGACCGGAGTGCGCCACGACCGCTATGTCTACGACAACATTTTCCACCGCATCGGCGCTTTCCGCACCGTCTACCGCCCGCTCGACTTCTTCCCTGAAAAAGAAATCGCAGCGACAGAGTTCGACGAGTATTTCCGCGAAGGATATATCCGCGGCGTTGTCCACGACGAGACAGCGGCATTCTCCGGCGGCATACAAGGAAATGCCGGACTCTTCTCCAACGCCAACGATCTTGCCAAACTGTGCCAGATGTGGCTGTTTGGAGGAATGTATGGCGGCGAGCGCATCCTCTCGCAGTCTACTGTCAACACGTTCCTGACAATGAGATCGCTCAATTCGCACCGCGGACTCGGATTTGACAAGCCTAACTTCAAGCGTCCGAGCTACTCTTCGATAACGGATGCAGCAAGTGCGGAAGTGGTGGGACACACCGGATTCACTGGCACATCGTTCTGGGTTGACCCGAAGGAAGACCTGATTTACATTTTCCTCAGCAACCGCGTCTGCCCAAGCCGCAACAACCCGGCGTTCTCAAAGATTGGTGCCCGCTACAACATCTTCGACTACATCTACGACTCTATCAAGCGCAACGCAAAGCAATAGCAACGCGACAGACAAATTGAGAGGGAGGAAAACAAACAGTTTTCCTCCCTCTTTTGTTTTTCCGGCATCCCTTCGAGGCACGTCTCTTCGATTCTATTGTCGGATTCCGTCCTATCGTGTGAATAGAGAATTCCTTTTCGGGCATCTGACTACAAAAGACTCTCAAGGTAGCAGTGATTTACTATTGCACTGCTCGATTCAGTCCTTCCCTATAGACAGGGTACTATGACCTCTGCTGACTTCTCTCGGAACGTGCTGTAAATGTGCAGCCGATTTTGACCTTGGTCAAATATGGAAATAAGCAACGATAAGCAAAACACGTACTCAACCGCTGCAAAAGTGTACCACAAAAGTTAGTTACAAATTACCGCAAAAGTTAGTCACAAATTACCGCAAAAGTTAGTTACAAAACGGCACAATTCATCGCACTAAATATGCACAAATGAGTGATAAAGCAAAGCTACTTATTGCACGCAATTATGTTGATGCCATCTGTCGGGACGATATCTCCAGATTAGATGATGTACAAAGGCTACGGACTGGAGGCCGACCTTGTGCTTCATCTCGACGATGGACGCTACGCCCTTATAGAATGTAAACTTGGCAGTCGTGAAAAACACGAGTTCGGGATAACGCAATGCTCATGCCGAGCATACCAACAAACAGCCGCCTCTGTCATAGTGACAAAGGCGGCCATCTCGTTATTGGACATTGGCTGTGACGAGGTGGTTTCCTCATCACGTCCTACCCTTTCTCTATCTGTCGTTTTTCTTTTGCCATTTATTGATTTTGTTGCGGACGTTTCTCACCTTTTGTGAAACGTTTGACACACCGTTGCCACGCCAGCGCACAGGATGCAGATAGTTCCTGTTGAACTCGAGATGCTGACCCGTATATTTATCCTTGATTTCTATCTTGCCGTTGTTGTTTCTCATACGATAGACCCACACACGCTCGTAGAAGCCCAATGTGGAATTGGAGGAACCAAGGGCATCGTGGCTGTTGGCAACAGAGATATAATCACTCTTTTCACCATCTGATACGGTCTGCGCCCATCCGGTGTGCTGTGCCATCGTGGCGCGCTCGGCAGTGGCGAGCGCCAGCTCGATGGAGCAAGCGCCGTCGGGCACAAGAGTGGTTGAGGTAACGGGATCGACAAGCTCCAGAGCCTCCATAAACGCCATAGGCTCCTTCGCCCACGGTTTGATTTGCTGACTGTCGGTATAGGCATCAAGATTGGAGTCGTATTCGGTATAAGTATACTCCGAGTTTTTCTCAATATAGCGCATGGCACGATAAATGAGCGTTGCCATCTCCTGACGGGTTACAGCGGCATTCATGTCGAGGTTGCCACCGGCGATGTCGGCAAAGAGGTTCAGCTTACCTTCATTGGCGTCCTTTCCGGTCATCTCCTTGATGAGCCTCTTGGCTATCGATGCCACCTGTTGGCGCGTGGCGGTAAGGGTGTAGTCGTCGCCAAGCAGCTGCTCGTCGACAAGGTTGTCGCAAAGGGCGCGCGTCACCTCGTCTTCTGCCCACTTGCTCTTCTTCACAGTGCTGCGGGCTGGCAGAGTAAACATATCCGGCTGAGCGGTAGTGCTCAGTTTTGCCTCGTCCTCACGCATGTCGAGCGCTGCCTCCATATGCTTGCGATACAGTGCCAACGTGCCGTCAGATCCCGACAGACGGAAGTGTTTCTCTGTTAGGTGGCGCTGCTCATAGTTGTAAGACAAGCCACACCATTTGCAGCTCTTCCAATAGACATGCTCGCCCGCGGCATTGGTGCCCACATAGGCCTGCTCGGTAGCAAGGTCGGCAGTAAATGAATGAACGCCCGGTATGTATCTTTTCTCCGCCTCTTTGTCGACGAACATGAAGGTGTGGCGCGGATTGCGCTCACACTCCCCGCAGATGCTGCACGAGTAATACACTTTAGGGTCTTGCTTACAAGTATAGTGCTGCATCACACGGTCGGCTGTATGCAGACGTGCCACAAAGTTGTGCCTTGTACATGGATTCTTGGTGGCTCCGAGTCCGGCCTTCTGGGCTTCGTACACGTTACCGGTATATGTTCTTACGGTGTAGCACGGGAACTTGCTGTGACGTGCCATCTGCGCTTTGACGGCAGCAGCCTGACTGGCTGGCACACACAGAGTTGCGTCGCCGGCAAGGAACATGGTGCTATGGCCATAGAAATGATAATAGTTGGGAAACAGATTGCTCTTCATACCTTCGTCGAGTTCGCGCATAAACTCCACGGCGTTGACTTTGTCGCTGAGCCACACCTCCTTGAGGTTGTAATAGCCGCTCATATACTGGTCCATCGCATGGGCAAACTTTAAGTAATCCTCCTTGTTGCCGGTGTCTACGATAACCTTGGTAAGAAAGACACGGTTTGGTCCTTCAAACTCTGGCAACGGGTCGTGGGTCTCAGTAATGGAGACCACATCATGGGGATGGAATGAAGCACAGCATGCATCGGCTGTCTCTTTTGTATAGACATTATTGCTGGCACGATTTTTCTCCTTGTTTGCATTATAGTCAAAGAGCAGATTCTCCTTTTTGAGATTGCCGCCATCGCCGCCAGGCACGGTAACCACAAAACTGCAGCGGGGGAAGTAAGGACTTCCGACAAGCACTCTGGCAGGCTCGCCGTTGACGGTAATCTTGAGCATAGTGTCGTCGACATAGTAGTCGCCATTGCGCATCGCATACTTGAGGATGTAGGGTCCCTGGGTGTTGAGCATCAGTTTCATGCTGGCACGATACGTATAGCCTGCCTGAAACTTGGGAGAATCGGAATTTTTTCTGTTGAACTCGCCTTCCCATAAAATGCTGAAGACCGATGCGATGCCTTGCTGAACCAGGTCGCCATACGCTGTCTTGGCTGCGGTGATTTGGATCTGCTCGCCATCCTCGATACCCATACCGTCTTTGGGCAACGGAATAGTGATGTCGATAGATGTTACCACCTTCTTGCCGGCTCCATGCATGGCCGTCGGAAGCAGCAAAAGCATAGCGATGAGTAATGTCAGGAAATTTTTCATGTTCGTTTTTTTCATTTAGTTAGAAAATCATTTAATTCGCAACTCAATGGTTAATAATCTTAAAGGTATCAATTATAGACGGCAATCTTGATTACGCCGTCTTCCTTGTTCTCAAATATACGGGATGCCTCCTCTATTCTGTAAAGCGGGAAGCGATGCGTGATAAGCGGAGTGGTGTCGATTTTCCCCTGCTCAATGAGCCTGAGCACCTCCTCGCAGTCGCAACCGTCAACACCGCCGGTCTTGAACGTCAGGTTCTTGCCATACATATCGGGCAACGGAAGAATCTGCGGAGCGTCATAAAGCGCCACGACCGTGACAATGGCATTAGGCCGCGCACAGCGCCATGCCAACTGGAACGTATTCTTTGCGCCAGCCACTTCCAGCACCCTGTCGGCGCCGCCATGGTCACTGTGTTGCTTCACAAACTCCTCGCAGGCATCCGGCGTGGTCAGCAGCACGTCGGGATAATGCTCCTTGACAAAAGCCCGCCGCTCTTCCGACGGCTCACACACGATGATGCGCTTCGGGCGCTTCAGCATCGCACAGATCAACGTGCAGATGCCCGTAGGTCCGGCACCGACAATCAGCACCGTGTCGTCGGACGTAATCTCACTTATGCGAGCCGCCCAGAATCCCGTGGCAAGCACATCGCCAACAAACAGAGCCTGCTCGTCGGTCACGCTGTCGGGAATGCGGTTCAAGCCCTGCGACGCCAACGGCACACGCACATATTCCGTCTGTCCTCCGTCGATACGACAACCGAGAGCCCATCCGCCATGAGGAGATGTGCAGTTGTTGACATAGCCGTGTCTGCAGTAGAAGCACTCACCGCAGAAGGTTTCCACGTTGACGGTCACACGGTCGCCTACCTTCACGCCTTTCACGTCGGCGCCTACTGCTTCCACCACGCCGACCATCTCATGGCCGACAGTGATGCCCGGCACCGCTCTCGGCACACTCCCGTGCTTTATATGCAGGTCGCTTGAACAGATGCTGCCGAGAGTCACACGAACAATGGCGTCTGTCGCTTCCTGTAGCTCTGGTTTAGGCTTGTCAATCAAGGCAAACTTGCCCTTCTCTATGTATGTATATGCTTTCATTCTGAATATAATGTTACTGATATTTTGCTCTCACCGCCTTTGGCAGCTTGCTGACTATAAGCTCATACGACTCTTTTATCCACTCCGTTACAGTTTCTGCGGCAAGTTGCCCATAATACACGTCGCTCCAATGCTTCTTGTTCCAATGAAACGCTGGGGTCACCGCCGCATATTGCTCGCGCAACGCCTCGTTTCTCTCCGGAGTCAGTTTACATGCAAACCGCGGATTCTCACCATTCATGCCAAGCCGACTTCCACCCAGCCAAAGGCACAGAAAAATCTTGCCCTCAACACGAAAGGTGACAACGTCATCGCCAAACGGCTGATCCTCAGTCACACCAAACAAAGACAAAGCGTATTCCCTGACTTGCTCAATGTCCATAAAGCATTATTCTTTTCTTTCTTCCGGAGGGACACATGGAGGCTCTTCCTCATATTTCGGCGACGCTCCGTAGCGATTTTCGCCCTCCGCACTGTCCTGGCAAAAGAATATTATCATCACAATCTGATATACAGAAACTATGCCACAGAAAAATATATACTTGCCAAATACCACAAACGGAGTAATGGTGTCCTCAAAATCATCCATCGTCATAAAGCTAAGAACATCCGAGACACACATTAAGACAATAATGATTGTGGCCACTACTGGGAAAAACATCCACCATCCGCTGCGTCCCGTGTCGTGCAACCGTCTGATTGATATAGGTATGGTCACAAGCCAAAACGGAGGAAGGAAATTTGATATGAAATAGGCAACCAGCATAGCCCACCAAAACTCAGACCGGCGGGAGCGTCCATTTGTTTCAAAAATTCGCTTTGTGGCAAGCGACAATGCATCCTGAAAAGAAAGCTGTTCGTGTACAATCATAATATCACAGATTTTTATGTTTTATTTGCAAATTTAGCACATTTCAGCGATTTTCAGATGAGGGCAGCACCTTTTTTTCCTTTTGTCATTTAAAAGACGTAACTTTGCAGCCGAATTAAATTTAAAAACTAATTGATTATGTCAACTTACACAGAAGACAAACGGAAAGTGACTACTCGCCGCCTGCTCGAAATGAAGCAGCGCGGAGAAAAAATATCTATGCTTACAGCCTACGATTTCTCGATGGCGAAACTCATCGACGAGGCTGGAATGGACGTGATTCTCGTGGGCGACTCCGCCAGCAACGTGATGGCTGGAAACGTGACCACTCTGCCGATGACGCTCGACCAGATGATTTATCACGGCAAGTCGGTGATGCGTGGCGTGAACCGCGCGCTCGTGGTTGTAGACATGCCTTTCGGAACATACCAGGGCAACTCTAAAGAGGCTTTGGCTTCGGCCATCCGCATCATGAAGGAAACACATGCCGACTGCGTGAAGCTCGAGGGCGGCGCCGAAGTGCGCGAGTCAATTGAGCGCATCCTGTGCGCCGGCATTCCCGTGATGGGTCACCTCGGACTGACACCACAGTCAATCAACAAATTCGGGTCATACACCGTGCGTGCCCGCGAAGAGGCTGAGGCAAACAAACTTATAGAAGATGCCAAACTGCTGCAGGAGATTGGATGCTTTGCAATCGTGCTTGAGAAAATCCCCGCCACATTGGCAAAAAAAGTGGCAGAAATGCTTGAAATTCCTATCATCGGCATCGGTGCCGGAGGCGGTGTCGACGGACAGGTGCTCGTGATGCACGACATGCTCGGCATCAACAAGGGATTCTCGCCTCGCTTCCTGCGCCGCTACGCTGATGTGGGCACAATCATCACCGACGCTGTGGCGAAATACATCGAGGATGTGAAGACCTCTGATTTCCCCAACGAGAAAGAGCAATACTAATCAGCAACACTCACAAACAACAACCGCGGAGAGCCGATGCCCTCCGCGGTTATTGTTTTTATACTGTTCCGTCAAATATTGCCCTGTGCCGGTTCCGACGGAATTTCATTGCCGTTGTTGTCAAGCTCAATTTCCTCCTCGGGCAAATCAATGTCTTCAACATCGGTGCTGTCAACATCTGTAGTGTCGGAAGGCGCCACATAGCCCTGACAGTTGTACGGGCGGTCGTCGACCCTCAGTCCGGGCCACGGCTTGTCGGAAATCTTTCCCCGATATTTCGCAGCCAATTGCGGGTCGCGCAGCACTTTCTCCATAAAATAGCCAAACGCAGGCAGCGCCGTGTGGCTTCCCTGCCCCATCCGTCCGCTGCGGAAATGCACGCTGCGGTATTCTCCTCCACACCAGCATCCGGCAACAAGGTTTTTCGTCACGCCCACATACCAGCCGTCACTGTTGTTTGACGTAGTGCCCGTCTTGCCACCGAAATTTGTGTCGAAATGATGGATGTCGTAGCTCCACAAGGCTTGCGATGTGCCGCCAGGCTCCGTCATTCCAGCCAGCAGCATCTGCTGCATCAAGAAGGCCGACTCCTCGCTGATTGCCTGCTCGTTTTTCGGTTCAGCCACATAAAGCACCTTGCCGTCTTTGTCCTCGATGCGGGTGACAAATTCCGGCACGTTGTGCCTGCCCTTGTTCATCACCGTGCAGTAGGCGTCGACCAGTTCGAGCAGAGTGACATCCTCCGTGCCGAGCGGCATTGCCGGAGTTTCTTTTATCGGAGACGTGATGCCCAGTTTATGAGCCACGTCGGCAACGCGGTTCAAGCCCACCTCATGCGCCACCGAGACAGCCACCGAGTTGATCGAATTTGAGAACGCGTGCTTCAGCGACATCGCTCCGCCGGTATAGTATCCGTTGGCATTGCGCGGAGTCCACTTCGTCGGCTTGCCGTCTTTGTCGAAAGCGTCATACTGCTTCCACTCGTCCACACGGTCGTCGCACGGGCCGAGTCCAGCCTCCATCGCGGCTGTGTAGACACACAGTTTGAATGTGGATCCCGGCTGACGCTCAGCGGTCACCTTGTCATATTGCCAATGATTATAGTCAATATCGCCGACCCAGGCCTTGACAGCGCCCGTTTCAGGCTCCATCGCCACAAATGCGCAATGCAGGAACTTCACCATATATCTGATGGAGTCCATCGCACTCATCATTTCCGTGCGCACCTGGTCGGGAGCATTGTAGTCAAACAACTTCACGCGGTGAGGCAGATTCATATAATAATTCACCGAATCAGGGTCGTCGGGATAACGTGCCGACAACTGCTTGTAGTAGTCAGTTCTTTTGGCGATGTCCTCAATAAATCCCTTCTTCTCCTCGCGGTTCTCGTCGCGCCACGGATTCTCATTGCCCCAGTCGGACTTGAAATTGCGCTGCACCTGCTGCATGTGCTTCATCACAGCCTCCTCGGCATACTTCTGCATACGCGAGTCGATAGTCGTGTAGATGCGCAGTCCGTCGCCATAGAGATCCTTGTCATTGTCCTTGCACCATCCATTCTGCAGCTCATCGGCAAGCACGTCGCGGAAATACGGAGCCTTGCCGTCGGTAGGCTTCACAGGCGTATATTTCAGTTCTATCGGCAGCTCGCTAAGCGAGTCATACTCCTCGTGCGTAAGAAACTTCTTGCGCAACAAGTTGCTCAACACCACATTGCGACGGCTTTTTGAATTCTTCGGATTAAGACGCGGATTGTAGGTCGTAGTGGCCTTCAGCATACCGACAAGCACAGCCGACTCCTCCGTCTTCAGCTGCATCGGCGTCGTGTTGAAATAAGTCTTCGCCGCCGTGCGGATGCCGAAAGCATTGCTGCCGAAATCCACCGTATTGAGATACATCGTCAGAATCTCCTTTTTCGTATAGAACATCTCCAGTTTGACAGCCGTCACCCATTCCTTCGTCTTCATCACCAACAGACGCACGCCAGGTATAAATCCAGTGAGTCCGGTGGAATACTCCGTGCGTGTGCGGAACATATTCTTGACCAGCTGCTGAGTAATCGTGCTCGCTCCACGCGCCTCGTGGTGCACAGCCATATCCTTCATCGCAGCCGCCACACCCTGAAAATCTATGCCGTGGTGGGAATAGAAACGCTCATCCTCCGTCGACACCAACGCGTTGATGAGCATTGGCGAAATCTCGTCATATTCAACAGGGATACGGTTCTCGCGATAGTAACGTCCGAGCACCTTGCCGTCGGCACTGTAGACAATCGACGCTTCATCTTGTTTGGGATGGGCTATGTCATATAAGCTCGGCGATTTTCCGAAAAGCCACAAGAAATTGATGTCGACCAATATCAAATAAAGGACAAACGACACCACCACCGTGGCACACACAATACCCACTTTTCCATACCAACGCGCCTGCTTGTAAGTGCGCCGATACCAATTCCACATTTTGACGCAGCCGCGCCAAATGTAACGGAGCAACACAAGCACTCGCCTAAGAAGCCCCTTCAAAAAATTTGGTTTCATCCGGTTGTTGTTTTATCAACTGCAAAGATAGTGCAAGGTGAGTGAAGCGCAAAACAAATTTATTTGATTTTGCGATTCCGAACCGCAGCCTATTTTATTGAAAGTAGTGCAAGGTGAGTGAAAAACATTCAAACTTGTTTGAAAATGTTTTGCCAAACCGCAGCCTATTTTCCAATAAAAACAATCACCCGCGCACCCATTTTAATTATTGTGTCACACTTTTGTTGTATTCACTTTCTTTTTGCCACTTTAAACGTGTTTGCAAAACTTTTTTCCACAACAACGGCTATTTTTGTCACATTTAGTTTGCAGGCTTGGTGATTTTCCATATCTTTGCAGTCAAAATGTAAGTAAAGAAGAGAAAAAAGCGGGATTATGAAAGAAAATTTGAACAAAAACAATCTTTTTTCCAAGAAGATAGACCAAAAAGACTATCCAAGTCACCAGCCCTTGGGGCTGTATGACTCTTCCTACGAACACGACGCATGCGGTGTGGGCATGCTCGTCAACATCAATGGTGACAAATCCCACGAACTGGTCGATGCGGCCCTGACAGTGCTTGAAAACATGAAGCACCGCGGCGCAGAGGGTGCCGACAACAAGACAGGCGACGGCGCCGGGATTATGATTCAGATTCCACACGAATTCATTCTTCTTCAAGGCATTCCAGTGCCGGAGAAAGGCAAATACGGCACCGGACTGGTGTTTCTGCCAAAAGACGAGAAACGCCAAGCCGCAATTATGGGAATCGTGATTGAAGAAGTGGAGCGAGAGGGACTGCAGTTGATGCACATGCGCAATGTGCCTGTACGCTCAGAGATTCTCGGCAAAGACGCCCGCGACACAGAACCCGACATAAAGCAGATTTTCATTACCGGAGTTACCGACACCGACACTTTTGAGCGCACGTTATATCTTGTGCGCAAACGCATCGAGCGCCGCATCGACGACAAGGACTTCTATATAGTGTCGCTGTCAAGCAAGAACATCATTTATAAGGGTATGCTCTCGTCAACCCAGGTGCGCGAGTATTTCAAAGACCTCACACAACCATATTTCACAAGCGGGCTGGCGTTGGTGCACTCCCGCTTCAGCACCAACACGTTTCCAACCTGGAGTTTGGCACAGCCGTTCCGTCTGCTGGCGCATAACGGCGAGATCAACACCATCCGCGGCAACCGCGCCTGGATGGAGGCAAGAGAAAGCGTGCTGTCGACGCCGGCGTTGGGCAACGTCAAGGACATACGTCCAATCATCCAACCGGGCATGAGCGACTCCGCCTCGCTCGACAATGTGCTGGAATTCTTCGTAATGTCGGGACTAAGTCTGCCGCACGCCATGGCAATGCTCGTGCCGGAGTCGTTCAACGACAAGAATCCTATCAGCGAGGATTTGAAAGCGTTTTATGAATACCACTCCATCCTTATGGAACCGTGGGACGGACCGGCGGCACTTCTTTTCAGCGATGGGCGTTATGCCGGCGGAATGCTCGACCGCAACGGTCTGCGTCCGGCGCGCTATCTGATTACGAAAGGCGGTATGATGGTGGTTGCGAGCGAGGCTGGAGTAATCAACATCGAACCTGCCGACATCGAAGAAAAAGGACGTCTGCAACCTGGCAAGATTCTACTTGTCGACACACAGGAAGGCAAGATATACTATGACGGCGAGCTGAAAGCGCAGCTTGCCGCCGCACGCCCATACCGACAATGGCTGTCGACAAACCGCATCGAGCTGCACACGCTACGCAGCGGACGCAAAGTGGACAATGCCGTCAGTCTCTTCGGCAGAAAGCTGCGTGCTTTCGGATTCACGCGCGAAGACGTGGAACGCACCATAAAGCCTATGTGCGTGAACGGGTCGGAGCCTACTGCCTCTATGGGCAACGACACGCCGCTTGCCGTGTTGAGCAGCCGTCCGCAACTGCTGTTCAACTACTTCCGACAGCAGTTTGCACAGGTGACCAACCCCGCCATAGACCCAATCCGCGAACAGCTGGTGATGTCGCTGACAGAATATATCGGCGCTGTGGGCATGAACATCCTTTTGCCAAGCGAGTCGCACTGCAAGATGGTGCGTCTGCCCCACCCCGTGCTGACCAACACCCAGCTCGACATTCTCTGCAATATCCGATACAAGGGATTCAACACCGTGAAGCTGCCAATGCTGTTTGATGCGGCAAAAGGCACCGCCGGGCTGCAGGAAGCCATCTATGAGCTGTGCCGCCGCGCCGAGGCATCGGTCGACGACGGTGTGAACTACATAATACTGACCGACGAGGGCGTAGACCGCGACCATGTGGCAATTCCGTCGTTGCTGGCGGTGAGTGCTGTGCACCATCATCTGATTTCGGTGCAGAAACGTGTGCAGACCGCTCTTATCGTCAAGAGCGGAGAGATCAGGGAGGTGATGCATGCAGCACTGCTGCTTGGCTATGGAGCAAGCGCAATCAACCCTTATATGGCATTCGCCGTGCTCGACGACCTGGTGAAGCGCGGCGATGTGCAGATGAACTACGAAACGGCTGAAAGCAACTACATCAAGGCTCTTTGCAAGGGTCTCTACAAAATAATGAGCAAGATGGGCATCAGCACCATCCGTTCCTACCGCGGAGCAAAGATTTTCGAGGCTGTAGGAGTCAGCGAGGAGCTGCTGCGCAACTATTTCGGGACACAGACATCGTCCATCGGAGGTATCCGCCTGAAGGAAATCGCCGACAGCTACACGCATTTCCACGATGATGGCTTCTCCATTAAAGACGAAGACGAGATTCTGCCAAACATCGGGCAGTTCTCATATCGCAAAGACGGCGAGCGCCACGCCTGGAATCCTGAAACGATTGCACTGCTGCAGCTTGCCACCCGTCAAGGCAACTACAATAAATTCAAAGAATTCACAGCCGCCGCCGACCACAAAGCAGAACCGATATTTCTGCGCGACTTCTTCACGTTCAAGAAAAATCCGATTCCGATTGACGAAGTGGAGCCGGTAGAAGAAATTGTAAAGCATTTCGTAACTGGAGCAATGTCGTTTGGAGCCATCAGCAAGGAAGCCCACGAGGCGCTTGCCCTGGCAATGAACCGACTCGGCGCACGCAGCAATACGGGCGAAGGCGGCGAGGACAGCAGCCGCTTCCACGAGGCGGTCGACGGAGTGTCGCTGTCGAGCAAGACAAAGCAGATTGCCTCCGGCCGCTTCGGCGTCACAACGGAATATCTGGTCAACGCCGAGGAGATTCAAATAAAGGTGGCACAGGGAGCGAAACCCGGCGAGGGAGGACAATTGCCCGGATTCAAAGTCAATGAGGTGATTGCCCGCACACGCCACTCCATTCCAGGCATCTCACTCATCTCTCCGCCACCGCACCACGACATTTACTCAATCGAAGACCTCGCGCAACTGATTTTCGACCTTAAGAATGTCAATCCGCGCGCAGCCATCAGCGTGAAACTCGTGGCGGAAAGCGGTGTCGGCACCATCGCGGCGGGTGTGGCAAAGGCAAAGGCCGACCTGATTGTAATCTCAGGAGCCGAGGGAGGCACAGGAGCGTCGCCGGCTTCATCGATGCGGTATGCCGGAATCTCGCCTGAGATTGGTCTGAGCGAGACGCAGCAGACGCTCGTGCGCAACGGGCTGCGCGGCAAAGTGCGCCTTCAGACCGACGGCCAAATGAAAACCGGACACGACATCGTGAGCATGGCGTTGCTCGGCGCCGAGGAATTTGGATTCGGCACGACAGTGCTTATCGTATTGGGATGCGTGATGATGCGCAAATGCCACTCAAACACCTGTCCTATGGGCGTTGCCACACAGAATCCTGAACTGAGGGCACACTTCCGCGGACATGCCGACCACGTGGTCAACTATTTCCGTTTTCTCGCTGAAGAGGTGCGTGAATATCTTGCAGAGATGGGATTCCGGAAATTCAACGACATCATAGGCCGCACCGATTTGATTGAGATAGACAAAGCAGTCAGCCAGAAGTCAGAGCTGCTCGACTTCTCCCGCCTGCTGCATAAAGAAAGCGGAGACGCAAGCATACGCCACACAGAAGCGCAGATGCACGACATCGACAGCGTGCTCGACCGCACAATCATAACAGCCTCCGATCCGGCTATCAGCAACGGCAAAGAAGTGTCGCTCGAATATGCAATCGCCAACACCGACCGCGCTGTAGGCGCGATGCTGTCGGGATTGATTGCCGACAAATTCGGCAACGAGGGTCTGCCCGACGAGAGCATTTCCGTCAGATTCAAAGGCTCTGCCGGACAAAGCTTCGGAGCGTTTCTCGCCCATGGCATAAGCTTCAAGCTTGAGGGCGAGGCCAACGACTATCTCGGCAAAGGACTCAGCGGCGGACGCATCGCCGTGGCACCCCCAGTCAGAAGCCATTTCGCGGCAGAGAAAAACACCATTGCCGGCAACACGCTCCTTTATGGAGCCACAAGCGGCGAGGTTTATATCAACGGCCGTGTCGGCGAACGTTTTGCCGTGCGCAATTCAGGTGCCATTGCCGTTGTTGAAGGTGTCGGCGACCACTGTTGCGAATATATGACCGGCGGACGCGTTGTGGTGCTTGGAGCAACCGGACGCAATTTCGCAGCCGGCATGAGCGGCGGCGTGGCATACGTTTGGGATCCCGACCGCAAGTTTGACTACTTCTGCAACATGGAGATGGTTGAACTCTCGCTCATCGAAGACTCCACGGCACGCAAGGAGCTGCACGAGCTCATTCGTCAGCACTACCGCTACACCGGCTCGGCGCTGGCACGCCAGATGCTTGATGAATGGAACAGGTATGTCGACGACTTCATACAGGTGACACCTATCGAATACAAGCGGGTGCTTGCCGAGGAACAGATGCGCAAACTACAACAGAAAATCGCCGAGGTGCAGCGTGACTATTAACTTATTTTCCCAACCGATAAAACGAAACAACATATATGGGTAATCCTAAGGCTTTTCTTACCGTACCACGCCAGGAGGCGGGCTATCGCCCCATCCACGACCGTATCCGCGACTTCGGAGAAGTGGAACAAACCCTCAACACATCCGAACGCCGCCTGCAGGCATCCCGCTGCATGGACTGCGGCGTGCCGTTCTGCCACTGGGCATGTCCGCTTGGCAACCGCCCTCCGGAATTTCAAGACGCCATCTACAGAGGCAACTGGCACGAGGCTTATGAAATACTGTCGCTGACCAACGATTTTCCGGAATTCACCGGACGCATATGCCCTGCCCTGTGCGAGAAGAGCTGTGTGCTTAAACTTGCCGTCGACGCTTCTGTCACCATCCGCGAAGACGAGGGCGCAATTGCCGAGACAGCATTCCGCGAAGGATATGTGGTGCCGCGGCAGTATCAACGCAACGGCAAAAAAGTGGCGGTAGTGGGCAGCGGCCCCGCCGGACTGGCAACAGCCAACCAATTAAACCGCCGCGGCTATGACGTCACCGTGTTCGAACGCCGCGAGGCTGTTGGAGGACTGCTCCGCTTCGGCATTCCCAATTTCAAGCTCAACAAAGCCATCATAGACCGCCGCGTCGATGTGATGAAGGCAGAAGGCATAACTTTTGAGGTGAATGCCGACATCGACATCCTCAACCTTCCCAAGGGATTCGACGCCTATGCCGTCTGCACAGGCACCCCCCAGGCACGCGACCTCAACATTCCCGGACGCGACCTCAACGGTGTGCATTTCGCGCTCGACCTGCTGAGCCAACAAAACCGGGTGCTTGCCGGACAGACATTCTCAGCCGACGAGCGGGTGACGGCAAAAGGCAAGCGAGTGCTGGTAATCGGCGGAGGCGACACCGGCAGCGACTGCATAGGCACGAGCATCCGTCAAGGCGCCGTGGCTGTGACGCAGATTGAAATCATGCCGAAGCCTCCGGTAGGCAACAACTCAGCTACCCCATGGCCACAGTGGCCGCAAGTGCTGCGCACAAGTTCGAGCCATGAGGAAGGCTGCGAGCGAAGGTGGTGTCTGTCGTCGACCAGATTCATCGGCAAGGACAACAATGTCATCGGAGTGGAGGTGGAGGAAGTGGAATGGACGCCAAACCCCGAAGGCGGACGCCCGCTGATGAAACCCACCAGCAAAAAGGAAGTCATCGACGCTGACCTTGTGTTGCTCGCCATGGGATTTCTTAAGCCCCAGCAACCCGAATTGCCCGGCAACGTGTTTGTGGCAGGCGACGCAGCCACAGGGGCAAGTCTTGTTGTGCGGTGCATTGCCGCCGGACGCCAAGCGGCAGCCGACATCGACAAATATCTTAAAACCAAACAAGTCTAAAAAACGATACTATCATGTGTGGTATAGCAGCAATCTTCAACATCAAGAGCGACGTTTCGGCATTGCGTCCCAAGGCATTGGCAATGTCAAAAAAAATACGCCACCGCGGTCCTGACTGGAGCGGCATCTATTGCGGCAAGTCGGCCATTCTCGCCCACGAACGTCTTTCAATCGTCGACCCCGAAAGCGGCGGCCAACCATTGTTCTCCCCCGACCGCAAGCAGATTCTTGCAGTCAACGGCGAGATTTACAACCACCGCGACATCCGCCAGCGCTACGAAGGCAAATACGACTTTGCCACAGGGTCTGACTGCGAGGTGATCCTTGCGCTCTACCGCGACAAAGGCATCGACTTTCTCGAAGACCTCAACGGCATCTTCGCCTTCGCACTGTATGATGAGGAAACCGATGATTTCCTCATTGCCCGCGACCCCATAGGCGTGATTCCGCTCTACATAGGCCATGACAAAGAAGGCCGCGTGTACTGCGCCAGCGAGCTCAAAGCCCTTGAAGGCTTCTGCGACGAGTATGAGCCATTTTTGCCAGGACATTACTACAGCGGCAGCGAAGGCAAGATGGTCCGCTGGTACAAACGCGACTGGATGAGCTACGATGCCGTCAAAGACAACACCGCCGATATAAAAGCCCTGCACGACGCCCTTGAAGACGCCGTCAGACGGCAGCTGATGAGCGACGTGCCCTACGGTGTGCTGCTTTCCGGAGGACTCGACAGTTCGGTAATTTCCGCCATTGCCAAAAAATTTGCCGCACGCCGCATCGAGACCGACGACAAGAAAGAGGCATGGTGGCCTCAACTCCACTCTTTTGCCGTAGGATTGAAAGGTGCGCCCGATTTGGCAAAAGCCCGTGAAGTGGCAGACTATATAGGCACTGTGCACCACGAAATCAACTACACTATCCAGGAGGGTCTCGACGCCGTGCGCGATGCGATATATTTCATCGAGACCTACGATGTCACCACCGTTCGCGCCTCCACGCCGATGTATCTGCTCGCCCGCGTAATCAAGAGCATGGGCATAAAGATGGTGCTCAGCGGCGAAGGCGCCGACGAGGTGTTTGGAGGCTACCTTTACTTCCACAAAGCTCCCGACGCACGCGCATTTCATGAAGAGACCGTGCGCAAGCTGTCGAAGCTGCACCTCTACGACTGCCTGCGCGCCAACAAGTCGCTGTCGGCATGGGGCGTTGAAGGACGCGTGCCGTTTCTCGACAAAGAATTTCTTGACGTTGCGATGCGGCTCAATCCGGAATCCAAGATGTGTCCCGGCAAAACCATAGAGAAGCGCATAGTCCGCGAAGCCTTTGCCGACATGCTCCCAGAGAGCGTCGCTTGGCGACAGAAAGAGCAATTTTCCGACGGAGTGGGCTACAGCTGGATCGACACCCTCAAAGAAGTGACTGCAGCAGCCGTAACCGACGAGCAGATGGCGCATGCGGCAGAACGATTCCCCATCAACCCACCGCAGAACAAGGAAGAATATTACTACCGCACCATCTTTGAAGGATATTTCCCGTCCGACAGTGCGGCTCGCAGCGTGCCGAGCGTGCCGAGCGTGGCATGCTCCACCGCCGAAGCCCTCGCCTGGGACGCCTCGTTCCGCGGTGTCAACGACCCCAGCGGCCGTGCCGTGGCGGGTGTTCACGACGATGCCTACACAAAGGAGCACACTGAAAAAGCCAACACCATATAGGCGTGGAAAGCAATCGGCCTCCGCAGCCACGGGAATGACTCGTTTTATAGGTAAATACAAAAGCCAGCATTCAAGATTTGTCAACGTCAGGAAATAGTTTTGACGATTGCCCTGCGGCAATACTTTTATAGACAAAAGGACCGACACCCCGTGCCAGTCCTTTTGTTTATATATGCTCAACGTAAAAAAGACGGAATACGCGAGCTATGCGCCACGAAACAATGTCAACGTAGGCAACCGCGATGCGGCTATTCTACCACTATCTTCCGTGTCTTGCCTGCCACGGTGACCTCTACTCCGGAGAACCCACTTATGTTGCTGAATTCATTCCAGACTTCCGCCTGCTTATAGGCGGCAACAGATCCTTCCGGAACAATCAACTCACAGTTAGTTTTATTGACTCTGTCAAACACTCCGGAGCCACACATTGGCGGAATTTCAGCCAACGATGTTATCTTCGACAAGTCGCTGCAACAAATGAAAGCACCATCTCCGATGCTCGCCACGCTGTCCGGCAATGTCAGTTCGGTCAAGCCGCTGCAACCATAGAAAGCATAATACCCAATGCTCGTCACGCTGTTCGGTATAACACTGTTTTTGCATCCAACAATCAATGTGTTGAATTCTGTATCAATTATTGAATTGCAATTATCTCGGGAGTCGTAGCAACTGTTTCCACTCTCTACTGTTATCTTTTCTAATCCGCTGCAATATGTGAAAGCAATATCCCCGATGCTACTCACACTGTTCGGCAATATAAGTTCGGTCAAGCCAGTGCAACCATAGAACGCACAATCCCCGATGCTCGTCACGCTGTTAGGCAATGTCAGTTCGGTCATGCCACGGCAACCCAGGAAAGCAGATTCCCCGATGCTCGTAATGCCATATTTGACTGTCGCTTTTCTTATTTCATAATCCTTAAAAGGCGAATCGTCATAGCCATTGTTCCACATTTCACCACTTCCTGACAACGTGAGGTTGCCTGAATCGTCGAGAGTCCATGTTATTGAATCTCCACAACGCCCGGTTGCTGCGGCAAATGCATTGGCACACATTAGCACCGACGACAAAAAGGCTATCGTCAGAATCGTAATTTTCCGTTTCATTACTATTTGTTTTTAGAGTTTTCAGTTGTTTTTTTATATTTCCAAATTATATGTGTAAATGCCGGCATCAAGGATTATTCCGATTTTCCTCGATTACCGCCACAAAGCGAATGTGACATCGTGTTGGCGCAATCGGCGACAGTGCCGCTAAGTGAAATGTTTAACCATGGATTCTTCATAATTTTGCAATTTGTTTTTCAAATTTACAAATTTAACAAACAAGAACACAATAATTACCCTCCCATAGTTAATTTTAGCTAATTATATTGCAAAACATTTTTACATAGGCTTGGCGCATTGGCGTGTTGTCGGTAAGAATAAATCTGTCAAAGTCAGGAAAGGATTAGCGACCGATTCCATTGCTGCCATGCAAATATAATCAAATGCATTGGCACACAAAAGCGCTTTTTTCGGGTTTAGATACACGTTTATAATGAATTTATCGTTATATTTACACTGAAACTCTTCGATATGACATTACAAAAGTGGATAAAGGATAGAGCAATTCATGGGTTTCCTACGTTTTCCATAGAGGACGTGAGGGGAACGGGAATGTGCTCTTCCGAGCAAATCCTTCAGAACGAACTATACAGACTCTGTAACAACAAGACCATAGTAAATGTATATAGATGCTTCTATGTTATCATTCCTGTTCAATATGTATTACGTGGTTCCGTTCCAGCTACCTACTATATCGACCAGTTGATGTCCTATCTCAAAAAGCCCTACTATGTATGTATGCTCAGTGATGCCGAGTTTATCAATGACACGTAATCCCTTTTGCGACCAGGCATAACATTCAAGGCAAGTGATGCCTATCCCATTATTTACGAGACTTCTATTGATAAAATGAAAGGGAAAAGAGATTAAAATCTCATTTTTTCCAAACCTCTGCCACAGATTGGTGTACCCTTGATGTACTTTTGCAGAAAAAATCAATGATTATGGCTAAAAACGCTGAAAACAGAACCTTTTTTTCCCGTTCATTCCGAAGTCAGTTTCTTCGGAAGCGCTTCTTGTCTGGCTCATCAACTTTCTTGATTCTGACAAAAAGTACAGCCAGTGTAAACATGTCCTTTTCGACAATCTCTTGCTAAAAATGGAGGATAAAGGTAAGTCTGTATCTGATATGGCTGACAACTATAGAGGACAAAGTTTGATAACAAAGTACGTCTGGGTGATAGAGACCATCTATCGCAGACGTAAGATCTCGTTCAAGGAACTGAAAGAGCTGTGGCTTCGCGATGACATCAGCAGAGGTGTGGATATTCACAAACGCACCTTTGACAACTGGCGTTATGTCATCTGGGATATGTTCGGCATCAACATAGTCAATGAGAACCGTGGCGAATACCGTTACTATATCGAGAATGAGGAAGACATCAGCAAGAACGGACTCCGTTCCTGGCTCTACAACACTTTCTGTGTGAGCAATGCCTTAGCAAACAGCCAAAGAATTAAAGACCGTATCATTCTCGAACATGTGCCGTCTGGTCAAGACTACCTTCAGCCCATCATCGAGGCGATGAAGGAAAACCGTGTGTTGAATATGACCTATCATAGTTATTGGAAGGATGAGGAGAACAACTTCGATGTGCAGCCGTATTGTGTGAAACTGTTCCGACAGCGTTGGTACATGGTAGCTCGCAGCACCTATTCCTACTATTACGAGAAAGGTCCACGTATCTATTCCCTTGACCGGATCAAATATATTCATGCAACAGACGAAACTTTTGAAATGCCCAAAGACTGGACGGCAAAGGACTTCTTTGATGGCTGCTTTGGAATCATTCCTGAACAGTCTGTCAAAATCCAACCTGTCAAGTTGAAGGTCTCAGCAGGTCAGGCCAACTACATCCGAGACCTGAAGATGCACGAGTCACAGGAAGAGATAGAGCGTAACGAGGAATACAGTATTTTTACTTTCAATATTCGTCCAGGGTTTGATTTTCAGCAAGAACTACTTTGGAACGGTGAAGATGTAGAAGTGTTGGAACCTTTCTGGCTCCGTAAGGAGATTGCCGGAAAGATAAAAAGAATGTGGAACAAATACAAAGATGACCTAAAATGAAAGATTTTGCAGCTATAGATTTTGAAACAGCAAACAATGAGCGGAGTTCTGTATGTTCCGTGGGGATTGTCATTGTTCGCAATGGCGAGATTGTAGATACGTTCTATTCTCTCATCCAGCCTGAGCCGAACTATTATAATTACTGGTGTTCTCAGGTTCATGGCCTCTGTCATGAAGATACTGACGATGCTCCTGTATTCCCAAAAGTCTGGGCGCAAATAGAACCTGTGATAGAAGGTTTACCACTTGTTGCTCACAACAAGCCTTTTGATGAAGGTTGTCTGAAGGCCGTGTTCCGAGTCTATCAGATGGACTATCCTGGCTATGAGTTTTACGATACCCTTTGTGTTTCACGGCATGTGCTTCCTGATTTGGAGAGCCATCAGCTTCAGACTGTTGCCGCCGCCTGTGGTTATGAGTTGGAAAACCATCACCACGCACTTGCTGACGCAGAGGCATGTGCATGGATAGCAAGAGAAATTTTATAAATACACGAAGAGGAGAATACATACATAAGCTGAGAGATACTATATTAATTAATTTTTGAGAAATATGGCATGGATTGACTCACATTTAGAAAAGTTTATAATAGAAAACTTCCCTGACAGAAAAGTTTATGCCTACCATGAATATCGTACATGGCAGTCAAGCAGGTATTTATATGTTACAACCGTATTAAAAGAAGACCGAGATCTCCATTATGAATATATAGGCGGTTCTGTTGAGTTACATCTTGAAGGAAAATATCAAAGTACGGACTATAAGTATTTTGCAAAGGAGTTGAGATTTCAAACCTCACGAAATCCAAGATTGCATTGGTTAGGTTGGCAAGGAAGAAATCAGTGTCGATGCAGAATAGATGCTCCAACTGATGACTGGGAACAGCTTTTGATTGCATTCAAAGAAATAATGAGTATTTTCGACCCAATCATTGAGAAGATAATAAGTCGAGCTACTATTAATCCTAGTGTGGAACCATATAAAGGTGAAACTGATTTTTCGGAAGAGGGACTAAATAACGATGAAGTCTGTCTCTCTACGTGTTCTTTGGGAAAATTATTTGGAAACAATCTTGTCATACCAGATTACCAAAGAAACTATTGCTGGGAGGACAAACAGGTCAAAGCCCTTTGGGAAAGTCTTAAAGAGATTCCCCATGAAAGTGAATACCACTTAGGTACAATCATCTTGCAGAAAGACCAGAACGGCAATTATGCAGTTATTGACGGGCAACAAAGATTGGTTACACTGACCCTTATAGCCCGTGAGCTACATTATCAGGGCAGTATGCCTTTGCTGAAACAGAAATTCCTATCAGAAAACTCAAAGAAACATATAGCAAACAGCAGATGGTTGATAATGCATTTGGCATCAAGGTCATATGATGAGACATTATGCAGCAGAATCATAAACCAATTGATATTCACTGTACTCATTCTAAAGGAAAGCCGATTGGATCTGGCATACACGTTCTTTTCAAATGAAAACTCCAAAGGTGTGCCCCTGTCCGACTTTGACTTGCTAAAAGCCCATCATCTACGCTATATCTTCATAGAAAAGCAAGCGGAGCATTTGGCGAGCAGATGGAATAATCTGATTGAGAATGAATACTCCTATCTGGAGAAAACTCTTGCAACTCATTTGTTCCGACTAAGAAAATGGATGAGGAAAAATGACTTCAATCCTGATGAACGCTTCTGCGTTAAAGAAGAATTTTCTTCTGCCCTCATTCTCCCAGAGATACCTCCTTTTGGAGAAAAATTCGTTTTTTACGAGAAAATACAAGGTGGCTCTCACTTCTTTGCATATACAGAACATTTCGTGAAAAGATTTAAGCAGTTCTCCCAAACGCCCCAAGTACTGGCTTTGCGAAATCATCTTAAATGGGAGTCTCATTGGAAATACGCCGATATTATTGAAACGCTGCTATTCGGTTATTATCTAAAATTTGGTGAGCAGTATTTTGCGGAGGCTTTGTTCTGCATATCTGGGTATATTGCCCAACATAGATATGAAGCAACCCGCGCGTTGGCTTATAAGATAAGGGAATACGCGAAAGATTCAGAAATAGTAATGATGATAGATCAGGCATCTTCACCGACCTTCTTCCTGGCTGAGTGTGTTTCCTCTATCAAGAAAAATGGAAGATACGTTGAAGAACAAGGTATAGCCATGAGATTCTATCAGCGTTTACAAGATATGTTCTCTGAACTGTATAATTATTTTACCGATTTGACAATTATTGAAAAGTACAATAATGAATACCTATAGATATACTCCAGAAAAGATCGTTGAGGAAAAGCTATATTTCTCTATTCCACTCTATCAACGTTTGTTCTCCTGGGGAGAAGAACAAGTCAAAGGTTTGCTTTACGACCTAAAGAATCATTTTGACCCAGACATTGATAATGGCACACCATATTATCTGGGAATGTTGTCCTGTATCAAGTCAGGAAATCACTATGATTTGATAGACGGACAACAAAGATTTACCGTGATGATCCTTTTGGCTATTGTCTTACGCAAATATTACAAGGAATGGAACGGTTTCTTGGATGACGGTAAAAGACTAAGGTTTATATCCAGAACTAAAGATAACGAGTACCTAACTGCCGTGATTCAAGAACAGGCTGAGTTTTTTGATCCAAATAGAAAAATGGAGGAGGGTAAACAGTTGATACTTGATTTTATGGAATCTCAATTATCTTCCGACGATATGCGAGAAGCCTTTGCTAAGAGTATTTACAACAGACTGTCGTTCTTCTTCTCCGTACTACCTGAATCATATGCCAACAATCCCGCTTCGTTAAATAAGTATTTTGAAGCAATGAACGCTGGAGGCAAAGGCTTGGAACAGCATGAGATTTTAAAAGTGAGACTTATGCAAGGCGAGGAAAACAAAGAGCATCTTACACGAATCTGGAATGCTGTGTGTGATTTGAATAAGCCTTTGATAAAACGAGACGAGAAGGATCTGGAGGAACAATACCGTTCCAAGTATAAACAAGCCATTGATTTATGCAGAAATCACCGATTCAATGAAACATTTAACTTGTGTGAATGCTCTTACGATTCAGAAGACAACAATGAAATAGGTGATATAGAAGCTAAGCAACAGGTCTTCAGACAGTCATTTACCGAAACGGGAGAACGGAGTTTTATAACTTTCCCAGAATTCCTTATGATGGTTATTGACATATATTTGAACTTATCTGGCACATATTCTTTCTATAGGAATGAACTGTTGAATATATATGATTCTCATTCCATTCCTGACAAACAAGACTTTTACAATCAGCTTCTTTTCTACCGATTGCTGCTTGACTATTATATTGTTTATAAAGAAGGTGGTGAAACTGCAAACAAGTATGACATCGTTTTCAAGGAAGGTTCATCAGCAGAGGCATTGAAGCAATACCAATCAATGCTTTATGTGTCTCAAACTCCATTTTATAATTGGTTGAAGCCTGTTTTGGAAAGATTGCATAATGAGCCTGTGCGTGATACAGACGAACTATTATTGTGGCTTAAAGAGATCGACAACTCTCTCCACACACTTCCAAAAGATGTGAATGAAATGACTTATGATAATGGCATTGACAGATACTGGTTCTGGAGGTTGGACTACTATTTGTGGGAACAAAAAGAGAGCTTCTTCAAAACAGAGGAAGAGAGACAAATAGTGGACGAATATGTATTCAGAGCTAACCGTTCCATTGAACACCTTCACCCCCAACATCAAGAGAATAATGATGTATGGGACAATGACGATATTCATTCATTCGGTAATCTAGCAATGATTTCACAGAGCTTTAATTCTCAACAAAGCGACGATCCTGTGACTGTCAAATTCGCCCGCATTTCAGATCAAGCTCATAATCACGCTCTTCAAAGTCTCAAACTATATAGAATGTATCTTGATGCAAAAGGAAATCCCGATGGATGGACAATAGATAAGATGGAAGTCCATAAAAAGGAAATGTATGAGCTTCTAAAAAGTACATATTCTTCTGAAGTCAAACAAATAATTTGGAATAAGATATAGTAACAACTCAATAAAGTAAACAATTATGGCATTATTTAAAGTATCTATTAAGCAGTCGGGGCAATACAAAACCTATCATGGGTGTATGGGTTTCCTATCTTGATATTAAACAAATGTAAACTTTATGCTCACCTACATCTCCAACTCCACACGAGTGTTTTGTCCTCGTGTTCATTTTAAGATGCTTGTGTTTGACGGGAAAGAAGTATATGTAGGTAGCGCAAACCTTATTGGAGCCGGTATTGGAATGAAAGCAGATCAAAAAACGAAACTTTGAAGCTGGCATCCTGACAGATGACCCTGGCATTATTGAACAGGCAAAGAACCAATTCGATAAGGTATGGATAGGCAAATTCTGTAAAACCTGCAAGCGTTGAGACTTCAGCTTAGCCCCAATCGCATAATTTTCAGTAAATAATTGCATTTTTCTTTGACCTCTGCCACCAGTTGGCAGGGGTCTTTGTTTTCTTTGCATCATAAAATTTTATAATCTCAATATTCTATCGTTATGAAATGGTTTTTTAGAAGAAAGAGAGAGAAGTCGGGCAAAAGCCTTGATACTTCAGGAGTAAAAGTAATCGGCGTGGGCGGTGGTGGTTGCAACATCGTCAATCACATCGCAGAAAATAATTTCAATATGGGCTCATTAGCGGTCTGCGATATGGATGCCGATGTATTGGGACGAACAAATGTGGAAGAGAAATGGCAGCTGGGCAGCAATGGCTTGGGTGCAGGCAACAACCCTGAGACGGCAAGACAAGAGGCAATGAAACAGATAAAGGATATCCGTGCAATGATTATGAATACGAAAGTGCTATTTGTCGTGTCGTGTTTAGGTGGAGGCACGGGGTCTGGTGTAACTCCAATTATTACACGCGAGGCATATAATAAAGGGATAAGCACATTTGCTATGGTGACACTTCCTTTTGAGTTCGAGGGAGAACATAAGTTCCGGCAGGCCTTTTGGGGAATGCAACAGATGGAGCATTTTGCAGACGGTGTGTTCTTCTTGAACAATCAATTCCTATTGAGACAGAAGCATGACAAAAAAATGAATTATGCCTTTGAAGATGCAGACTCTTTAATCCAAGGAGTAATAGAAAGCCTTATAAATTCCGCTTGCAATGATTGATATACATGATTATGACATCCAGCGCATCGAGCATGAAATCTTGTGGAAATATAACAGGCTATAGGACAACGGGTATCCACTACGTCCGCCAAGTATCTTGCGTGTGTGGTCGACACTGATTTGTTGGATGAGATCCTGTTGTGTCCTGTACAGTTTATCCATATAGCGATAAACGTCATGGAGGGCCACGCCCTTGTAGAGACGGCGCTTCAGATAGCCTATTGTGGCCAGTTTGCTCATAGGCTTACACAGCCTGGCTATTGCAAGTTCACGAAGCAGCCCGTCCTCTATGCGGTCAAACCCGATAGAGTCATAAATGCGGCTGAGAATCTGGTGCGGTCCGTTAAGAAGAACCTTGTCAATAGCGTCAAGAACCTACTCGGTCGTGAACCGCAAGTCCTCATTGCACCCAGAATCTTTTCGTCTGACGATGCGCCAAAAGACATCTCCAGTTTGTACTTGCCGTCAAATTTGAAGGCTCGTGTTCAAAATCTGTCAAAGTCAGGAAATATGTTTAAATTTTATGCCGCTCTGTAAAAAAGCTTACCAGACAGCAATATTCTGTTATGGGAATAAAAAGCGGAGGCTGCGCGTATTCACTACGGGCAGCCTCCTTAATTGAAGTAAACGTCAATGTAATTATATTTAATCTTATGCGTAACTGTGCATACCTGTCAAGAAAAAGTTTACACCGAAATATGTGAACAGCACACTGAAAAAAGCCAACACCATATAGGCATGGAAAGCCATCGGCCTCCGCAGCCACGGGAATGACTCGCGATGGAATGCGAAAGCATAGACAATCATCGTGATCAAAGCCCACACTTCTTTCGGATCCCATCCCCAATAGCGTCCCCACGACACGTTTGCCCAAACGGCACCAAGAAAGATGCCTATGGTGAGCAGCATCACCGCTGGATACAGCAACAGTTCGCTATGCTCTTTCAGCACCGTTATCTCATCGGTGGCAGCGCGGTTGCGCATACGCATCACGAAAGCGGCGATGCCGTTCATTGCCATAAACGCAAGCAGCGCATAGGCAACCATAATCACCGCCACATGCGCACTCAGCAACGGCGACTGCAGCACCGGCATCAGCTGCGACATCCTCGGGTTGGAGAAGCCCATCATCGCCACCATCGTAGTCATTCCGCAGAGCAGCACGCCCATTGGCAGAGCCAACGGCATGCGACGCTCGGCAAGCATCGCTATCGGCACTGCGCACCAAGCCAGAAACAGCATCGTCTCATAGCCGTTTGACATCGGGATATGACCGCTCACAAACCATAGCAGAACGATAATAACGGATATATACAGCCACGCCGCCACCGCGATTGCGCGCAGCGTCAACACCGCCCACCGCCGAGGGCGGCCGCCGCGTGCCGACAACAGGCAGAACGAGAAGAAAGCCACCAGCCCCACGCACATCAATGTTATGGCAAGCGGACGGGCGTTGCTGACGGTGTTGTAAGTCTTCTCCGCCTTGAAACGAGTGTCGGAAGGCAATGTCGCTCCTCCGTTTTTCCGCTGATATTTGCGCACTTTCGTGTAGAAATCAGACAAGTCGGTCCATCGTCCGGTCTGCACCAACTCGTTGGCGTAACTAAGACTCATCTTCACAAACATCCATTCCTGTGTGTCGGTTTCGACAGGGATATTGTCATCGCCCTGCGAGAACCATCCAATTTTGCCTTCAGCATCCTTCAGCGGAAATATTTTCAACGACTTGCCGGTTGTAAGACGGTTTATAATGTCGAATTTCTCGGCAGCCTCGCGCAGCCCCTGAGGATCAGCGAAGCGGTCAATGCCACGGAGCGGTTTCTCGAGCTTATACTCGTTGACATCAGAAAAGAAATCGCGCACAGAAGCATATTTGCCATCAATGCCAAGCAAGCGTCGCACCTCGGCGCTCTTGATTTTGATCATCGGCACCTTGCTCCAATCAGTTGGATAGTACAGCCAGCCAGAAAGCACCTGCTCCGCCGACAATCCGTCGAACGTAGCGTTGCCGCAAAGTTTCTCTGTGAATTCTTTCGCCATAGTCTGCAACGGACAGATGCGGTCGCCGTAAAGCACGTACAGATTACCCATCTCCTCAGCTTGCTGTTGAGGCAAAGCCGGCAAATCAGAAGCCTGCGCCGACATTGCCACCATCAGTGCTCCCACAACCGCCAACGGCTTTGCCGACAACTTTCTCAACAAACTGCGGAAACGCGATTTTCCCGACATCATGAACCAGCAGATGCTTGCAAGCAACAGAGCATATCCTGCATAGGTCACACCGATGCCCATCGGGTCGTGAGCCACGGTGAACACCGATCCGCCCTCGCTGTCATAGCCCGACTGATAGAAACGGTAGCCGCGATGAGAAAACACATTGTTCATCGACGCGGTGCCATTCACCCCATCAGCCGACAGATGGCTGACAAAGTCCATCGGCGCCTCCGTTCCGGCATAATATTCAATCTCAAACCGTTGCAGCTTAAGGCTGAACGGCATTTTCGCAACAGAGCCGTCGTCGAGCGTAAACGCGCTTGCCTCCGCACCATCCTTCAGGCGCAGCGTGCCGTGCTCGCTTGTGAGCCACGATGTCAGCGCCCCGGCAAGAATGACGGCAAACGATGCATGAACAGCAAAAGCCGGCAGCCGGCGATACAGCCTGCTGCGCAGCATATATGCGACAGCCGACACCGCCATCACCGTCCACAAAGCCACGAACCACGGGCTTGTGTAGGCGGCAACGGCAGAGCTGTCGATTTTCTGTAAAATCGTGCCGACGGCAAGCACCACAAGGATGATTGCCATCAGCCCGAATGACGTTTTCTTCAGTACCCTCATCAAAACGGTTAGATAGCGTTGATGAATTCAACAACAGCGTCGCGGTCAGCCTTGCTCAGCTTGCGGAATTTCTCCACCGTCCAACGGGCATCGCTACCCGGACATCCATGCCACATAATCGCCTCCAGCACGTTGCGGGCGCGGCAATCATGCATACGGTCCTGATGACCAGAGCAAACAAGAGCCAGACCACGTCCCCACAGCGGAGTTGTGCGGCACCAACCGGTGCGGATGTCGTTAGGCATCATCAAGCGATGCTGCACCATATCGGTGTACGGCCAAATCTTCTGGTGCGGATATCGAGGCAGACGAGCGTCGGCATTCTTGAAGAACCCGTTTGGATCGGTGAAATTGTCGTCGCCCGTAGTCCATGACGGACGGTGGCACGAAGTGCATCCAAGTTCGGTAAACAATTCCTTTCCGCGTTTCACCGTTGGGTTGTCGAGATTGCGCGCCGCAGGCACAGCCAGACCACGATGCCAGATGTAGAAGTTAACATAGTCATCGTCGGTCATCTCAACAGGGAGTTCCTTGTTCATAAGATAGTTGTAAATGTCGTTGGCCACGTTTCCCGTCTTGTTCCAGTCAGGGAAATACTCATAGAACTTATCTTGCACGTCCTTGTCGTTCATCGCCTTCTTGGCATAAGCCTCCGTCATATAGTGAGAACGGCGGTCGCTGCGCGTCACGTTGGTGATGTTCCAGATAGCGTTGGCGCCAGGGCCGTCCTGCAACGGGCCGCGGGAGAGAGCGTAGGTGTAGCGCAGCACGTGTCCGTCCTTATATTTCTTCACGAAGTCGCCGTTTGCAAAGATAGCAGGATTCAGCTTCGCACCCTTCGCCTCCTCAGCCTTGTATTGCGCAAGGATGTCGGCATCGTCGATAGCATCGAGCAGACCTGTTCCGTAAATACCGATTGTCGACTCAAGGCGCACCTCAACATCGGCATAAGGCAACGGCTTGTTGTTGCATTCGATAGGCACATAGAACGCACTCTCAGGAATCTTGACTTCCGGATATATCAACTCGTAAGTCTCACCGTCGTCAAACTTGTTTCCCCACTCGTCGGTGTAGGTAGGCCATGTGATTTGTATTTTCTCCTCGTCGAGCGGAGCCTTGAACGGTTCCACCGCCTTTGTCTGCGGCATACCGGTCAGCGACGACAAGTAGGCATTCGTGTTGCGGTCGTAGACCACAAGCAGGTAGCCGTTTCCCCAGTCGTTTGCACGATAGCGGTCCATGCGGCGACCGTGTCCGTAGCCAGGGTGGCATGAGATACAAGAGTTGCGAACGTAGAGCGGTCCGAGGCCATTGAACGGCTTGTTGCTCTGGTTGAACGCACGCTCAAAGAAATATTCGCCATACTTGAACCGGTCGCTCATACCGCCTTCCTCAACAGGGACAGTCGGGTCCTCATAGGCAGTCGCCGACTGGTTGAATGTTGTACCGAGTTTTCCACCGGAATAATACTCTTCACTTAGTTCCTTTTCGTCGCCGGTTCCCGGCTTTGGATTGTCGTCGCTACAAGCGGCAAATGAGCATACCAAGATGCTCATTGCCATATAACGACTTACGATTGTAAGTTGTCTTTTCATTTTGTTGTATATGGGATTGATTTTTTATTTTGCAAGTTCTTCTTTCACAGTAGCCAAAACCTTGTTCAAAGCGTCGCATGCATCCATAGCCTCCTGGCAGGAAGCGTCGGTGTAGTTCTTCACGAACGGAGCCTTCATACCCTTGATTTTGGCAAGAGCATTGTCGATGGCAGCCACCACTTTGGAGTCAAGATCAGCGTTCACGCTCTTGACATAAGCATGAAGCGATTTAGCCTCGTCGCGTTTGCCCTCAATGCCGCCCATGTAAGAATTCTGGATGCTGAGGATGTTGTCGTAGAAGTCGGTGATTGAGTTCTCGCTGTAAGGCGACTCAATGTAGTTTTTGTCTTCACCAGTGTGAGGCTTGCCGATTTTTGAAGTTCCGACCTCATCGCTGATATCCATACAACCATCGATTATCTGCTGCATGGCTGCGGTCCAAGTCACATACGTGCTTCCAGCCTTTCCAGAGTTCAGCATATTCTCGTTGTAAGAGAACCCGCCGGTTGTAGTCGTGTTCCACTCAAGATCCTCCAATTTTGCGACACGGTTTTTAGGACAAGCGTCTGCGCCAGCCCAAGAAACTTGAAGCTGATAGCATTTGTTGCGCAAGTCGCCTGCAACAGCGATAGCGTAGACCAAATCCTTGTCGGTGATTTCAGAGGCAGGCTTTGCAGCGCCGTCCTTGAAGATTATATATTCGATACCGTGGAAACCGAGCAGTTCGGCACCGAGTTTGTTGCCAGCATAAGCATCACCGTCTTCAGAATCCATCGCAGCAATCTGAGCGTCGTTTTTCAACGCCACGAGAAGACCGTCAAGGTCCAAAGGCCAAGAGTCGATGTGCGGGTCGATTCCGAAATCACCGGCAGCGCCAAAAAGGAAAGCCTCGCTCTTCTCCCACCAAGCGCGAGCCTCGAGGAATGTTTTGCATGCAGTCCGCACGTTGGCATCAGTCTTGTCGGCGCGGAGAGCCTTGAGCTGGTCAACGAGAAGTTCAGTCTTGTCGGCAAGGTTCTGATAAGTGATGTTGACAGTGTTTGCCAGATATTGCTTGGCGATAGCCTCGAATTTGGCGTCTTTAGCCGAAGAGTCATCGGGAGTTGGGTCGTTGTTGTCGCTACAAGAAGCGAAACCAAGAGTCATTGCTGCCGCAGTAAGGGCAAGCATCGGGAATTTAATGATTTTGTTCATTGTATTTATTATTTGTAGTAGTTGTTGTTGATTTTCGAGTTAAAGGAAGTCGCCGGTGTAGGTTACGCCCAAAGAGATTGACGGCTCATCGTTGTACTGACTTTTCAAGAACCGTTTTGAATACTCCGCCTTGATGACGATTTGCTTCATCGGCATATAATTGAGGCCTACGGCCATACGCTTGATTTCCGTCCACGGATAGTCGCGGTAGTTTCCGTTGGCAGGCTTGTAGGCATCGTAAGCCTCATATCTGCCGAACACATACAGCTTGTCGTACTTTATGCTTGAGAACGGGCGCAGGATATTGTAACCAGCCTCTATGCCATAAGAATAAGCCTCCTTTCCCACGAGCGTGCGCTTGTAGGGCGACGTTTTCATCTGAAGTCGGTTATAGTCTGAAATTTTATCAGCGTCGCCGAGATGACCGTAAGTAGCGTTTCCTCTGACAATCAAACCATAGCCTTTATACTCCATGTCGAACGAACCGATAGTGACAGCCCCCTTCACGTCCTTGTACTTGCCGTTGAAGTCAGCCTGCAACGTGTTGTTGAACGAGTTGCCGAAATATCCGCTTGCCGACAGTCTCAGCCCCTGCACCGGGAAGAAATCAAGTCTGGCAGCCACGGCGATATTGTTTGCCGGAGTGAATTCGAAAGGAGAAGTTGCGCCATAATGCACCCATGCGTCTTTAGAGAAGAAGCAAGAGTTTAGCGCCGGCAAAGCCATCACCTCATAGCGCATCCATTTGTAATTTCCCCACACGCTGATGCCCGTCTGATGCCAAGTGCTCGGCAGAATCGTAGCCTCGCCCTCCGGACGGTAGACCGTGAAAAACTCATTTGGGAGGTGGTTGCTGTTTAGCGAGCCCACAGGCACCACCATATGTCCGGCGCGCACCTGAATCCACGGGCGGAACTCCTTGTTTATCCACAATTGCTCAAGAGCGACCTCACCGCCGCGCTCAATCTCCTTCTCCCATTCGCCTGTTTCTTCCGCCTCCATCTCGACAGCACTCTCCGTGCCGCCATGTTCAAACTCAATTTCCGAGCCGAAAGTCCAGCCACGGCCGAAGTCGAATCCAAGCATGATAACGGCGTGAGGCAGATCGAAACGGTTGTGACCTTTCGCATCCTTATAGTCCTCCGCCTTAGAGTATCGGTTCACATTGTCGCTATAGAAATTTCGAGTCATCACAGCCTCGCCATATCCTCCAAGAGAAAGGCGCGACTTAAACGAGCGTTTGCCAGGCTGGCTTTCCTGCTCAGCCGGCGTCGATGTTACAGTTGTAGTAGTGATTGTTGTGTCGCCGCGCACCACCGTTGTGGTCGTAGTAACCGTTTTTTCAACCTCTTTGTTATTGCGTCGCGCATTGGCTGGAATAATCGAAGCAACCAAGCAAGCCGACAGTAATAATACAGTTTTGTTCATTGCAGATTGTTGTGATATTTTTTCAACCGCAAAGTTATTTTCACTTTTTTCCTGCCACAATCGCAAAAAAATGGTAAAAAGGACGGGGCGTATCACAACAATTAGGTATATGCAACCCTAAAACGACGCATAATGGCATAAAAAAACCTCCGGGCCTATCAACAGGTTAGGAGGTAAAATATAAGATTATGAAAAAGATTTGTGGTCTTGTTATAGACGGAAGGCAATCGGAATTATGCATCTTACAGGCACATCCTCACCTCCCAACCGGCCAGGTTTCCACGCCGGCATATTCTTGACTATTCTCATCGCTTCCCTGTCGAGCGAAGGGTGGACACCCTTTATCACCGACACGTTGCAGACTGAGCCGTCTGTGTTTACGATAAAACTGCAAACCACACGCCCTTGTATATGACTGCGGTATGCGTCACAAGGATATTTGCGCTCATGGTTGATGTAGTTCATCAAGCCTCTGTCGTCGCCCGGGAATTGCGGTTGAACGTCGACGAAATCATATTCGTAGACATTCACATAGTTCTCATGCTGGCAGTGTCTTGTTTCCAAGGCAATGCGCGACACCTGAGCCGACGCCGACGGCGCTGCAACAAAGGCAAGCATGGCAAATATCGAACAACTTAAAATTTTCATTTCATCTATTTTCAGATGCTTTTTGCATCTTGATGGTGCAAAATTATCGTTGAAACTTGAAAGGAGCAAATATTCAGAGCCGGAATTGTGGTTATTTGAATATGTTTTACGAATATTAGCAATTATCGGACTGTTTTGGGTCAACAAAAGGAGCCTTGATGCATTTGTTTGTCTCCTTAATGCGAAAAGTTTCGCAGAAAAAATGTAACTTTGGGGCATAAAAACATAACTGTAATGAGAAAACTGCTTTATATACTCGTGATGCTCGCCGGGGTGCTGTATGCCTGCGGCGATAAGAATAGTTTTGAGATTAAAGGAACAATCGACGGCGCCGCAAACAAGAAAATGGTTGTGCAGCGCACCGACAACGGCGTGTGGGTGAACATCGACTCAATCGAGACCGATGGCGACGGCAAGTTTGCCTACCATGGCGCCGCCCCGGCATTCCCTGAAATCTACCGATTGGAATACAATGGCAGATATGCCTACTTCCCCATCGACAGTCTCGACCACATCGAGCTGAAAGCCGACACGGCTAATTTCGACACCGGCTACACCCTGACCGGCTCAGACAACGCCATCTGGCTCACCGAGGTGAACCGCAAAGTCCAGGCATTGTCGGGCAAGGCTGCCGACAGCCAGGATTATGTCAGGACAAAGCGTGAACTCACGGAGCGACTGCTGAAAGACCCGTCGAGCATCGTGGCTTATTATACAGTGGAGAAAATCGTTGACGGACATCGCCTGTTTGACCCATCCAACGCCGCCGACCTTAAGATTATCGGAGCTGTTGCCACGGGCTACAGCACATTCCGCGAGGGCAATCCTTTGACAAAATATATGGAGGCTGAATACATGGCAGGCATGCGCATGCAGCCACGCAATGCCTCACCTTCCGACACAATCCACGCCAACCAGATCGGCTATTTCGACATTGCCCTTAAAGACGCCGGCGGCAAGGTGCGCAAACTGAGTGACGTTGCAGTGAGCGGCAAGGTGGTGCTTCTCAATTTCACCACTTACGCAGCCAAAGAGTCGCCGGAGTTCAACCGCATCCTCGCCGACATCAATAAGAAATACGCCTCACGCGGATTCAGCATCTATCAGGTGGGTTATGACGCTTCTGAATTTTCATGGAAAGACGCAGCCAAGAACTTGCCGTGGACCGCAGTGTTCGACCCCGCCGGAGCGCAGTCGAAGAATCTCGTGAACTACAACGTAGGCTCTCTTCCAGCAATATTCATCATTGACCGCAACGGCACCATAGCCGAACGCGTCATGGACCTCAACGAGCTTGAAATCTCAGTGGCCCGCCATATTTAAAAGACAACGGTAATGGCAGAAGATTTGGATTTTGAGCAGGCGTCAACGGCTGCAGACTATACGAGCGACGACATCAAGACGCTCGACTGGAAAGAGCACATCCGCAAACGCCCTGGCATGTATATCGGAAAGCTTGGCGACGGCTCGCATTCCGACGACGGAATCTATGTGATTCTGAAAGAAGTGATCGACAACTCCATCGATGAGTTTGCCATGGGTTTCGGCAAACAGATTGTTGTGAACATCACCGACGACGGCACCGTGGAAGTGCGCGACTATGGCCGCGGCATCCCGTTGGAGTCGGTTGTCGACGTATCGTCGAAGATGAACACCGGCGCAAAGTATGATTCCGACGCCTTCAAGAAGTCGGTCGGTCTGAACGGCGTGGGCATGAAAGCCACCAATGCGTTGTCGACATATTTCGAGATTTCCTCATGCCGCAACGGCGAGAAAAAGAGAGTTTGCTACAGCCGTGGAGAAATCACCGACGACTGCCCAATCTGCCCAACCGACGAGGAAAACGGCACGTATGTCAAGTTTGTTCCCGACAAGGACATATTCCTGAACTACAAATACAACGATGAGTTTGTGGAGACGATGATGAAAAACTACTCGTTTCTCAACACCGGTCTCACAATCGTATACAACGGTAGGCGCATACACTCACGCAATGGTCTTGTCGACCTGCTGCGCGAGAATATGACCAACGACCCGCTTTACCCAATAATGCATTTCACAGGCACCGACATCGAGGTGGTGATAACCCACGCCAACCAGTATGGCGAGGAATACTATTCGTTTGTCAACGGTCAGCACACCACCCAGGGCGGCACTCACCTGTCGGCATTCAGAGAGGCTGTTTCGCGCACAATCAAGGAGTTTTACGGAAAGAATTTCGAATATTCCGACATCCGCAACGGCATGGTTGCTGCAATCAGCATCAAGGTGCAGGAACCGGTGTTTGAGTCGCAGACCAAGACAAAACTCGGCTCACGCGACATGAGTCCCGACGGCTCGTTGACAGTTGCGAAATTTATCGGCGACTTCATCAAACGCGAGCTCGACAACTATCTGCACATCGAGTCGCAGACGGCAGAGATAATGCTCCACAAGATTCAGGAAAGCGAGAAAGAGCGCAAAGCCATCGCCGGCGTGACCAAGCAAACGCGTGAACGCGCCAAGAAAGCGAGCCTCAACAACAAGAAACTGCGCGACTGCCGCGTGCATTATTGCGATGCCAAAGGCGACAGGCGCGACGACACGTCGCTTTTCATAACCGAGGGACTGTCGGCAACGGGAACAATCACCAAAGTGCGCAATGTTGAGACACAGGCAGTGTTCTCACTCCGCGGAAAGCCGCTCAACACGTTTGGCAAGTCGCAGAAAGACATCAAGGCCAACGAAGAGTTCTATCTGCTCGACGCCGCCCTCGACATTGCCGACGGCATCGAGAACCTGCGTTATAACAAGGTGATTATCGCGACCGATGCCGATGTCGACGGAATGCATATCCGCCTGCTGATGATTACGTACTTCCTTCAGTTCTACCCCGACTTGGTAAAGAAAGGCCACGTCTATATCCTCCAGACGCCACTGTTCCGCGTGCGCAACAAAAACACGTCGCGAGGGAAAAAGAAGGTGAAAGACGAGACATACTACTGCTATACCGACGACGAACGCGTAACAGCCATCAACCGGCTTGGCAAGAATGCTGAAATCACACGATTCAAAGGTCTTGGAGAAATTTCAGCCGATGAGTTCAAGGATTTCATCGGTCCCGACATGCGCCTTGACCAAGTGAAGCTGCGCAAGGAAGACTCTGTAAAAGAAATGCTGGAGTTCTATATGGGCAAGAACACAATGGAGCGCCAGCTGTTTATAGTAGACAACCTTGTCGTGGAAGACAACGACAATATGGATATGACTCATTAAACAATACGACTATGAACCAACATATAGCGATTTTTCCCGGTTCGTTCGACCCTTTTACAATCGGACACCATTCAATCGTGGAACGCGCATTGCCTCTTTTCGACAAAATCGTGGTGGCTGTGGGCATGAACAGCAAGAAGCATTCCTTCCTTCCCGAAATAGACCGTCTTGACGCCATCAGACGCCTTTATGCCGATGAACCCCGAGTGGAGGTCATTGCCTACAGCGGTCTAACCGTCGAGGCAGCCGAGCAATGCGGCGCACGCTACATTCTGCGTGGTGTGCGAACAGTTAAGGACTTTGAATACGAGAAAACGCTTGCCGACATCAACCGCAAGATTGCGGGTCTGGAGACAGTGCTACTCTACACGCTTCCTGAGTATGGCAGCATCAGCTCGTCCATCGTGCGCGAGTTGATAAGCCTCGGACGCGACGTGACCGACCTGCTTCCGCCGGGCTACACTTTTGAGATTTAGACAACAATATAACTGACTGCGAAAATGAAAAAAATGAAATATTTAGCCGCCGCTGTGATATGCGCCGCGGCGACTTTTGGCATATCCGCGCAATACTCGCGCAGCAACTCCGCTTCGCGGCAACAACAGAAACTGCTTATGGTGGAAAACATCGTAAACAATCTCTATGTTGACAATGTCGACGAGGAAAAGATTGTTGAAAACGCCGTGCGGGGAATTCTTGAGAATCTCGACCCACATTCGTCATACAGCACCAAAGAGGAGACCACATCGTCGCAGGAAACGATGCAGGGCAGCTTCAGCGGCATCGGAATCCAGTTCAACATGCAGAAAGACACGCTCTACGTTGTGCAGACCATTGCCGGCGGTCCGTCGGAAAAGGTTGGCATACTGCCTGGCGACCGTTTCATCGCCGTCGACGACTCCATCATCGCCGGACGCAAGCTGAAGAACACCGACATTATGAAGCGCCTTCGTGGTCCAAAAGGCACGAAGGTGAACATCAAGGTGAAACGCGGAAGCAATGCCGAGCTGCTCGAATTCAGAATCACGCGCGACGACATCCCGCTGAACAGCATCGACGCCGTGTATATGGCAGACGGGAAGACCGGCTATATCCGCCTGTCGCGATTTGCCGCCACATCATACAAAGAGTTTAAAGACGCCATCACAAAGCTCAAGAAACAAGGCATGCAACAATTGATTCTTGACCTCACCGACAATGGCGGCGGATATATGCAGATTGCCGCACAAATAGCCAACGAGATGCTCAACCGCGGCAACCTTATTGTCTACACCCAGGGACGCAAAAGTCCGCGACAGAACCTTAACGCCGACGGCTCGGGTACATTCCGGACACAGAAGGTTGTTGTGATGATCAATCAGTTTTCAGCGTCGGCAAGCGAAATTCTCTCAGGAGCCGTTCAGGACTGGGACCGCGGTGTGGTCGTAGGCCGCCGTTCTTTCGGCAAAGGCCTTGTGCAACGCGAATTTCTGCTGCCCGACTCTTCATCGTTCCGCCTCACAATCGCACGCTATTACACCCCTTCGGGACGCAACATCCAGAAGCCGTATGTCAAAGGCGACCGCGAGGACTACGACAAGGACATCATCGACCGCTACAACCACGGCGAGCTGCAAAGCGCTGACAGCATCCATTTCGCAGACTCGCTGAAACATACCACCCTGCGTCTGCACCGCACCGTCTATGGCGGAGGCGGCATCATGCCCGATGTGTTTGTGCCGCTCGACACGACACAATACACCGACTATCACCGTCGTCTTGTAGCCAAAGGCATAATTCCACAGTTCGCACTACGATATGTGGACAAGAACCGCGCCGATTTGAAAGCCCAGTATCCCGACGCGCAGAAATTCATCAAGGAGTTCACGGTGACCGACGAGATGCTCAACAATCTTGTTGACGCCGGCAAAGCGGAGAAGGTTGACTTCGACAAGTCGCAGTTTGCCAAATCAAAGGAGATGCTCCGCACGTTTGTCAAAGCGGCGATAGCCAACGATTTGTTCTCGACGGGCGCGTATTTCCAGATTGTCAACGAGCAGAACGACATCTATAAGGAAGCGTTGAGCATTATCAACGACGATGCCCGCTACCGCAAAATCATAAGTCCGCGCACAGAGCAGACACCCGAAAAGAAAAAGAAGAAATAGTCACCACACCTACCTGTTGGCAAGATATTTGCTATAGGAGAGATGAAATTATAGGTTTACAAAATTATGGAAAGAAAATTCAAGACTACTGCCAAATGCGCCGGATGCGTGAAGGCTATCGGAGAAAAATTGAGCAAGGAACTTGCCGCCGACCAATGGTCGATTGATCTGACGTCGCCCGACAGAGTGCTGACCGTTGCCGCCGACACCCCTTCGGATGCCCGCATCGAGGAACTGGTGCGAGAGGCTGGATTCAAGATTGAAAAACTGTAACGATATGAACAAGTATTTGACTATAGCGTGTGCCGCCGCACTGTCAACGCTCATGGCTTGTAGCGGAGGCAAAGGAAACGCCGACAAAAGCACCGATTCAACCGCCGCGGCAGAGACTGCCAAAGAGACTGTCCAGGCAGAGGATTCAACGGGAAATCCAAACGCAAGCGTGATGGACCTGACAATCGACGGATTCAACAGCAAAGTGATGGATTTCAGCGGCGATATGCCAAAGTTTTTGGGCGCACGTCCGTGTGTCATCGACTTTTATGCCACATGGTGCGGTCCGTGCCAGCGGATGGCTCCGATGATTGAAATTCTTGCCCAAAAATATGGCGGAAAAGTAGACTTCTATCGCGTCGACGTCGACAAAGAGAAAGAGCTTGCCGGCGATGTGTTCGGCATCGAGGCTATGCCCACGTTTGTGTATATCGACAAGTCGGGAGCCATCAACTCGACAACAGGCGCCATAAACGCCAAAGAAATGATTTCAAACATCGAGAAATACTGTCTTGACTGATTGGAATGACCGACGAGCAACTGCTACTTGACAAACTTTCCGCCCGCGGCATCAAGCCAACGGCGATGCGCCTCCTGATTTTGCGCACAATGATGCACACAAGTCAGGCAGTGTCGCTGCTCGACCTTGTGGATATGCTGGAAACGGCCGACAAGTCCACGGTGTCGCGCACGTTGTCGCTGTTTCTCTCCCACCATCTTGTGCACAGCATCGACGATGGCAGCGGCGCGCTGAAATATGCCGTTTGCAGCAACACCTGCACGTGTGAGGTAGAGGATCTGCATGTGCATTTCTATTGCACACAGTGCCATCGCACGCTTTGTCTGCGCGGACTGCCAGTACCGCTCGTGCATCTGCCCGACGGCTTCTCTCTCGAGAGCGTCAACTACGTGATGAAAGGCGTCTGCTCCGACTGCCGGAGAAAGCATAATTAGTATTTTCCGCTGCGGATGCGGTAGATTGTCTCCTTTGTCAGATTGAGGAAGGAAGCGAGCTGTGTGACCGTCACAAGGTCGAGGATGTTGGGATAGCGCTCCAATGCCCACTGGTAGCGTTCACGCGCGGGTTTGTGAAGCATCACCATCTGTTCCTCAAGAAAGTCGGCATAGCTCGACAGTCCGAGGCTGATGTATTTAAACACCTCACCCTGGCGGCTTTTGTCGAGAAGATTGAGGTCGGGCAGCGGCACATAGCACACATCAGACGGCTCCATAAATTTGATGATGATATGATGGTGTCCGGAACGGATAATCGTTTCCGGACGGATAAGGAAATGCGATGCAAACGTGAAGGCGAAATTGTGCTCGCATCCGCGCTCGATATAATAAGTCCGCGCCGAGCCTCTGATGAGGAAAATCATATTTTTCAACAGTTCGTTTTGCCCGTCTACAGACTCGCCTTTCTTAAAATGCACGAATTTCAAGCTTTTGATGAGTTTCGACTCTTCTTCTGCCGAAAGGTTCATTTTGTGGCGCAAGTCGTTGAGAAACGACAGCTGGTCGCCGTAGACAATGTCATTTTCTGCCATTGAGCATTTCCTCCACTTTTTGCCGCACATCGGTCATAAGCCACAACGGTGTCGACGTGGCTCCGCAGATGCCTATTGTCTCGACATTGTCAAGCCATGCCGGGTCGATATCGTCGGGAGTATAAATCATGTGGGTGTTGGCGTTCACGTTGCGGCATTCGTTATAAAGAATCATTCCGTTGCTGCTCTTGCGTCCGCTCACGAAAAGCACAAGGCTGTGCTCCTGTGCGAACTGGCGCATGCGCGGCATCCGGTTTGCCACCTGACGGCATATCGTGTCGTGACATTCGAACCGCCCTGAAGGCTTGCGCCTGGCTATCTCCTGCTCAATCTGGCGCAGCCCGTCGAGCGACTTGGTGGTCTGTGAATAAAGTACCACATCGCGACTGAAATCTATTTTATCGATGTTGTCGACACCCTCCACAACAATCGCCTCCCCGTCGGTCTGCCCGACGAGTCCGTTTACCTCTGCATGCCCCACTTTGCCGTAAATCACGATTTGCGGACGCTCTTTTTCCTCGAAAGAACGGCGGATGCGTTTCTGAAGCATCAACACCACCGGACAGGTGGCGTCGATTATCTCAATGCCGTTCTCTCGGGCGATGCGATATGTTTCAGGCGGCTCGCCATGGGCGCGCAGCAACACCTTCACTCCGTGCAAACGGCGCAGGTCGTCGTGCGTGATGGTCACCAGCCCCTTGCTCTGCAACCGTTCCACCTCGTTAGAGTTATGCACAATGTCGCCCAGGCAGTAAAGGCTTCCGCTTTTCGCCAGCTCCTCCTCCGCCTTCCGGATTGCCGTCACCACTCCTGGACAGAACCCCGAATTCTTATCGATTTCAACCTTTGCCATCAACTATTCGGCACTTGACAGTTTATTGTAAAGATCAAGCAGCCACTTGTCCTGCTCAGCGATTGTCATGTTGCTGTTGTCGAGCACCACAGCGTCGTCGGCCTTGCGCAGCGGACTCTCGGCACGCGTGGTGTCGATACGGTCGCGCTCACACACGTTGGCAAGCACGTCCTCATAGGTCACGCTGTCGCCTTTGGCGCGCAACTCATCGTAACGGCGGCGGGCACGCGTCTCAGGCGACGCGTCGACATACACCTTCATCTCGGCGTCGGGAAACACCACCGTGCCTATGTCTCGGCCGTCCATAACAATGCCTTTCTGTTTACCCATGGCTTGCTGCTGCTTGACAAGAGCGCGGCGCACACTGCCCACAGCGGCAACGATGCTCACCTTTGACGACACCTCCATACGGCGTATTTCCTGCTCCACCACTTCTCCATTGAGCATTGTCTGCGTTTTTCCGTCGGCATCAACTCCAAACGTGATATTGATGTCGGGCAACGCTGCTTCCAGACGTTCGGTGTCGAGGCGGTCGCCGTCAAACAAGCCGTTGCGCAAGCAGTAAAGCGTCACAGCGCGATACATTGCGCCAGTGTCGATATAGGCATAGCCTATGGTTTTTGCAAGTTTCTTTGCCATTGTACTTTTACCCGACGAGGAAAAGCCGTCGATGGCTATTGTAATGAGTCGCTTATTGTCCATATTGTATGTGTGGTTAAAATTCGTAGATGTTTGTCGACAGGTTGACCATAAAAGTAAAACCTCCCGTGTGGGGCTGCGCCATCGCCACGCCAACACGGAATTTCGACGATTTCAATCCGGCACCCATTGAGAATCCCGAAATGAAATTGCGCGCGAAGGTAGCCATGTCTGTCTTCGTCTTATGATTGTAGCCAAGAGCCACATAAAACTTGTCGCTCGGGGCATAGTCAAGTCCGAAAATCAAATGCCGGAACAGATTGCTCATAAATTTATCCTCTTTCACAAGCTCCGAATGCGTGTCGTTGCTGTCCTTGAGCTTGTAGTACGGCAAATGCCATTTTGTCAATCCATGAGCTGTTATCGACACACGGAACGGACCGCCTTTGAGCGACTGCGAGTAGCCCAGCTGCACATCCCACGGCAAACGGTCGTAATGATCCTCGAAACGCTTCACCTGACCGCCAAGATTCTTCACAACCGCCGACAGAGAAAGATCCTTGTCAGGATTGTAATAATTTATACCCAAGTCGGCAGCAATGGCAAACGCATTATACTGCTCATAGTTTGAATACAGAAACTTCATGTTTATACCGCCCCGCAGGCGGTCGTTGAAATCGTGGGAATACATCCCGCTGAACGCAATGTCGCTCACATTGAACGACCCCGTTTCAGCACCCGTCTGATCCATCCCCCGCATCGAGCCATAGCCGAAATACGTTATTCCCGCCGACCAAGCGGCATGCTCTCCAGCCTCCTTTGCAAAACGCGCCGACATAAAGTTGCTGCTCCCGAGATAGCGCATATAGCCGACACCGGCCTGCATATCCACCTCCGGGCCAAGCAAAGCCGGATTCTGCTCATAGAGATTAATATCGTCATCGACAACGCTGATATTGACACCGCCAAGCGCATATGCGTGCGACGACGTTGGGATGTTGAGATAATTGTAGGCAGTGCCGTCCTGCGCCCTGGCTGTCCAGAACGTGGCCATAACCGCCGTCACAATATATATGATTTTTCTTATGCTCATAAACATTCAGGCAGGAATGCATCTCCCGCTTAAAGAATAACGGCAAGAAGGCAACAATAGTATATCCTCCCACCAAAAATAAAGCGTAAGCCACAAATTCCATCCCTGCCAAAGTGTTCAATTCCGAATGTCCCCGCAATCCACAACGTCTTGTTGGAATTAAAACATTTGCCTATATTTGCACTATCGTTGCCGTTGCCAAAAAGTTGTTGCGCAATACGGCAAGGAAAGTTAATCGCACCAAGAACTAAAACACCGTAGGATAAATCATGATTGGAGCAATAATAGGTGATATTGTTGGATCACGCTTCGAGTTTAACAACACCAACGTCCTGAATTTCGAGCTATTTACTGACGAATGCAGTTTTACAGACGACAGCATCTGCACTTTGGCTATTGCCTATGCTCTCGTCAGCGGCATCAGTTATGAGGAAAGCCTTAGATTCTGGTGCTCTTCTTATCCGAACCCCATGGGAGCGTATGGCGGCAGCTTCGCACGCTGGCTTGCCTCAAGCAATCCAAAGCCCTACAACAGCTTCGGAAACGGTTCTGCAATGCGCGTGTCTCCAGTAGCTTGGTGGTTTGACAATTTGGACGACGTGCAGCGTGAAGCTGAGCAAACGGCTCTCCCCACACACAACCACCCGGAGGGCATCAAAGGGGCTGTCGCCACCGCATCGGCCATATTCATTGCCCGCAAACACGGCAAAGACGCTATGCTTGAATCAATGAAGGAATTTTACCCTCAATGGGTGAATCCCGCTCCCGGAAGCAACAAATTTGACGAGACTTGTCAAGGCACAATGCCTGTTGTGTTCGGAATTATCAATAAGGCAAACTGCTTTGAAGAAGCCATCCGCTATGCCATCGCCGTCGGTGGCGACAGTGATACCATCGGTGCTATAGTAGGTTCTATTGCGGAAGCTATATGGGGAATACCGAAAGCTATCTCGGATGCAGCACTTGGATTTCTGCCAAACCTCATGGCAAGCAATATCGCAAAGTTTTACGAATCATTGGCACAAAGACAAAAATAACAAGACTTGTTCTCAGTCGCTTCGATGAGCAAATGGCGCATGAGGCATAGACGTGCCAACCTCCACTCCTCGGCACATCCACAGAGGGAAATCGCCGAAGTGCGGTTTAATATGTTAGCACGGGGTTGGCTTGCCTACCCCGTGACACCGTGGCATGCGCAACTACCGCCGAAGAGCGGTTGTAGAGAGATGTTGCGTGGAGGAAAACCGCCGAAGAGCGGTTGTATATGTTAACACAGGGTTGGCTCGCCTACCCCGTGACACCGACGGCACACGCAACTACCGCCGAAGAGCGGTTGTAGAAAGATGTTGCGCAAAGGGAAAACCGCCGAAGTGCGGTTTAATATGTTAGCACGGGGTTGGCTCGCCTACCCCGTGACACCGATGCATGCGCAACTACCGCCGAAGAGCGGTTGTAGAAATGCCATCGCCACATCGGCATCGTCGCGGAGCGACGGCACTTTTCCGTAACCCGGTACGCGGAGCGCATCCTTCCCATCTCGCGTGCCGGAGGTACGCCACTACCTATGGCGGGACGGCTGACTCAACTTGCTAAAATATTTCCCTTGATTTATACAACCGCTCTTCGGCGGTAGATTAATTCTTCCGCAACTGCCCCCAGGTAGGCAAGCCAACCTGGGGCTATGATTATACAACCGTCCTTCGGCGGTTGCCTTAGTCATCAAATTGCCATCCCCGTTAATAAAACCGCCATCCATTGGCATGTGCCAACGTGCGATGCATCACAAAAAAACATCCTCCATCGGTATGCGCCAACGGTGCGGTGCATCGCAAAAAACCATTCTCCATTGACATGCGCCAACGTGCGGTGCATCGCCCAAAACCGCCGAAGAGCGGTTTCATACGTTAGCACGGGGTTGGCCCGCCTACCCCGTGACACCAATCCATTCGCATCTACCGCCGAAGAGCGGTTGTAGAGAAGTTCGCGTATGGTTACAAAGAAAGCGCCCCTCGGATTGCTCCAAGGGGCGCTTCGTAAGGGGGCGGCTACCTACTCTCCCGGGTTACCAGTACCATCGGCGTGGCGGGGCTTAACTTCCCTGTTCGGAATGGGGAGGGGTGGAACCCCCGCGCTATGACCGCCTTACTTTTTCTTTTATACGTCTCAGGGACTCTTGCGCCGCCTCCGCGACGTCCTCCGGACGTTGTGCTTAAAAAATCATTGATCGGAAGCAAACTCACTGTCGAGTCTGTATTTTTTTGTCCCCGCCCGACTCCCCTTGCGGGAAGCCGGCGGCTCTGAAAGCTTTCGGGCAATTAGTACTGCTCGGCTTTGCCATCACTGACTTTACACCTGCAGCCTATCGACGTCGTCGTCTTCGACGGCCCTGTATGGAGATCTTATCTTGAGGTTGGCTTCGTGCTTAGATGCTTTCAGCACTTATCCGTCCCCGACGCGGCTACCCGGCCGTGCACCTGGCGGTACAACCGGCTCACCGGAGGTCGGTCCAACACGGTCCTCTCGTACTAGTGTCGGATCCCCGCAAATCTCCCGCGCCCACAACAGATAGAGACCGAACTGTCTCACGACGTTCTGAACCCAGCTCGCGTGCCACTTTAATAGGCGAACAGCCTAACCCTTGGGACCTTCTCCAGCCCCGGGATGTGACGAGCCGACATCGAGGTGCCAAACCACTCCGTCGATATGAGCTCTTGGGAGGGATCAGCCTGTTATCCC